>Ga0156186_1162_pt1 | contig 17622 bp, 19 predicted proteins | sample RifCSPlowO2_12_FD_107839 | JGI IMG/M metagenome (GOLD analysis project Ga0156186, IMG submission 107839) | Candidatus Handelsmanbacteria bacterium RIFCSPLOWO2_12_FULL_64_10
CAGCCTGTTCTCGACGTATGAGTCTTTGGACCGGGCGGTCTCCAGCTACGTGGTCAAGCCCATCGAGTCCAAGCCGGCGAACTGAGGTCGAGGGCGGTCTGTCTTCTCATATCCTGGAATCGACACCCCATGCCCGAAAAGCCCCGTGACATTCGCAAGCTGACCATCCCCAGCTCCATGCAGATGGTCGAGCGGGCGGAGGAGATGACCTGCGAGGTCCTGAAGCGGGCGGGTCTGTCCGAGGAGGACGAGGACTGCGTCTGCATGGCCGTGATGGAGGCCGTGATCAACGCCATCGTGCACGGCAATCATCAGGACCCGGCCAAGCAGGTGGACCTGGAGTTCGACGTGGGCGAAGAGGCCATCGCCGTCATCGTCCGGGACCAGGGGGACGGGTTCGACCCGAATGCCCTGCCCGACCCCCGCGCGCCGGAGAACCTCCTCAAGGCGTCGGGGCGGGGTATCCTGATGATCCGGGCGTGCATGGACGAGGTGGAGATCCGGTCATCCCACGGAAAGGGGACGGAGGTGAGAATGGTGAAACGGGCATGCCATCCGTGAGCCGGGGGGACCTCGCGCCCCGGAATGAGGCGATCCGGGCGGTGGGCATAGAGAAGGTCTTTCAGCGGGATGACAGCCGGGTCGTCGCGCTCCAGGATGTGGACCTGGCCGTTCCGGCAGGGGCGTTCGTCAGCGTGATCGGGCCTTCGGGCTGCGGCAAGACGAGCTTCCTGAGGATCGTCGGCGACCTGGAGGACCCCACGTCCGGGGAGGTCCTGGTCCACGGCCACACCCCCGGCGAGGCCCGACGGCGGCGGGAGATCGGGTTCATCTTCCAGAGCCCGGCCCTTCTGCCGTGGCGCACGGTCGCCGAGAACGTCCGGCTCCCCGGTGAAATCTTCGGCGACGCATCGGTCAGCGAGCAGGCCCAGGCCGTCCTGGACGCCGTGGGCCTCACGGGGTTCGAGCGGGCCTATCCGCGCGAGCTGTCTGGGGGCATGCAGTCCCGGGTCTCCATCGCCCGCGCCCTCACCTATCACCCTGCCCTGCTCCTGATGGACGAGCCCTTCGGGGCGCTGGACGAGATCACGCGCGAGCGGATGCAGGTGGAGCTCCTCCGCATCTGGCAGGCGCGGCGGACCACCGTCCTGTTCATCACGCACAGCCTGTCCGAGGCCGTGCTGCTGTCGGACCGGGTGGTCGTGATGAGCGCCCGGCCGGGCCGGATCGTGGCGGACATCCCGGTCCCGTTCCCGCGCCCCCGCGACGCGGACCTGCGAGGAGACCCGGAGTTTGTGAGGATGGTGGAGGGGCTGAGGGGGATGCTGGAGGGATAAGAAAAGCGGACCTCACCCACCCCCAGACCTGTGGATAAGGCCCTTGATGCCCCCTCCCTCTCCCATTGGGAGAGGGAGGGGGTATGGGGGAGGGTGAGGTCTCTTCACGGCTTTTTCGACAAAAACTCATTCGTGAAGAGAGCGGACACGTCGGTCTTCTGTTCGATGCGCTTCAGGTCGAACAGGGTGTCCTGCGTGTGCGTCCAGCGCTCGGCGGACTGCGCCCCAAACCCCATTCGCTCCGTGTCGGGGCCCGACAGGAGTGGGATCAGGTGCTGAAAATTGGCCCTGTTGAAGGCGATGTTGCTCTCCGGGTGCCCCGCGTGAAAGATCGACACGGCCTCGTCCGGGTGGGCGACGGCGTAGTCCCAGCCCCTGAGAGACGCCCGGACGAACCGGCGCACGACGTCGGAGTGGCTCTTCAGGAAGGCCTCGTTCACGATGATGTTCGTGCTGTAGAGGTTCACGCCGTAGTCGGGGAAAGAGATCCGGTTCACCTTCCGGCCCCGCAGCTCCACCTGCACGGGCTGGTCCTGGGTGTAGCCGACCAGGGCGTCCACCTGCCCGGCCAGCAGGGGGGCCGGGTCTGAGCCTGCCATGCCGATCTCCTTAATTGTCGCCGAGTTGATGTTGAGCTTCGTCAGGAGCGCCCGGTACTCCTGGTATTTGATCCCTTCAAAGTTGACCCCCAGCTTCTTCCCAGTCAGGTCCTGCGGCTTCTGAATGCCCGACTCCGCCAGCGCGTAGATGACCATCGGGGACCGCTGGTTGAGCACGGCCACGGACACGGCCGGGATGCCCTTCGCGCGGGCGATGACCGTGGCCGCCCCGCTCGACACGCCCAGCTTGTAGGTGCCGTTCCCGACCAGAATCGCCGCGTTGGGCGCGCCGTTGCCGTCCAGGATCTTCACCTCCAGCCCCTCCTCCCGGTAGAACCCCTTCTGCTGCGCCACGAAGAACCCGGAGTGCTCCATCTGGGCCTTCCAGTCCAGGACGAATTCGATCGTCCCTGAGGCGGTGTCCTGTTTAGACCCGCAGGAGATTCCCATCAGCGCGATCAGCAAGACGATTAACAGGCTTCTAAACCTCATGAGTCACCTCTTTTTCTACCTCCCTCGAACATCTATCGACACACCCCATCGCTTCAGAACGGCCTTCTCCACCCCGTCCACGATGATGAACAGGAGCGTGCCCATCGCGCCGAGCGCGATCAGGGCGGCGAAGATCAGGTCCGTGGCCATCTCCGTTTGGGCCAGCCGGACGAGGTGCCCCAGTCCGGCGCTCGACCCGATGAACTCTCCCACCACCGCGCCGATCACACTCAGCGTGACGCACATCTTGAGGGCGGCGAAGAGATAGGGCACGGCGTTGGGGAAGCGGAGCTTGAGGAAGACCTGCCGCTGGCTGGCCGACAGGGAGCGCATCAAGTCGAGGGTTAGCGGATCGACGCTGAGCAGCCCCCGCGTGGTGTTGACGACGACCGGGAAGAAGGAGATCAGGCCGGCGATGACGATCTTGGGCGCGAGCCCGACCCCGAACCAGACGACGAACAGCGGGGCCAGGGCCTCCTTCGGGAAGGTCTGGGAGGAGATGACGAGGGGATAGAGCATCCGCTCGATCACCCTGGACCAGGCCATGAGCACGGCCACCGTGACACCGACGGACGCGCCGAGCAGAAACCCCCCGGCGACCTCCCTGAGCGTCACCAGGGCGTGGCCGAGCAGGAGCGGCCCGCTGCCTGCGATCCGGCGGAAGATGCCGGACGGCGCGGGCAGGATGTAGTCCGCCACCCGGAAGACGTGGTGCCCGATCTCCCAGAGGATCAGCGCGACGGCGATGAACAGGGCGGAGAGGGCGTATTCGCGGACGAAATGGCGGATGGAGGCAAGGATTTTCATGCGGTCAGAAAAGGATGACCTGGGCGTGGATGGCCCCGGCCTGGTCGTGGTACTCCGGGTTGTCGTTGATGGCCAGGAACAGGACGCCTTCGACGATGGACTTGAAGTCGTAGTAGTTCCCCACGGCCACCGGCCCGAAGTCGCCGATCTTCATGATCAGCGCCCCGACGTTCGCGCCGGGCATCATGTAGCCCTCCCCGGCGACCCTCCCGACGATGCCGTCCGGCCCGCACCAGCCGATGGTGTTCCGCAGGTCCGGGGACCAGAGGCCCTCGGATGAAATGATGACACGCTGCCCCTTCCGGATCTTCAGGTACATCTCCTGCCACTTGGGCGTGGGGCGCACGGTCTTGGTGATCGTGATGGCCATGTCCGTTCTCCGTTTGAGTTGGGGATGAATATAACCGGCTCAGGGCTTTTGTCAAGGCCAAAGCCCCGTTATCCGATCATCTTGCCCATCTTCTCCGCGACCCAGTCCACGGCGATGTCGATCATCGCCCGGCCCTTCTCGGCGGTGGCCAGCCTGGCCTCCCGGTGGAACTGCCGGTCCTTCTGCGCCTGCTCCGGGCTGGAGATGGTCAGCCTTGCGCGGTCGTAATCCACGCCCTCCCAGTGGACGTGGGACGGAAAGGCGGCCAGGGCGAAGGAGGTCTCGAACTCGCTGGCGTGGCCGGGGCAGTTGCCGGACTCCATGTGCCTGGCGACGTCCTCCTTCGTATAGGCCTCCCAGTAAGGGCAGAAGTCGAGGTTGATTCCCAGCCGCTTCCGGAGGTCCTCAAGCCGGTCGCGCACGGGGCGGGTGTTGCCCGCGTGCCCGTTGACGATCAGGATGTGGCGCACCCCGCCCCGCCTCAGGCTGTCGCAGACGTCGTGGAGGAGCTCGACGAAGACCTCCGGGCGGGTCGTGAGGGTGCCCTTGTGGTCCATCCAGTGCTCGGAGACGCCGATGGATAGCGGCGTGGTCACGACGACGCGGGGGCGCAGCCTCTCGGCGGCGAGCTGGGCGACGTGGACGGCGCTGGCCGTGTCGTGGACCATCTCCAGGTGCTCGTTGTGCTGCTCGGTGCTGCCGGTGGGGACGATGGCGCCGACGATGCGGCCCTCGTCCACGCCCTCGCGGAACTGCCGGCGGGTCATCTTGTAGAGGAGCACGGGGACGTCGTTCATGGGAGATCTCCTAAACTTTAAAGTGATCGGGCGGCGTCGCCAGGAGGCTTGTGATGACCTCAACCGCCACCTCAAAGACGTGGTGGAGCGCGTCGATGCTGACGACCCTGAGGTCGTCCTTCGGGGAATGGATCTGTTTGTAGGGGGAGGTGTTTCCAAAGTAGAGCGTGGGGATCGCGTGATGGTGGAAGCTGCAGTTGTCGCTTCCGAGCACCACGTCCCCGGTCTTGAAGCCGTGCGGGCGGACGATCTCATCGACCTGCTGTCTCAACCGCCAGGACCTTCCGATGTGGACATTCTCCTGCCCGAAGGGGTTCCCCACGTCGTCAAAGGTACACATCCAGACGATGCGCCCGATCTCGTCGATGTGCCGGTTGACGTATTCAAAGCTTCCGAGGGCGCTCCCCCTGCCGCCGTACTCCTCCCCGGAAAAGCCGATGAAATCGGCTGAATACTCCTGCGTCTTGTCTTTCAGGACCCTGGCGAGTTCCAGGGTGAGCGCGACGCCGGTGGCGTTGTCCCCGCCGCCCACGATGCCCGGCGCGGTGTCGTAGTGTGCGCCGATGACGATTTTTTTGCCGGGGCTGCCGGCCACGCGGGCGATCACGTTGCTGGAGGTCGTCGGGAAGTTCTCCGCCTCGATCTTCACTCTGAATCGGCGATGGATGTTCCGGGCAACGTCCCAGACGGTGTCCCCGGCGATGTCCATCACGGCCAGGCGCTTCAGGTTCGGGGTGCGCACGACCTTCGTGTCCACCGTGTCCTGGTGCCGGCCCACCACGATCAGGGCAACGGCCCCCATCCCGTCCAGCCGTTCGGCCAGTTCGTTCCGGTCTTCGACGCCCTCCCCTCGCGCCGCCGATTTCTGGGGGGCGAAGCAGACCTTCCCCTTCAGGTCGAGATGTCCAAAGTTTTTCGGGTCGATCACCGTCAGCGTATCGGTGATGTCGCAGGCGTTGGAGTAGAAACAGGGGAAACAGGGGAGGGACTCGCCGGTCTCCACGACCTCCAGGCCGTAGGCCCCGTACTTCCACCCCGGCGCGGCGAATGCCTCCCGGACGACGGCGTGGCCGGAGGACTCAAAGCTGCGCTGGAGGTAATCGGCGGCCTTTTTCTCGCCCTCCGAGCCGAGGTGCCGTTCGCCGATCTGATTGCAGAGCGCGTCGAGGTGTTTCTCCAGTCGGGCCTTTACCTGGTCCATCCCAGCGTCCCTTCTATCCTCATAATAGGGCCCAATTGTGCGCACGTGCGCGCCATTTTGAACACGTGTTCAAAATTTAAGATATTATTCTATAACAAGTTATAAAACCTTCACCCGGCGATTTTGTCCGCGCAGTCGCAATTTTGCGAATACCTCCGGAGAAGGTCACAGCGAGTACAGAGGCACAAGGACTTCTCGTTTTGCCTTTCGGCGTCCACGAATGGCCTCCTCAACGGTCTTGAGCACGTTCGCCGCATAGTAGCGCGTGCCGCAACCTGTGCAGACGCCGGTGGGCACGTTTTCAATGAGTACGTACTTGCCTTTAGCTTTGCGAGACAGGCTCACCTTCTTCTCGACGATGAGGCCGTCGCAATATTCGCAGCGTTCACCTTCCCAGAATCCCATCGTATCTTCTCCTTCAGCCAGGCGAGGGCCGTCTGCTCCGCCGGTAAGTCTCAGGGGCCTGTTTCCCAATCTTCGATTTGCAGACCTGGCACCTGACTGAACTCTCGGACGTTATGGGTCACCATGGTGACATTGCAAGCCAGAGCGATGGAGGCGATCAATAGATCATTCGAGCCGATGGGGGTTCCGCTTGCCTGGAGTTGAGCGCGGAGGTTGCCATAAACTTTGGCGGCTTCGTCGTCAAAAGGCAGTGAAACGAACCTTCCGAAGAAATCTTCCAGGAGCGCCAGGTTGCCCTCACGTCGGCTGCTGTGATAGGCGCCAAAATATAATTCGGCCTTGACGACGGAGCAGAGGATGACATCCGACGGGTTGACCAGCCGAAGTCTGCGGGAGACGGATGAGTCCCGGTCGTTCAGATACCGGATGCAGGTGTTGGTGTCCAAAAGGTAGCTCATGAGAGTTTGTCCCGATCCTCGTACTCTCCCTGAGGCTCTCGGACGAGCGGTTCGCCCTGCCAGGCCCCTGCGGTCCGCTCAAAAAATCCCGGAGGCCATCCAGATTTTCCGGAGGATTTTTGTTCGTCGCCGTCAGAGATCGGCTGTACTACGACCACCACCTCGACGTCTGATTCAGGGAGGTCCGTAGGTACCCGTAGCTCAAGGATGCCGTCGGCTTGAACGCGGCTTTTTAGCAGGATACTTTTCATGGTCTTATCGCCTCCATAAGTTTTATAATCTGCAAGATGTTTTGATTTGGAGGTTCACTTCAAACTACTTTGAACCTCTTCTTCTGGTTCAATGGAAATCGTATCTATGATATTCGGTTGAACATAACCTTCGAGACCTTCGACCTTCGAGATTAATTTGTCTAAATCTTCAGATGGGATAAATCTGCAAAACTCACTGAGGCCGATTTTCTGAAAAGTGGGCCGTGAAAACTCGCTCATTACTTTTTCTTGACGTTCTCTCGGAGCAACAATAAATAATTTGACGTTGAGAGCGGGAACAACGGAAATCAGATCAGACATTCTGAGAAGTCCAGAATAGATGGATGTTGTCGTTTCAACCTCAAAAGCGCAAACGGGAGCGTTTTGTCGAATCCAGATGATGTCAATAAGGGAAATTCGGGTTGTTGCCTCTTTATTCAGGCCAAGATTAGGTAGCGCCTTCAAGCAGCCATCGCCTAGCGATTTACCTTTGAATTGCCGATTTCGATCATTGGATGCAATCCAGACCGAGCACCCGGTTGCTTTACCAAGCCGAATTAGAGCACTTTGGGCCTTTGAATGAGCAGATTCCTCCTCTTTGGAAACAATCGGTTTTTCATCGACAGATGGATCAACTTGTATTTTGGGCGGTCTTCCACGTTTGCGTTTCTGAGTGGTAAGCGTATCTCGTTGAGATTTTGCCTGGTCTAAAAGCTGATCAAAAGTAGATTGTACCTCAGGGAGATCATTATGCCCGGATCGAATAGCCCTTAATATTATCTCAGCGGGACGACCTTCAAGGACTCGTTGATTGCGAATCCCCCACCCATAATTTGGTCCCCAAGCGGAAGTGAGGACATCTCGAATTTCGCCCAGTAGTGGGTGACGATTACGAGGGAGAAACACATGGGTAACTTGAGGGGAATACGGTGAGGGAAGATACCGTTATCCCAAACAGGCTTCTTTGAAAAGTAAGGTTCGCCTGCAACTTCCGCTAAACCAGCTATTGCTTTCTCGGCAGTAATAGCGAGAAAATCTCCAACCTTCCAATCATTGAACCGTGCTGCTTTACTTCCCCAAACGGCATTCTTGACACAGGTAAGAAATTGGTATTCGTCGACCTTGGTTATTCGAAGACGCATTGGTTCCTCTCCAGTATTTTAACCTCTGTATACCTTGGTTTATGGCTCATTCTCTATCTTCGGAAAAAGACTCTGGATCGGTGTCCCGGACGGCCTGGAGGATGCGGCGGGCGGCCTCGATGGATTCCAGGGCCTCCTCCCCGGATACGTGGGTTGGTCCCCCATAGTCTCCTGTCTCACGCAGTTGAAGGAGAAAGGAGTAGTCCTTCCCCAAATCCACAGGCCAGACACCCGCATGGACCAGGTCCCGGTGAACGGCTGCCTCCACGGCGGAGTGTTTGGAAAAGGTTTTCCCCTGAAGAGCAAACAGAGCGGACACGGCATAGAAAGCGGCATAGTAGGCGCGCGAGGCAGCCGCATCCGGGTCTGTGGATACCGTGCTCCGGGCCGTCCGCAGGGCCTGAATGGCGCGGCTCCAGAGGGCAAGAATTTCCGGCCTCATGCGAGAATCCCCTCCTGCCTGATATTGCGGTAGAGGGCGAATTCCCCGGCCTCGTAAACTTTGACGTCAACCGGCGTGGCGTGGAGGGGACGAAGGACCTCCAACTGCATCGGATAGAGCGCGTCGATGATGACCCTCAGTTCCTTCCCGAAGGCCACCGGCCCGGTCAGGAGCACCAGGACGTCGATGTCGCTGTCCGGCCCGGCATCCCCCCGCGCCTCGGAGCCGTAGAGCACCACCCCGCGCAGGCGGTCCCCGTACACGGCCTCGAGGCGGGTCCTGATGCGACCTAAAAGGCTATGCTTGTCCATATCCACCTCTGCTCACTCCTCTGCCGGACCTCTGGGATAGACCTTGACGGCGTCCCAGCGCCGGAGCGTCACCTCCCCCGGCGGGGCGCTGCGTCGTTTGCTCACGTCGCTCACGCGGCAGACGTGGACCTCCACCTTCCCCCGCGCCTTGCGCGCCTTGGAGTGCCAGGCCGCCAGCTCCGCGGCCCGCTCGACCACGTGGCGGGGGATCTCAGACAGATCCTCAGGGTTCCGCACCACCACGTGGCTCCCCGCGCACCCGGACACGTGGAGCCAGAGGTCCTGTGGCTCGGCCACCTGAAAGGTCAGCTCGTCGTTCTCCCTCGCCCCCCTGCCCACCAGGATTTCAAAGCCGTCCACCTCGATGCTGCGCCAGCCCCTGCCTCTGTTCGCCACGTCCGGCCCCATCTTCTGCGAAAGGGAAAACAGCCACCCTACAGCGCAAACTAATGTACCCCCATTTCCCACTTGCGTCAACAGCAAAGTAGGACGTATCTTTCAAGGTCAAACGGACCTCACCCTCCCCCAAACCTGTGGATAAGGCCCTGGATGCCCCCTCCCTCTCCGCATGCGGAGAGAGGGTGGTGGAACGCGACCTCATGGGAGCGTTTGGCGGCGTGGGGGAAAGGGGGAGGGTGAGGTCTCATCTCTCAGGAGTCATCGACCATGTCCCGCTTCAAACTCATCTCCGACTTCGTCCCCAGGGGGGACCAGCCGAGGGCCATCGAGGAGCTGACCGAGGGCCTGCGGCGGGGGGACAAATTCCAGACCCTGCTGGGCGTCACGGGGTCGGGCAAGACCTACACCTGCGCGAAGGTGATCGAGAACGTGCAGAGGCCCACGCTCGTGATCTCTCACAACAAGACCCTGGCCGCGCAGCTCTACGGGGAGTTCCGGGGGTTCTTCCCGGAGAACGCCGTGGAGTACTTCATCTCCTACTACGACTACTACCAGCCGGAGGCCTACAAGCCGGTCACGGACACCTACATCGAGAAGGAGGTGGACATCAACGAGGAGATCGACCGCCTCCGGCTGCGGGCCACGAGCGCCCTGCTGGAGCGGCAGGACGTGATCATCGTGGCCAGCGTGTCGTGCATCTACGGCATCGGGTCGCCGGAGGAGTACAAGAACATGCACGTCATCCTGGAGGTGGGGCAGCGCATCGACCGGGACGACCTCCTGCGCCGGCTCGTGGACATCCACTACACCCGGAACGACTTCGAGTTCGCGCGGGGGACGTTCCGGGTGCGGGGGGATGTGGTGGAGGTCCTCCCGGCGGACGACGAGCAGGCCGTGCGCGTGGAGCTGTTCGGGGACGAGATCGAGGCCCTGTCCGTGATCCACACGCTGACGGGGGAGGTGGTGGAGGAGAAGGGGCGGGCCGCGATCTACCCGGCCAAGCACTTCGTGACCACCGGCCAGAAGATCGAGGCGGCGTGCTTCGACATCGAGAAAGAGCTGCACGAGCGCGTCGAGTGGTTCAAGTCGCAGGGGAAGCTGCTGGAGGCGCAGCGCATAGAGATGCGGACGCGCTACGACATGGAGATGATGCGGGAGATCGGCTACTGCTCCGGGATCGAGAACTACTCCCGCTACCTGGACGGGCGCTCCCCCGGCTCCCCGCCCCACGTCCTGATCGACTACTTCCCGGAGGAGTATCTCCTGATCATCGACGAGTCCCACGTCACGATCCCGCAGGTGCGGGGGATGTGGGCGGGGGACCGGTCGCGGAAGGACGTGCTGATCGAGCACGGGTTCCGGCTGCCGTCGGCCTACGACAACCGCCCGCTCTTCTTCGAGGAGTTCGAGCGAAAGGCCCACCAGGGCATCTTCATGTCGGCCACGCCCGCCGACTTCGAGCTGGAGAAGAGCCGGGGGGTGGTCGTGGAGCAGATCATCCGGCCCACCGGCCTGCTGGACCCGCAGATCACGGTGAAGCCCGCGCGGGGGCAGGTGGACGACCTGCTGGAGGAGGTGAGGGCGCGGGTCGAGCGGAAGGAGCGCGTGCTCGTGACGACGCTGACGAAGCGGATGTCCGAGGATCTGACCGACTACATGCGGGAGATGGGGGTGCGGGTGCGGTATCTGCACTCCGAGATCGAGTCCCTGGACCGGGTGGACACGCTGCGCGACCTCCGCCTGGGGGAGTTCGACGTCCTGGTGGGGGTCAACCTCCTGCGGGAGGGGCTGGACCTGCCGGAGGTCTCCCTGGTGGCCATCTTAGACGCGGACAAGGAGGGGTTCCTCCGGTCTGAGCGCTCGCTGATCCAGACCGCCGGACGGGCGGCGCGGCACTTAGCCGGGGAGGTGATCCTCTACGCGGACAAGATGACGGACGCGATCCGGAAGGCCGTGTCGGAGACGAAACGGAGGCGGGCAATCCAGCAGCGTTATAACGAAGAACACGGGATCACGCCGCAGGGCATCGTCAAGTCCGTGGAGGAGGTGATGCTGGCCACCTCCGTGGCCGACGCGAGGCGCGAGGCGAAGGTGGCGGAGCCGGCGCCGGCCTACGAGACGGAGGACGTCGTGGACCTGATCGCGCAGCTGGAGAAGAAGATGAAGCGGGCCGCGTCCAACCTGGAGTTCGAGGAGGCGGCGAGGCTGCGGGACGAGATCGCCCGACTGAAGGCGCGGATGGTTGCGGGGGGGAAATAGCCTTGAGCGCCTCGGACAGGGGTGTGACCTGGAGGTCCATAGGCGTAGGCCTGTTCCTGGCCCTGCTGGACAACCTCTGGGTCACGACCTCGGAGTACGTGTTCCATTCGTCGCGGATGCAGCTCTCCCACTTTCCGATCTCCCTGCTGGCCATTTTCCTGCTGACCCTCCTCGGCAACGCGCTTCTCGCCCGCCTCCGCCCGGCCTCCGCCCTCTCCCCCCCCGAAATCCTGGTCACGCTCGCGATGGGGTTCGTGGGGACGGCCATCCCCACGTCGGGGCTGACCGGGTTCTTCCTGGGCATCATCGCCAGCCCTTACTACTTCGCCACGCCCGAAAACCAGTGGGCCGCCGCGTTCCATCCGCACCTCCCCCCCTGGGCCGTGCCGTCGGACGAGGGGAAGGCCGTGACCTGGTTCTTCGAGGGGCTGCCTCCGGGACGGGCGATTCCGTGGGACGCCTGGGTGACGCCGCTCTCCTGGTGGCTGGCGTTCTTCGCGGCGCTGACCGGGGCGCTCGTCTGTCTCGCGGTCATCCTGCGCAGGCAGTGGGCGCAGCACGAGCGGCTCGTCTACCCCCTCGTGGCCGTGGCCGTTGACCTCGTCTCGCCCCCCGCAGAGGGGCGGGGGCTCCCCCGGATGATGCGGGGGGGGCTGTTCTGGGCGGGCTTCGCGCTCACCTTCGGGGTCATCTCCTGGAACACCCTGACCTATTTTTCCCCCCTGTTTCCGCCCGTGCCCATCCAGGGGCAGTGGGCCGTGTTCATCCGGAGCGTCCCCCGCATCCACACCAAGATCAACTTCCTGACGATGGGGTTCGCCTACTTCGCCAGCCTGGACCTCCTGTTCAGCATCTGGTTCTTCCTGCTGGTCTTCCTGGCCGAGAACGGCGTCCTGAACCGGCTCGGATACGGCATCTCCTCCCACGTCGTCAACTTTGCGGCGGAGACCGCCGTGGCGAGCTGGCAGGGGTTCGGGGCGCTCACGGTCCTGGTCCTGTGGGGCCTCTACACGGCGCGGCATCACCTGCGCGCGGTCTGGCAAAAGGCCGTGGACCCGCGCTGCGGGATCGACGACGCCGGGGAGCTGATGCCCTACCGGACGGCCGTGGCGGGGCTGGCGTTCAGCCTCCTGTTCATCGGGTTCTATCTGAGCCGGCTGGGCATGGAGGTCAGGATGATCGTCCCGCTCCTGTTCGCCCTCCTGATCAACTACATAGCCATGTCCCGCATCGTGGCGGAGACGGGGCTGGCCTACATGCGCACGACGCTGGCCGAGCAGTACTTCGCGATCTACACCGTCGGGTCCAGGGCCCTCTCCCCGGCGTCGCTGACGGCCATGACCCTCACCTACGCCCTCGTCTCCCAGGGGAAGGGCCTGTTTCTGCCCCCCCTGGTCCACGCGGCCCGCATCGGGGACTTCGTGCGGGCGCATCGGCGCCGGCTGCTGGCCGGAGTGGGCATCGTCCTGGTGGCGGGGCTGCTGTTCGACTGGTGGCTGACGCTGCGCCTGGGCTACGCGCGCGGGGCGTTCAACTTCAGCGCCTGGCCGTTCTCGTCCGCCGGGCCGTGGGCCTACGACAACACGGTGAGCCAGATGCGCAACCCCTTCGGGACGGAGTGGGCCCGGGTCGGCGTCTTCTTCGCCGGGGCGGGCGTCATGGCCCTGCTGACATTCCTGCGGTATCGCTTCCCGGCCTGGCCGCTCCACCCCATCGGGTTTCCGATCGCGTGCAGCTGGTCCACGCTGCTGGCCGCGTTCACGATCTTCCTCACCTGGGCGATCAAGGCCATCCTCCTGAAGGTGGGAGGGGTCGTCCTCTACCGCCGCGCGGCCCCCTTCTTCGTGGGCATCCTGACGGGCTACACCCTCGGCGTGACGCTCTCCTTCATCGTGGACGCCGTCTGGTTCCGCGGGGCAGGGCACGAGATACACGGGTGGTAGGGGCGACCCTGAGGGTCGCCCCTACATTCGGACAATATGCTGAAATATCTTGACCTATCCCCTGTTTCTTTCCGTTGACAGGCAGGGGGAAAATGTATATATTCTCTGCGGATTTGTGGGTTCGGGAGGGGGTGTGGGGCGCTGTGGATTTCAGGAGGGAGGTTCGACTATTTTATGGAAGGCAATATTCAGCTGCCCCCTCTGGGGCAGTCGGAGCTGACGTTGCTGTGGGCCGTCCTGGCCTCCGCCTTTGTCGCGCTGGGGTACGGGTGGTATCTGGTGCGGAAGGTGCTCAAGCAGGACCCCGGCACGCCCCAGATGCAGCAGGTCGCCCGCGCCATCGAGGAGGGGGCAATGGCCTACCTGGGCCGGCAGGTCAGGACGATGATCTGGTTCGTCATCCTGATCACCATCGGCCTGTTTTTCATGTATCACAGCGAGTATCAAGGCGTGCCGGGTCAGGAGAATGTTCCTCTCGGCGTGGCCGTGGCCTTTTTGATGGGCGTGATGGCCTCCTATGGGGCGGGCTACGTGGGCATGTGGCTGGCGGTCAAGGGAAACGTGCGCGCGGCCAATGCGGCCCTGAAGGGGTTCAAGCAGGCCCTGGAACTGGCCTTCCGCGCCGGGACCGTGTCGGGCATGTTCACCGTAGGGTTTGGCCTTCTGGGCGCTATTCTGATCTTCATGATTTTTAGAGAGAACGCCATGAAAGTCCTGGTCGGGTTCGGGTTCGGGGGGTCGCTGGCGGCCCTGTTCATGCGCGTGGGGGGCGGCATCTTCACGAAGGCGGCGGACGTGGGCGCGGACCTGGTCGGGAAGGTGGAGCAGAACATCCCGGAGGACGACCCCCGCAACGCGGCGGTGATCGCGGACAACGTGGGGGACAACGTGGGGGACTGCGCCGGGATGGCGGCGGACATGTTCGAGTCCTACGAGGTGACGCTCGTGGCGGCCATCATCCTGGCGGCGGCGTGCCTGCACAATCCCGGGTTTAATGCGATCTATGGGGTGGCGGCGTCCGCCTTCGCTCTGAAGCTCATCCTCTACCCGTTGCTCATCCGCGCCTTAGGCGTGTTTTCGTCGATCATCGGCACCTGGGCGGTGAGGGCCAAAGACAAGGAGCTGGCGGACCCGATGCGGCCCATCAGCATCGGTTACTGGACGGCGTCCATCGTCTCCGTCATCGGTTTCTGGATCGTCAACTACTTCTACCTGATCGATCCCAACACGGGCGCGCCCGACTTCCGGTTCTTCTGGGCGACGACGATGGGCATTGTCCTGGCCGTGGTCACGCTCTGGCTGACCAACCACTTCACCCACCCGAACCTGAGGCCGACCACGGAGACGGCGGTGGCGGCCCGGACCGGACCGGCCACGCTGATCCTGGCGGGCATGGCCGAGGGGCTGGAGTCCACGGTCTGGGCCGTGGTCACCATCAGTCTGACGATCATCTCCTCGCTGATCATCTTCCCGGACAACGTGGCCCTGGCCGCCTACGGCATCGCCCTGACCGGGCTGGGGCTGCTGACGACCACCGGGTTCATCCTGGCGATGGACACCTACGGCCCGATCACGGACAACGCGCACGGCATCTTCGAGATGTCGGGCATCACGGAGGCGCACGAGGCCAGCCGGAACTTAGCCTGGATGGACGCCATCGGGAACACGACCAAGGCCCTGACGAAGGGCCTGGCCATCGCCACGGCGGTGATCGCGGCCATCTCGCTGTTCAGCTCCTTCATCGACGCCACGCACCTGATAGAGGGCATCCAGGTCAACCTCCCGCACGTGTTCGTGGGGCTGCTGATCGGCGGGGCCGTGCCCTTCCTGTTCTCGTCGTTCGCCATCAAGGCCGTGGGCCGCGCGGCCTTCCAGGTGGTGGAGGAGGTGCGCCGGCAGTTCCGGGAGCACCCCGGCATCATGACGGGCCAGGAGAAGCCGGAGTACGGCACCTGCGTGTCCATCGTGACGGCGGCGGCGCAGAAAGAGCTTTTAGGACCCGGCATCTTAGCCATCGCCACGCCGATCCTGGTGGGCTTCGGGCTGGGGCCGGGCGCCCTGGGCGGCTACTTGGCCGGGGCGATCCTCACCGGGCAGCTGCTGGCGGGCTACATGTGCAACACCGGGGCGACGTGGGACAACGCCAAGAAGAAGATCGAGGACGGATTCCTGGGCGGCAAGGGGACCGACGCCCACAAGGCGGGCGTGATCGGGGACACGGTGGGCGACCCCTACAAGGACACGGCGGGGCCGGCGTTCAACCCGCTGATCAAGGTCATGAACCTCGTCGGCCTCCTCGTCGCGCCGTTCGTGGTGCACATCGACATGCACGAACTGTCCGTCAGCCGCGTCGCCGTCGTCCTCCTCTGCATCGTCGCCCTGGCCGTCGGGATCTCGTTCAGCAAGCGGGGGTCCTTAGCCGAGGGGGTGGAGCAGGAGGCCCGGCAGGCGGCCAAGTAGACGTTCCGTTGACGCAGGTCATCGTGCGGGATACGGGCCCCGGCCTGTATCCCGCGCTGTTTTTAAGCGATCAGCCGTCAGCCATCAGCGGTCAGCAAAGGCAGACTTGGTTTTGCTGATCGCTGATCGCTGATCGCTTGTTTTGGGGGTGGTCATGCTATGGGCGGATCGGCTGCGGGAGGTTCTTCGTCAGAAGGCCGATGCCTTCTTCTCCCTCGAAGGCGCGGTCCTGGCCGGAGACGCCCCGGAGGCCATCCACGACATGCGGGTGGCGTCGCGGCGGCTGCAGGAGGTCCTCCGGCTGGTCTTTGCGGAAGACCCGTGTCTCGACGGACTGACGCGGGGCATCCGGCGCGCCCGGCGCGTCCAGTCGGGCGTGCGGGACCTGGACGTGATGGCGGGACATCTGCTCAGCGCGTTGAAAGAGGCCGCGGGGGACGCGCGAGAGGCGCTCCGGTTCGCGCAGCAGTCGATCTCCGTCCGCCGGGGACGACGCCACCGGAAGATGGCCGAGGCCCTCAAGGCCCTGGACCTGAGGGGGCTGCGAACGGACCTTGAAGGCCTGATGTCCTTGCAGATGCAGGGGCGCTCGCGCGTCTCAGGGCCGGCGATCCCCCGCGCGGAGGTCGAGCGGAGGGCACAGGCGCAGATCGCGGGCCGTGCGCACGCCTTCCAGGAGGCGGTCTTGAGGGCCAGGGGGGGCCTGAAGCCGGAGGACCTCCACAGCGCCCGGGTGGCGGGCAAGCGCCTTCGATACGCCCTTGAGATCTCCGATGAGCTTCAGATCGGGTCGTTCAAGCGGCGGATCGCCCGGATGCGGGCGATTCAGCAGGCCCTCGGCCACTGGCACGACCTGGAGGTGCTGGAGGAGACGGTCGCAAGGCTGTTTGTGGACCGGGAGATGTTTCGGGGCCGGCTCCCGCTCGTGCGAGCCGGGTGCGACCTGATCGCCGCGTGGCGGGCGCAGAAGGAGGCGCACCTTCGGGAGTTTCTCAAGCTCACGGAGACGCTATGACCCCCCGAAACATACAGACACGCCGGCGCGCGGCCGTGGAGGCCCTGGCCGGGGCGCACGACCCCGAACCGTCCCACTCCAGACAGGACGCCCGCCTATCTCTCCGGCTGTTCGACGAGGCGCGCGGCCTGCACGGCTTGGCGGAGACGGACCGGGAACTCTTAGAGGCCGCGGCCCGGCTCCACGACATCGGCTGGTCCATCAGCCCGGACGGGTCGCAGCATCACAAGCGCACCCTCCGGATGATCCGGGACGCCCGCATAGACGGGTTCACCGAGGAGGAGCAGATGATCGTCGCCAACGTGGCCCGCTACCACCGCCGGGCGCTGCCCAAGCCCTCGCACAAGGGGTTCGCGGCCCTGTCGCTGGAGGCCCGGTCGCGCGTGGAGCGCCTGGCCGCGCTCCTGCGCATCGCGGACGGACTCGACCGGACGCATCGCAGCGTCGTGCGCGATCTCACCTGTCGGATCGAGGGCGATGCCCTCCTCATCCGCATCGTCCCCGCGCTCTCCCCGGACGCCGAGGTCGCCGTGGCGCTCAAGAAGGCGGACCTGTTTAAAAAGGTCTTTGGGATGGGTGTGAGGATTGAGGTGGAAGGACAGACCTAACCCCCTCGATCCCCCTTCCCCAGAGGGGAAGGGGGAAGTCCCAATCTTCTCAAATATCAATCTCCCCCTCTCCCCCTGGGAGAGGGGGTCGGGGGGAGAGGTCTGTTTTCAGCGTTCATCGTTGACATGTTGAGGATTCTCCCATGCTCTATCGCATTGAGGTCGGCCTGAGGCCCGGCGTGCCGGACGCCGCCGGGGCGGACGTGAAGCGGGGGATCGAGGACCTGGGGATCGGGGGCGTGGCGTCCGTGTCCGTCTCGGATGTCTATTACATCGAGGGGGACCTGTCTCCGGCGGAGGCCGAGCGGGTCGCCGGAGAGCTCCTG
>Ga0156186_1432_pt1 | contig 17585 bp, 17 predicted proteins | sample RifCSPlowO2_12_FD_107839 | JGI IMG/M metagenome (GOLD analysis project Ga0156186, IMG submission 107839) | Candidatus Handelsmanbacteria bacterium RIFCSPLOWO2_12_FULL_64_10
GCTCCCCGCCCGACATGGCGCCCGGCCTGCGGTCCATGAGAGGGGCGATGCCCAGGATGTCGGCGGCCTCCTGCACGCGCCGCTCGATCTCCCCCTTCGGCATCTTGCGCAGCTTCAGCCCGAAGGCCATGTTCTCGCGGGCCGTCATGTGCGGATAGAGGGCGTAGTTCTGGAAGACCATGGCGATGTCACGGTCTTTGGGCGGAACGTGACCGACGGCCTGACCGTCGATGATGACCTCCCCGGACGTGAGCTCCTCCAGCCCTGCGATCATCCTCAGGGTGGTCGACTTTCCGCACCCCGACGGGCCGACGAGCACCACGAACTCCCGGTCCGCGACCTCCAGGTGGACGTCCTGAACGGCCTGGACGGCCCTGTCGTAAGTCTTGCAGACGCCTCTGAGCGTTACGCTGGCCATAGAGAATATGCGAAAATACGCGCGACGGAGGGCCTTGTCAAGCGGAATGTCCCCTCACGGCGTCCACGGGTTGTCCTGGAGGGTCTTCATCATGACGAGCGCATCCTCGGATGGGTGGGAGTAGTAACCCTCGCGGATGGCGACCCGGCGGAACCCGGCCTTTTCGTACAGGGAGATGGCGGGGTCGTTGGACATCCGAACCTCCAGGGTCACGACCTTCACCCCCTGCTCCCTGGCCCCCTCGACGGCGCGAGACAGCAGGGCCGCGCCTAAGCCCCGCCTCCGCAGCCCGCGCCGGACAGCGAGGCTGGCCAGATGGAACTCCGTGCGCACGAAAAAACCGATGACATAGCCGGCCACGAGGGCCGACTGGTAGGCGACGACGGCGTATCCGTTGGACCTGCCGAGGGCGTACTCGAAATCGCTCCTCCGCCACGGGTTGGAGAACGACTCCCGCTCGATCTCCAGCACCTCCTCCAGGTGCGCGGAGGACATGGGAACGACCTCCAGCGCAGGCCCCGGTTTCGCACGTTCGACAGGTTGTGCCATATCACCTTCCGTGCCTCAACTCCGCCTCCGACTTCCTCAGGTAGACCGGCTCAACGCGCGCCAGATCCTCCGTCTCTCCGCGCCCCAGCATAGACAGGCCGAGGGCGGCCACGGCGGCTGCGGAGGGCCGGTCGAGCGGAGGGGGCGCAAAACGGGCCGCCTCGCCGAGGATACCGACGATCTCCTTCCGGTAAAGCCTCGCCCCGTCCCCGACGAACAGGGTCGGACCGGTCAGCGACGAGACAAAGGGGACCGGCAAGACGGCCGCCGGAGCGATCAGCGTCCGGGGACTCCCGGACGACGTGTCGTAGAGCGCGGCGTAGACCTCCTTCTTGCGGGCGTCGAGCGCCGGACAGACCGGGCACGCCGCGTGCGGAAACTGAGCCGCCATCGCCTCCAGCGTCGGCACGGCCACGAGCGGCAGACCGGCGGACCAGCAGAGGGACTTGGCCGTGCTCAGGCCGATCCGCAGGCCCGTGAAGGACCCCGGCCCGATGGATACGGCGATCCCGTCTATGTCCCGCAGCCCCATCCCGGCCTCCTCAAGCGCGTCCCGGATCATCGGCAGGAGGCGTTCGGCGTGATGCGTCCCGACGTTCAGGCTCCGTTCGACGAGGACGGAATCCTCCCTTCCGAGGGCCACGCCACAGACCGGGGTGGCGGTCTCAATGCCGAGAACGATCATGTCGCTTCAGGTGTCGCCGCGCCCTTGTCATCCCCCTCCTCGTCCCCCCCGGACTCTTCTTCGGACAGCCCTGCCAGCTTCTCAATCCTGTTCCGCAGGCGTTCGATCGTGTCCCCGTAGCGATCCAGCTTGACGTTCGTCTCCTGCAGCCGCTCCGCCAGCATGCGGATCACATTCTGCTGCACCTTGATCAGCATCTCCCGGTTGACCTTCAGCAGCGCGTCCAGCTCCGGCTTCCGGATCTCAAACCCCATCCCCGGCTGCTTGGCCACGATATCCGCCGAGCGGGGCTGCTCCGCGAACAGCCCCATCTCCCCGATGGTCATCCCCGGCCCCATCTCCGCCAGCTCCGTGCCCACCGGCGAGAGCACCGAGAGGCTCCCCTGGATCAGGATGAGCATCTCGTCCGAGGGGGCCCCCTTCCGGTAGACCTGCTGCCCGGCCTCGTAGCGCTCAAGCCGGCAGATGTGCAGCAGGCGCTGGAGCTCCGCCGGGACAAGCCCCCTGAAGATCGCCAGCCTCTGGACGACGGCGACGAGCTGTTTGAGCTGGGCTTCATTCATCTTCTTCGGAGTCGGACATCAACAGCTTTTTTAACTCCTGAAACTTCTTTTCCTGTTCTTCTCTTGCCTTATCCACTTCCGCCAGGGCCGCTTTGGCCTTCCCGATTTCCTGCTTGACACGGTCCTCCTCTTCCACGAACTTTTTGATGTTCGCCTCGCTCTCCCGAACCTGGGCCTCGCCTGCGCGGATCTTCTTGTCCAGCTCCCCCATCTGCCTTTGAAAGGTGATGAGCAGAGGCGCCACGAAGACCCCCGACGCGAAGGTGAGAAAGAACGGCATCCAGTCCATGTCCCCCTCAGTGCGCCAGCCTGTTCTTCGTCTCCTGCAACCTCTTCTTTCTCTCCTGCTCCAGGGTGGTGATGGTCTCTTTCAGCTTTTCAACGGCGTCCTCCTGCGCGGCGACGGCCCTCTGGATCGTGATCAGCTCTCTGTTGGAGACCTCCAGATTGCTCCTGGCGACCTTTTCGTCCATCTTCGCCCTGGCCACCCGCTTCAGCAATTCGTTGAGCCTGAAACGGGTCCTGATCACGGTCCGTGTGGTATAGATCTGGGTACCGATGACCGCTAAAATCGTTAAAATCCACAGGAGCCACCACATAGCCTGTCCCCCTTACGCCTGCGCCTCGCGCACGCACTGCGCCAGGACCTTCACCCCCTCCCGGATCTCCTCCAGGCCGGGGTATCCGAAGGCGAGGCGGATATACTTCACGTCCTGCCCGTACACGTGGAACCCCCTGCCGCGGGCGAACACGACCCCCTTTTCGCCCGCGAGCTTCTGGAGCCGGTCCATGTCCGTCGTCTCCGGGAGCTTCAGCCAGAGGAAGAGCCCCCCTACGGGGTGGGACCACGTCGCGATGTCCCCCAGGTGTCTCTCAAGCGAACTGAACAGGGTATCCCGCTTCTCCTGGATGATCCGGCAGATCTTCCCGATGTGGTCCCACATGTTCTCCCGGAAATACTCCCCCACGATGCACGCGGCCAGGACGCTGTTCCCCCCGTCATAGCGCCGGTCCAGGGCGCGCCGCATCATCGGCGGCTTCGCCAGGAGGTAGCCCAGCCGCACGCCGGGGGCCAGGACCTTGGACAGGGAGCAGATGTAGAGCACATTCTCCGCGCCGTCCAGCGTGTAGAACGCCGGGACGTGCTCCCCCTCGAACTTGACGTCCCCGTAGCAGTTGTCCTCCACCAGGATGACGCCGTAGCGGTTGGCGACGCGGAGGATCTCCCTCCGGCGGTCCAGGGGCATGACCGAGCCGGTGGGGTTCTGGTACGTGGCCAGGGTGTAGATGAACTTCGGCCTCCGGCCCTCCGCGATCAGGCGCTGGATCGTCTCCTCCAGCAGGTCGGGCCGCATCCCGTCCCCGTCCAGCGGGACGCCCACCAGCTCCGCCCCCAGCTTCTTGTAGGCCCCGATCGTGCCGGAGTAGGTGAACTCCTCGGTGAGGATCACGTCCCCGCGCTGCTCCATGAACGCCTCGGCCATCAACGTGACCGCCTGCATGGACCCCGTCATCAGGGCGATGTCGTCGGGCGAGACCTTCACCCCCTCGCGCCTGGACTCGCGGGCGGCCATCACCTCCCGCAGGCCGAGGTGCCCCTTGTCGCCGGGGTAGAGCACGAAATCCCCGCCAATCTTGGGGATGGCGTGGATGGCCGCCTCCACGAGGCCCTGCACAGGGAACGACGCCGGGTCTGGCCGGCCGCTTCCGAAGTCATACCTTTTCACGGGAAGTCTCCTTATAAAGAGCCTGTCCTCAACCCCCTCCTCGCCACCACCCTGCCATTGCTGATCCGCCGTTTCTCATCGGCATGTTCCGGCAGCCGCAGGTCCGCATAAATACGCGGCCTCTGGTCAAACGCCATCTCCGGGAAGGTGATCCTGACCTCCCGCCACCGCTCGTATCGGTTGACGATGTTGCGGACCGTCACGTCCCCCAGCGCCGTCTCCGTCCCGTCCGGCGCGACGCCGACAAACCTCAGGTCCCCGACGGTGACCCCGTAGGCCCCGTCCGTGTACTCAAAGGTCAGAACGTAGGGTCCAGGCCCTGTCCACGCCCCGCTCAGGTCCAGCGCGACCCGGCACGCGGGCCCGCCCTCAAAGTCCCTGCTCGACCACGCCCCGATCTCCTTCGGTCGAAACTCCGGAGTCGGGTCCGTCAGACCGAGCCGGGCGATGACCTCTACGGCGCTGGCCGCAGCGCGATACCCGACCGCGATGGTATCCAGCAACCGCGACGGCAAATCCCCCGACGCGACCGCCTCCGCCCACCGGAAGTGCTCGACCTCCAGCGTCCGCGCGGCCTGGTCCACCCCCTCAAACGCGACGCGGTAGCGCGCGAGCTGGCCGGGCGTCAGCCCTCTCGCATCCTTCGGCGCTTCGGAAAGCGTCTTTAATGCCCCTGCCAGCCTGAGAAAGGCCGCGACGATCCGCGACTCGCAGATGGCCGCCTCGTCCCCCGCGTTGAGCGCCAGCGCAAGGGCCTGCTCCGCCTGCTGAACCTCCGACCGAAGCTGACTCTCGGAGTGGACCTCCGCCAGGATGCCCTCCCCGAACCGGATGGGGTGCTCCCCGTCCAGGGCGCGCCGGTCGTGGCTGAAGATCAGTTGCAGCGCCACCCGGCTCCCGGCCAGCGTCCAGCCCACCGGCCCGATGGCCGTCGCCCACTTCGCGTAACCCTTCGAGTCACCGATCCCTTTTGACCTGGCCCATGCCTCGGAGAACGCCTCGTCCGTCCGTCCCCGGCTGTTCCAGAGCCACTCCCCCGCCGCCGTGACGTTGAACTCGTGGAACCGGTTCGCCGGCACGGCGTAGGTGATCACGTTCGACAGGCGCTTGGCCGCGAACTCGTTCATCCGGGCCCGGATGAACTGCGGCCCCGTGAACGGCGTGACCGCCCGCCAGGCCGTCGTGACCTGGGGGTAGACCCCCAGCCAGCGCCCGGAGCGGGCGAACGCCTCCAGCCGGGGATAGATCATGGGCCGGTGGGAGGAGTCGTAGGTCAGCCCCCCGTGATAGTAGGTGATCTTGACATCCTCCGGCGCGGCCTCCAGCACCCGGTCGTTCACCAGGTAGGAGCCCTGCGTCAGCAGAATCCGCAGGGAGGCCTGGGGGTTGACGGCCCTGGCCCGCTCGAAGGCGTTGACGATGGCCTGCGTCTCCAGAGCAAAGGGCTCTCTGCCCCTGCACCGCTCGCAGAAGCAGGGGGCCGCGTCCTCGGACAACCAGACCATCATATCCGTCACGCCCGGCGTCCGGGCCAGGTCCATCAGCCAGTCCTCGACCACCCGGAGCGCGTCCGGGTGCGAGAAGCAGATCCCCGGCGCATAATCCGAAGGCAGCGGCTTGTCCGGGTCCGGCGTGGAGGCGATCTGGGGCAATCGCTTGAACAGGTTGAAAAGGGTGAACAACTGCTCCAGATGGGGGATGTAGGGGACCAGCTTGATCCCAACCCTAACGGCCTCGGCCAGGACCGCCGCGTCCACCTTCGCAACCCCTCTCCCGTCCTCCTCGCAGGACAGGGATGCCGCGTACTCCACCACGTTGAACTTCCGCTCCGCCAGCCAGGCTAAGTCCTGCGCCGCGCTCCCGCCCCACTGCCCCCGCTCCCCCACGTCCGGCCAGTCCGTCAGGTCCAGCTCCGGGACCGTCACCCGGCCCTCCCGGAGCGTCGGCTGCATCATCTGCTTGAGCGTCCGCGCCCCATAGAGGAGCCCCAGATCAGTCAAGGCTACGACCAGCAGCCCTGAGAACCCCTCGCCGTAAACCGGGGTGATGAGGTATGCCTGCTCGGAGTGGGGCAGAGACCCCAGCCTTTTGAGGCGCTCCGCCGGACAGAGTCCGTCTGCGTCCTTCGCCAACACAAAATGGAGGACCACCCTCCCCTCGCGCCCTTTCGCGAACGGGGCCATGACCTCTCTTACCGTCCCTATCAGCGGGCCAGCCCCTTCATCCACCACGAGGGACACATCGGATGTGGCAGCGAAGTGTGCCCCCCGCACCTCCGCCTCCTTCGGCAGAGGGATCACCCGTTGAAGCCAGTCTTGCGTGAGTTCCACCCCACCCATAAAACCCTCCACATCATCATGGCAGAAGATCATTCACGGCGATGATCTTGTCCGGTGCGGCCAGAGGCGCAATTGTCTCGGATGATTTGTAAATGGCAGCCGTGGAATATCCGTACCCAAACGGCTGATCGACCCTCTGAACAGGATCACGATAAACTTCCACCTGGTTGTCCTGAAGATTAACAACCCAGTAGTCCATCACACCCGATTTGGCGTAGAGACTTGCCTTGGTGGTGCGGTCATACGTCAGCGACGACTCAGCAACTTCAACAATGAGCAGGGCCGATGAAGGATGCTCATCTCGATAGTCGCGAGCCATCCCTCGCACGACAGCGACATCCGGCTCCGGCTCCGAAGTTGGTCCGAGGGCAAGAGGCTCCTGGATTCTCACCGTGTAACCCCGCCCAAAGGCCAGCCGCAGGGCGTCTCCAGCGAGCGTGGTTGAGGTCGAATGCGAGCTCCTCTTCGGGCTCATCTCGACGATCTCCCCTTCGATGAGTTCGACGCGCTCTTCGGGAGCGAAGAGCCCATATTCAGCCATCTTCCTGTACTCGTCTCGCATCCATCGCCGCACCTGGGGTGCAGACGTGCTCATCGCCTGATCACCTCCTCACCTTCATACGCCGTCGTAATTCAGCACCACCTTGATCGCCCCATCCGTCCGGTTGACGAACATCTCGAACCCCCGCTGCGCCGCCTCGAACGGCAGGACGTGCGTGATGATCGGCGCGACGTTGATACGGCCCTGCACGATCATGTCCATCGCCATCGGGAAGTCGTTCTGCACGTCCGGGCCGATGGTCCCGATCAGCGTGATGTTCTGTCGGATGATCCGGGAGAAGTCCACGCCGTAAACCTGGTCGTCCGGCACGCCGAAGGCCAGCACCGTCCCGCCCCGCTTGACAAGCTCCAGACAGCGGTTGAGCGTCTCCTGCTGATGCCCGACGATCTCCACGGCTAAGTCGGCCATGCGCCCGTCTGTGACCCTGCGGACGGCCTCGACCGGGTCCTCCCGGTCCACGTTGACCGTGTGCGTGGCCCGCATCTTTTTGGACACCTCCAGCCGGCAGTCCAGCCTGTCCATCGCAATGACCGTCCTCGCGCCTAAGTTGCTCAGGGTGTGCGCCATCAGCAGGCCCATCGGTCCCTGCCCCATCACCACGGCGTCCTTGAGCAGGAGATTGGGCAGCTTCCGGCACGCCCAGACGACCGTGCCCAGGGGCTGCGTCATCAGGATCTGCTCCTTGTGCGGGAACGGGGCCAGGGGGATGGCGCGGGGCGCTGCCGACGTGAAATATTCCGCCAGGCCGTTGCTCCGGTCCGGGAGGGCCAGCACCCAGTCCCCCTCCTTGAACCGGGGGGACCTGGACGCGGCCACGACCCCGATGCACTCGTGGATGGAGACGCCGGGCGGCATGGGGTAGGCGGACGCCGGGTGGTCATAGGCGAAAGACGGCATGTCGCTGCCGCAGATGGCCGCGCGCTCCACCTTGACCAGAATGCCCTCCGGCGCGGATATCTCAGGTTTGGGGACGTCCACGAACTTGAACCGTCGCGGGGCGACGAGCTGGGCTGCTTTCATGAGGTCTCCTGATATTACAGTTTTTTCGGGATCACCCGCACCGCGCCCGTCAGCGCCTCGCCCGGCTTCAGGACGGTCAGGCCCGCATCGACCCCCTGAGGCTGCAGGTTGAAGGCGTCCGTGGTGCAGGTGTAGGGTTCAAAACAGACCGACGGACGGCCCGGCGGGGTGTAGACCACGACCTCCCGGAAGGGGCCTTCGGCCTCCACGACCACCTCGACCCCGGCCCCCCGGTCGGTCAGGACACAGCGGATCACCCCGTCCGGGTCCCGGACCACGTCCGTGAACACCGCGTCGAACTTCGACCCGGCCAGCGGCCTCCCCCTGAGCAGGTCATAATCCCCCTCCGCCGGGATCAGCCGCCCCGTGGGGAGCAGGTCCTTCAGCTCCCAGAGCTTCCTGACCGGGACCTTCACGCGGCACTGCGCCGGGTCCCCCCCGCGGAGCAGGGGCGCGCGGAAATAGGGGTGAACACCATAGCCCGCCGGCATGTCGGACGCCCCCGCGTTCTCCCCCCTGAAGTTCAGAGTCAGCGCCCCCTCCCGGAGCGTATAGGTCGCCTCGGCGCGGAACGGGAACGGGAACTGCCGGACCACGTCGGGATGATCCCCGGACTCGAACCGCAGCGTGAGGGACGCCCCGTCCGCCGTGTCGCTGGCCGCCACCCTCCAGGGCCGGGCGTGCACGAACCCGTGGATGGCGTTCCCCCCGAACCCCGCGTCCATCTGATAGGTCCTCCCCTCGAACGCGAACCGCCCGGCGCGCACCCGGTTGGGGAACGGAAAGAGGATGGGGAACCCGGACCCGGACGGGCGTCCGGCAAGGGTCCCGAGGTCGGGCGGCGACTCGAGGATATCCAGGCGCCGCTCGTTCATCTCCATAGCGAAGGTGAAACAGTTGGCCCCCACGGCAGGCAGGACCTTCGCCTCGGCGCGGGCCCCTTCGTCCCGGAGGACATAGACGACCTGTCCTTCAAAGGGTTCCTCGCGGACGGCGTAGCGGGTGGACATCATAACTCCTTATAACAGCGCAAGCGCCGCCTTCACGCCCGCCCCCTCCGGGACCCTGTGACCCTGGGCGCGGAGGGCGTCCTCGAGGGCCGTGAGACAGGTCGCCACGTTGCGGGCGGACGAGGCGTAGCCCATCAGCCCGATGCGCCAGATCTTCCCCCTGAGCGGGCCCAGCCCGGCGCCGATCTCCAGGCTGAAGCGGTCGAGCAGGCGCCTGCGCGCCTTCGCCTCGTCCACGCCGTCCGGCACCTTCACCGTGTTCAGGCTGGGCAGGCAGTGCGCCTTTTCGACGAACATCTCCAGCCCCATCGCCTCCAGGCCGGCGACCAGGGCGAGGTGGTTCTTCCGGTGGCGCGCGACCCGGTCCTCCAGCCCCTCCTCCTGGACGAGGAGCAGGGCCTCCCGCAGGGCGTAGTTCAGGGAGACCGGGGCCGTGTGGTGGTAGGTGTGGGACTCGCCCCAGTACTGCGCGATCAGGGCCATGTCTAAGTACCAGGACCGGACCTTCGTCCTCCGCTTCTGCGCGACCTCCATCGCCCGGTCGTTGAACGTGACCGGAGACAGGCCGGGCGGCCCCCCCAGACACTTCTGCGTGCCGCTGTAGGCCGCGTCGATCCCCCAGTCGTCGATCCGCACGTCACAGCCGCCGAGCGAGGTCACCGTGTCCAGCACCACGAGGGCCCCGTGCGCCTTTGCGACCCGGCAGATGTCACCGAGAGGCTGGAGCACGCCCGTGGACGTCTCCGCGTGGACGATGGCCACCAGCTTGGCCCCGCTCTCCTTGACCGCCCGCTCCACGTCCGCAGGGTCGATGGGCCTCCCCCAGGGGGCCTCCACGGCGATGGGAGTCGCCCCGCACCGCTCGGCGATCTCCCTCATCCGCGTCCCGAAGAAGCCGTGGATGCAGACCACCGCCTTGTCTCCGGGCTCCAGGAGGTTGGTCAGGCAGGCCTCCATGCCCGCGCCGCCCGTGCCGGATACCGGCAGGGTCACCGGGTTCTTCGTCCGGAAGACGTAGCGGAGGAGGTCCTTCGTCTCCTCCATGATCGTCAGGAACTCCGGGTCCAGATGCCCGACGATGGGGGCGGCCAGGGCCGCGTAGACGCGGGGGTGCGCCTCCGACGGGCCGGGACCCATCAGGATGCGCTGCGGAGGGTTCAGTTGCCGATACATGATCGAGCTCCTTTGCAAAGGGGTTGTAGGGGCGAGGCATGCCTCGCCCCTACAATATATCATCCCCCCGCATGAAGGGCAAGGGTTTCCTCTCCTACCCCTCCGGGTGCGCCTGCCTCCAGTCCTCCAGCTCCTGCTCGTGCCGGCAGAGCCTCCCGTTCAGCCGCAGCCCGCCGTGCGAGAGGTTGAGGCTGTAGGCGACCCGGTCCGTGGCCTCCACCCAGTGCGGCGTCAACAGCGTGTTCCAGAGCACGTCCCCCGGCCCCATCTCGTACACGAGCGCGTCCTCCTCCGTGATCCCCGGAGGCCGCCTGAGCGTGCTGCCCGGCTTCATCCGCTCCTCCGGCGGCGCCCACCGGCCCGGGTCCCTCAGCCCGCAGAAACGCTTGACCCCGTGCCGCTGCCAGGCGATCACGTGCGAGCGGTCCATGTGGTAGTTCGTGGCGCAGCCCGGCCCGCTGATGAAGATAATCGGGTAGCAGCGCGTCCACGTGAACCCCGCCCCGGCCAGCGCCCGCCGCCACGGCCCCATCACCCGCCCCTCGAACCCGTGAAACAGCCTGCCCGGCGCGTAGAAGTTGGGCAGCTTGAAGTGCGACATCTGGAACGGCGACTCCACCGCCTGCTCGATGGGCATCCTGCGGAACGCCTCCGAGATGTCCGTCATGTCCAGCCCCTCCCCCTTTTCCCCGCGCCAGATGCGCGCGTCCGGGTCGCGCCGGACCTCGTCGATCACCTGCTCCACCGCCGGCATCTCGAACGCAAACGGCACGCACTCGCCGGCCATCAGAAAGTTGAGCACGCCGTCCCAGACCTGCCGGATCTCCGCCCACGTGGTGACAATTCGATGCATGAAATAGCACTCCTGCTTTTGTGTTGGGTTGGGGTGATTTCGCGTCTTTCACGTTTAAAATCAGAGGCAATATACACTCCGTTCGCTCTGAAAATCAAGCCAAAAGGCTCAACGGTCAGAACAGGCCCAAAAGGAGTTGACATCCGGCGTGAAATCGGACAGATTACCACGCGCACGGATACGAACCAGGTCATCCTCACGAAAGGATCGCCATGAAAGTCACCGCAGTCAAGACCTTCCTCATCCACCCCGGCCTGGCCAAGAACTGGCTGTTCGTCAAGGTCGAGACCGACGAGGGCCTGCACGGCTGGGGGGAGGCCTACACGCAGAACGACCGGGATCGCGCCATCGAGACCCACATCCAGGAGCTGGGCCGCTACCTGGTCGGGCGCAGCCCGTTCAACATCAAGCACTTCACCTTCATGGCCTACACCGACTTTGCGGGCAAGCGCGGGGCCATGGACCTCTACTGCGCGACCAGCGCCCTGGAGCACGCCCTGTGGGACATCGCGGGCAAGGCCGCCGGGCAGCCCGTCTACAACCTTCTGGGTGGCGCCTGCCGGGACAGGATCAGGGTCTACGCCAACGGCTGGGGCGGAGGCGGGACAATCGACCAGCTCTCCGAAAACGCGGCGAAGGTCGTCCGGATGGGGTTCTCGGCCCTCAAGTTCGACCCCTTCCCCGGCCCCTGGCGGACGATCATCGACCGGCGGACCGAGCAGGCCGCCGTGGACCGGGTGCGGGCCGTGCGCGAGGCCGTCGGCCCCGACGTGGAGATCCTGGTGGAGGCGCACCGCCGCCTCTCGCCCGTCCACGCCATCCGGGTCGCGCGCCTGATAGAGCCCTACAACCCCTTCTGGTACGAGGAGCCCGTGTCCGCGCGGGACCTGAGCGGCCTGGCCGAGGCGAAGCGGAACATCCGCATCCCGGTCGTGACCGGCGAGGAACTCTACACCAAGGCGGAGTTCAGGGAGGTGTTCGAGCGCCGGGCCGCGGACATCATCAACCCGGACGTCTGCAACTGCGGGGGCATCCTGGAGCTGAGGGAGATCGCGGCCATGGCCGAGCCCTGCCACGTCGCCGTCTCCCCGCACAACTACAACAGCACGGCCGTGGGCCTGGCCGCGACCCTGCACGCCACGGCCGGCATGCCCAACTTCCTGATCACGGAGTACTTCGTCAACTTCACGGCCCTCGGCGACGAACTCTCCGTCGAGCCGATCCGGGTCCAGAACGGATACATCCCCCTGCCGACGAGGCCCGGCCTCGGCATCGAACTGAAGGAAGCGGCGCTGGCGAAGTACCCCTACCGCCCCTTCCCGGATCGGAGGCTGCGTCAGGTCCACGAGGAAGGGCCGTAAGGCGGAGGGTTTGCGTTTCCCGCTCAAGTCCGTTAAATTATGAGGGAGGGGAACCGTAACCCATCCCTCAAAAATCGACAGGAGGCCGGTCGAAGTGCTGCTGCCCGCCGCAGAAGGGGGGATCGAACGCCGGATGGCCACGCTGATGGAGGTGGCCCGGCTGCTCAACTCCTCGCGCGTCCCGGAGGAGGTCCTGCGCCTGACCCTGGAGTGGGCCACGCGGGTGATGGACGCGGAGGCCGGTTCGGTCATCCTGCTGGACAAGCCCTCGGACGAGCTGGTCATCAAGGTCGCGACCGGGCCCAAGGGGCAGGAGGCGCAGGGCAAGAGGTTCCGAAAGGGGGAGGGCATCGCCGGGTGGGTCGCCGAGACCGGGGAGCCGAGGATCGTCCCCGACGTCCGGCGGAACGAGCGCTTCTTCGACGGGATCGACAGGACGACGGGGTTCAGGACCCACTCCATCCTCGCCGTGCCCCTGCGGGTCAAGGACGAGACCATCGGCGTCCTGGAGGTCCTGAACAAGAGAGACGGGAGATGCTTTGACGACGAGGACCTGAGGCTCTTCGCGGCCTTCGCGGACCTGGCCGCCGTCGGCATCGACAACGCCGGGGCCTACGAAGAGATGCGAACGGAGAACCGTCGCCTTCGGATGCGCCTGGACCTGGAGCGGTTGATCCTCGGCCCCAGCCCGGCCACGCGGGAGGTCACCCGGCAGATCGAGCGCGTGGCCCGGCGGGAGGTGACGGTCCTGCTGCGCGGGGAGACCGGGACGGGAAAGGAGCTGGTCGCCCGCGCCATCCACGACTGGAGCCCCCGCAGGGACAGGCCCTTTGTGACCGTGGATTGCGGGGCGATGTCGGAGGGCCTCTGGGAGAGCGAACTGTTCGGCCACAAGAGAGGGGCCTTCACGGGGGCGGTCCAGGACAGGGAGGGCCTCTTTGAGGCCGCCCACGGCGGAACGATCTTCCTGGACGAGGTCGGCAACACGCCGCTGGAGCTCCAGGTCCGGCTGCTGCGCGTGCTGCAGGAGGGGGAGATCCGTCGGGTCGGGGAGACCCACGTCCGCAAGGTGGACGTGCGCCTGATCGCCGCCACGAACCAGGACCTCGAACGGGCGGTGAAAGAGGAGGACTTCCGGGAGGACCTCTTCTTCCGCCTCAACGTGGTCCCCATCCTCCTCCCGCCCCTGCGGGAGCGCGTCGATGACATCCCCTTCCTTGTCAATTACTTCATCGAAAAATACAATCAGGAGCTGGTTGGAAGGGTCGAAGAGGTCTCTTCGGAGGCGATGCAGGCCCTCCTGACCTACCCCTGGCCGGGGAACATCCGGGAGCTGGAGAACGTCATCAAACGGATCATCGTCCTGGTGGGGGAGGGGAGCATCCGCCCGGAGCATCTCCCGCCGGAGGTCCGGCAGGGGGCCCCCGCAGGGCCGGGGGAACCCCCTCCAATCGCCGACAACACCCTGGAGGGCGTGGAGCGGGCGCAGATTGCGCGGGCCCTGAGAGAGGCGAAGGGCAACCAGAGCAGGGCCGCCCGCCTCCTGGGGATCAGCCGGGAGAAGTTGCGCTACCGGATGCGGAAATATGGGCTGGGGACGGGGCGGGGTGGTGCATGAGACACAACTTCGGCCTGTGCCCCTGTGTAAAATGCACCAATCTGTTCAGGGCGGGACATGTCTTGAGGGCATTCTGGGAGGCCGTTAAATTATCATAATTTATTTATATACAGTCTCTTGAATTTATATTCCGGGCGGCTTTTGTTTTTTGGCCTGCTTTCAAGTACGGATATTGCTGAACACTCATGGCAACGTTTTTCGGAGCAACGTTCTATGCCAGAAAACAGAAACCGGGGCACGATCCTGATCGCAGAAGACGACGAGGAGGACCTCCTGCTGATCCAGGAAGCGCTGAAGGAATGCCGGGGCATCGGCGCCCCCCGATCCGTCAAGGACGGCGAGGAGCTGATGGACTACCTCTGCCGCCGGGGCAAATACAGAGAGGCCCGCCCGCCCAGACCTGCCCTCATCCTGCTCGACCTGAGGATGCCCAGGAAGGACGGCCACGAGGCGCTCCAGGAGATCCGGTCCAACCCCGAACTGCGACCCATCCCGGTCGTGGTCCTGACCACATCGCGGGCGGAGGAGGACATCCGGAAAAGCTATGCCCTCGGCGCAAACTCCTACATCACCAAGCCGGACGACTTCGAAGGGCTGGTCGACGCCCTGAGGGCCCTGGAAAAATACTGGTTCGGGATCGTTTCGCTGCCCGGCGCGGAGGGCCTATGAACCACCCCTTGCGCATTCTTCTGATCGACGACAACCCCCACGACCGCACCCTGGTCATTCGGGAGCTGCGCCGTGAGTTCCCCGACCTCCACGTGGATCAGGTCATCGACGCGAAGGGCTTTGACCGCGCGCTGCAAACAGGCGGATTCGACCTGGTGATCACCGACTACCAGCTCCACTGGTCGGATGGACTATCTGTCCTGCGGGCCTTCAAGCCCCGCCATCCGGGCTGCCCGGTGATCATGTTCACCGGCACGGGCAGCGAGGAGGTCGCCGTGCAGGCGATGAAGGCCGGCCTGGACGACTATGTCCTCAAATCGCCCAAACACTTCGTCCGCCTGCCCGCCGCAGTGCGCTCGGCCATGGAGGACATCACCGAGCGCAGGCGGGCGGAGGACACGGAACGAGAGATGGAGCGGGTGCGGGTGCTGGCCGAGACGGCGGGCGCGGCGGCGCACGAGATCAACCAGCCCCTGACCGTGCTCGTAGCGCTGACGGAGATCATGTTGATGCAGGCTGCCCCCGACGCCCCTCAGCGATCCAACCTGGAGGCCCTCTACAAGGCGTCGGAGAGGATCAGCAGGATCGTACGCAACATGGAGGGCGTCCGGCAGTACGCCACCAAGCCCTACGCCGGAGGGATCGACATCGTGGATTTCGAGGCCTCGGCGGGGAAACCGTAGGGGCGACTCAGGGTAGTGGAACGCGACCTCATGGGAGCGTTAGGCGGTTGGGAGTCGCCCCTACCAGATCATCCCCTCAGGAACTTCTGAAAGTCCACCACCCGCATCTCGTCCGACGCCACGCCCACGGCCTCCACAAGCCCCACCGTCGTCAGGTTGTTGTGCCCCCCGAACTCCGGCTCCACGCCCTCCGTCACGTAACGATAAAACCCATCCAGCAGCACCGCCTCCGCCGGGGGCGCGGGGTCCGGCGGAATCACCTCGTCCGCCTCCGCCCCCGGACGCCTCAGGAGGAGATCCCTGCCCACCACCTCCAGCGTCCCCCCCTCCAGCTCGATCCGCAGGCTCGACCCCCCCTTGTGCGCCGCGAAGGTGCAGAGATAGCCGCACGTCGCGCCCCCCTCAAACGCCACCCAGGCGTGCGCCCCGGCCCCGTGCCCGTAGGGGCTCCACGAGGGGTTGAAGCTGTGCCCCCAGACCCGCGCCGGCTGCGCGTCGAACAGGAACCGCATCGTGTCTAAGTCGTGGATGCCCCGCTCCCAGAGGTAGGAGTGCCTCACCTTCCCGGAGTGGTGGACGCCGGGTCGCCAGCCGTACTTCGTCATCAGCCCGAACGCCGGCCTCCCGTAGACCCCCTCCCGCACCAGCCGGTGGATCGTCACGGACTGCGCCGCGTAGCGGGCGTTCTGGCAGACCGCCACGCGGACGCCACGCGCGTCCGCCTCCTGCACGACCTGCCGCGCGTCCGCCAGGCTGAGCGCGAACGGCTTCTCCACCAGCACGTGCTTGCCCGCCCGCACCGCCTCTAAGCACTGCGCCGCGTGGAGATGCGGCGGCGTGATCACCACGACCGCCTCCGCCTCCACCCTCTCCAGCGCCACCTGGAGCGAGCGGAAGCAGGCCGATTCAGGCAGCCCGGAGACCTCCAGCGCCGCGTTCAGGTTCGCCTCGTTGACGTCCACGAAGGCCACGCTCTCGAAGTCCTCCCGCTCCGTCACCCGCCGCACGGGCCACTTCCCCCGCCCCCCCACGCCCACGTGGATCAGCCGGATCTTTTTCACGGTGATCTCCTTTTTTAAAGGCAAACGACTAACGGCCCCCAGCCCTCCCCCATCCCAGGCGGCAAAGCCCTTGTTTCCCCCTCCCTCCCCCACCTGTGGGGGGAGGGAGGGGGTTACGGGGGTGGAAGGGGGGCTGCCGTCTGCCGTCTCACGTCTCGCATCTCACTCCCGAATCCTCGGCTGGATGGTGCACGTCGGACACACGTCCTTCAGGTGCTCCCGGCGGACATGGTAGAGGTCTATGGCCTTCACCAGTGTGGAGACCGCCTTCCCCACCAGCCCCTTTCGCTGGAGCCTCCGGCGATCCAGCGTCTCGTTCAGGCGAGACGGAGGCACGGGGCACGGCCTGGACCGGAACGCCAGCCCCCACACCTCGCGGACCTCCCCCTCCGGCGTGACGATCCGGTCCACATTCCCGAACGGGTCGTTGCACCCGCACGGGATGGAGGTCTCGGCCACGTGGTAGGCCGTGCTGGCGTTGTGGTCCACGCCTATGGACAGGAGGTAACCCCCTCCGTGGATCAGCCGCCCGATGGGGCTCTCCCGCTCCCAGATCCCGACCTCGATGTGGTCGCGGCAGAGCGCCTCGGCCTTTGGCCCCACGGCCGCCACCGGGTGGGTGGGGTGCAGGCTGCGCACGGCGTCGGGACGCCGCCAGAAGGCGTCCGGGATCGCCCCGTTCGTGGTCGGCGTGGCCAGGGGGTTGAACACCTCCGCGCCCCGGTGGTTGAACGACGGCATCACGAGCGTCCCCTCCCTCCCGATCACCGCGAGCAGCGCCTCCACCACCGCCTCCGCCCCGCCGATCACGTGGCCGATCCTGGACAGGGAGCTGTGCGCCATCACGTCCATCCCGCGCCTCAGCCCCAGGGCCTTCAGATCCGCGATGAGCTGCGCCTTCGACACCGTGTCCTTCGGCTGAATCAGCTCCACGTAGCCCAGGTCCGCGTGCGCCTCGAAGAAGGCCGCGACCTGTTCGAGCGTGACCGCCCTCCCCTGCTCGCACGAGACCGCCTCCGCGATCTCCGCGAGCGTCCGGCCCCCGTCCGCCCAGAACAGCGCCCACGACGAAAGCTTGGCGTTCCGGATGCGCTCCCCCACAGAGGCCGGCGTGTTCTCAAGCGTGGGCGCCAGCGGCGTGATCCGCCTCGGCGCCCGGTCCCCGCCCGGCGCAACCCGCCCCCCGGCGCGACCATTCCCCGGCGCGGCCTCCCGCGCCCGGCGCTCGCAGTCGGACAGGTGCGCCAGGATCGCCCCCCGGTCCCCCCCCCACATCCAGCGCTGGAGCCGCTCT
>Ga0156186_1427_pt2 | contig 17548 bp, 14 predicted proteins | sample RifCSPlowO2_12_FD_107839 | JGI IMG/M metagenome (GOLD analysis project Ga0156186, IMG submission 107839) | Candidatus Handelsmanbacteria bacterium RIFCSPLOWO2_12_FULL_64_10
CCTCATCCCGGTCGCCGGTGAACCCCCTGGCGACGGCCAGGGCGCGCCCCTGGCACCCCCCCAGGACGGCCTGGCGGGCGTCCGCGTCTCCGTCCACAGCGCGCCGGATGACTTCCAGATCAACCAAAACACCCTCCGATTTTCCGGGGTTCCTCCTTGCCCTTCTGCTCTATAGGTGATACGAGACTCCAAGCGGTTAGGCTATAAAATACAAAAAAACAGCGAGGAAATAAAAAAGCCCCCAAAGCATCCGCGCTTCGGGGGCCTGGGATGGACTGCCCGACTCATTGCGGTATTCGCTGAAAGACGTCGCCGGGTCGCTCAACAGGACGAGGGTCGACCGCCCCCGGCTGGCCGTGATGATACCCTACCGATCAGGCTGGCCCCGCGCCCGGCGCCGCCAGCCTCAGGGCGCGGCTTCCTCTTCCTCCTCCTCCGCAGGGCCGTTCTGGGCCACCTGCGCCGCCTCCGTCAGGAGTTGCGTCGTGCGGGTCTTGAGCTCCGTGGCCTCCTGCTCGAACCTGTCCAGCTGGTCCATCAGGTCGTCGAAATCGATCCGGGGATCGAAGAGGGGACAGTGAACCAGCTTGACCGTGATCGGCTGTTTGCAGCTCTTGCTGCACTTCATACAGAGGGCTGTGAACATGGTGCCTTCCGGGAATCCATAAGGGGGAGACATGGGGAGGTCTCCTTGCAAAAGGGGAAATAGGCATTGCCAGTGCGCCGCTAGGTCAAGGGAGTTTCTCCTTTCCTGAGAGTTCGACCTTGTTGAGAATCTCTCTCAGCCTCTCAACCGTGAGATTCCCTCCGCTCAGGATCAGAACGACCTTCTTCCCTGCGATCTGATCCCTCATCTTGAGGGCCGCGGCCAGCGGAGAGGCCCCGGCCCCCTCGGCTAAGTTGTGGGTGGCCCTGAGCATCCGCACGATGGCCCGCTCGATCTCGTCATCGCTCACCAGGACGATGTCGTCGATCAGGTCCAGGATGATCCCGAAGGTCAGCTCGAACGGCACGCGGGTGGCCAGCCCCTCGGCGAAGGTGGCCGCCTCCGGCGTCTCCACGATCCTCCCGGCCTTGTAGGACAGATACACGCACGGCGCGCCCTCGGCCTGCACGCCCACGACCTGGACCTGCGGGCGGATCGACTTGGCCACAATGGCGTTGCCGCACGCCGACGACCCGCCGCCGATCGGGACGATCAGGAGGTCCGGGTCCGGCAGGTCTTCAAAGACCTCGAGGGCCATGGTGCCCACGCCTGAGATCAGGTGAAAATCGTTGGCCGAATTGATGAAGACCGCCCCCCGGTCGCGGGCGTAGTCCTCGGCGTAGAACCGGGTCTCGTCGAAGTCCCTGCCGTGAAAAAGGACCTCCCCGCCCAGGTCCCGCACCGCCGCCACCTTGTCGGGGTTGGAGCGCTCCGGCATCAGGACCTGCGCCCGCACGTCGAACAGCCGCGCGGCATACGCGATCGACTGGGCGTGGTTGCCGGTGGAGGCCGTGACCACCCCGGCCCGCCGCTCCTGCGGGGTCAGATGGTGCAGGCGGTTGACCCCGCCCCGCACCTTGAACGCCCCGACCGGTTGGTGGTTCTCGTGCTTGACGTACACGTCCGCGTCCAATAGCCTGCCGAGGGAGAGGGAGCGGTGGAGGGGCGTCTTCGAGAGATACCGCGAGACGACCTGCCGGGCGGCGATCACGTCCTGCAGGGTCGGGCGTTTCCATTTTAAGCCTTCAGCCATCAGCGATCAGCCTTCAGTTTGTAGGGGCGGTTCGCCTTCTGCCTTCTGCCTTCCGCCTTCCGCCTTCCGCCTTCCGCCTTTCACTTGGGCAGCGCCCCGCCGGTCGACTCGTAGGCCCTCATGGCGTGGATGATGTCGGAGATAAGCTTGCCGATGAGGGGCGTGTCCACAAAATGGGACAGGACCCTGATCCCGACGCTCAGGAAGAGGGCGGCCACCACGCTGGCCCCGACGGCAAACCCCACGCCCCGGCAGATGCCCAGGACCACGTTGAAGAACATGACCTGCCGGGGGTTGGCATAGTACTCCGCCAGGCTCTTGACCTCCATGTGTTCCAGCTGGCTGACGAGTTCGCTGAGGCGCTGCGTCAACCGCTCCTGCTTCTCCTCCGGCGCACCCTCCGGCCCGGCCTCAGGGTCTTCCATACCGGCGTTCACCTATGTCCCTCTGCCCTCTCGGGGTTCGTGATCCGTGATCCGTGATCCGTGATCCGTTTTTTCGGTCCAAGGTCCACGGTCCACGTTCCACGGTCCACGTTATTTCTCCTCCGCCTTTCCGTACATCTCCCCCAGATACGCCTCGTCCACGAGCACCTGCCTGGCCTTGCTCCCGTCGAACGGACCGATGATGCCGGTCATCTCCAGTTCGTCGATCAGCCGCCCGGCGCGGGAGTAGCCCACCTTCAGGCGGCGCTGGAGGAGGGAGGCGGAGGCCTGCTGGTGCGTGATCACGAGCCTCAGGGCCTCCTCGTAGAGGGGGTCCCGCTCCCGCTCGTCGAACGCCGTCTCCTCGGCCTTGGGGGTCAGTTCGACAGTGCTGAAAGGCGCCCCTTGAGCCTGGATGGCGGCCACGATCCGCTCGGTCTCCTCTGGGGAGATGTAGGCCCCGTGGATGCGGACGGGCTCCGGCTGCCCGGCGGGGAGGTAGAGCATGTCCCCCCGGCCCAGCAGCTTCTCCGCCCCGATGGTGTCTAAGATGGTGCGGGAGTCGATCTTGGAGGCCACCTGAAAGGCGATGCGCGCCGGAAAGTTGGCCTTGATCACGCCCGTGATCACGTTCACGGATGGGCGCTGCGTGGCCACGACGAGATGGATGCCCACGGCGCGGGCCATCTGCGCCAGCCGGCAGAGGGAGTCCTCGACGTCCGCCGGGGCCGTCATCATCAGGTCGGCCAGCTCGTCGATGAGAACGACGATGTAGGGGAGCGGGCGGGGGACCTCTCCGTTCTCGTCCGTCCGGCCCCGCACTAAGAGACCCTTGACCCGGAGGTTGAAGTCGCCGATGTTGCGGACGCCCACGCGGGCGAGGCGCTGGTAGCGGCTCTCCATCTCGCCCACGGTCCACCGGAGCGCGTCGGACGCCTTCTTCGGGTCCGTGACGACCGGGGCCAGCAGGTGGGGGACGTCGTTGTACGAGGAGAGCTCCAGCATCTTCGGGTCGATCATGATCAGCCGGACCTCGTCGGGCGTCGCCTTGAACAGGAGGCTGGAGATCAGGACGTTGATGCAGACCGACTTGCCCGCCCCCGTGGCCCCGGCGATCAAAAGGTGAGGCATCTTGCCCAGGTCCGCGCAATAGGGGTCCCCGAACACGGTCTTGCCCAGGGCCAGGAGAAGCCGCGAGGGGGATTTCTGAAACTCCGCCCCCCCCACGATCTCCTTCAGGTAGACCACGGAAGACTCGTCGTTCGGGATCTCGATGCCCACCGCGCTCTTGCCGGGGATGGGGGCCTGGATGCGGATGCTGCGGGCCTTCATGGCCAGCGCCAGGTCGTCCGACAGAGAGACGATGCGGTTGACCTTCACGCCGGGCGGGGGCTCCACCTCGAAGATGGTGATGACAGGGCCGGGGGTCACCTGAAGGACCTTGCCCTCGATGCCGAAGCTGATCAGGCTGGACTCCAGCTTGCGGGCCGAGGCCACGAGGGCCTCCCGGTTCACCTCGTTCCCGCCGTCCGGGGGATCGGCCAGGAGGTCGACGGACGGGACGGCGTAAACCGCGCCGGACGCCGGAGAGGCGTCGCGCAGGACCCTCTCAACCGGCTTATCCTCCTCCGGCGACTCGACCCGCGAGGGCCTTTTGGGGAGACGAACGGACGGCCGCTCCGGCGCATCCGCCTCCTCCGGGCGAGTCTCTCTATCAGGCGTGAGGCGTGAAGACCCCTCCCCCGACCCCTCCCCCGCAGGGAGAGGGGAGAGACCTGCTTGCTCCCCCTTCCCCTTTGGGGAAGGGGGTTGGGGGGTTAGGTCGGCTTTTCGCTTTTCGCCTTCCGCCTTCCTGCGCGCCCAGATCCCGGCGGCGCCCTCGCCCACGCGCGCAGCCGCGTCCGCGGCCGCGTCGAGAAGGGTGTCGAACCGGATGTTGGTGACTAAGATCAGCGCCACGACGGCCAGGGCCCCGCACGCCAGGTAGGAGCCGACGAGGCCCAGATTGGGCCGGAGGAGCTCGAGGGCCAGACGCATGCCCACGGCCCCGCCATACCGGAAGGCCGTGGGGTCGGGCCGATCCCAGGCCACCTCCGAGACACCGCAGTAAAGGGCGATCAGAAACAGGGCGGCGAGGGTCTTAAACACCCAGTTGCGAAGATCGGCCCCCCGGAAGACGCACCAGCCGCACGCCAGGACGATCAGGGCCAGCGGATAGGCCCCGTGGCCCACTAAGAACAGGAGCCGCCAGGCGATGAGCGTCCCGATGTGCCCGGCCCAGTTGTCGGGGTCGTCGGGCGGGTAGGTGGTGCCGATGTCCGGGTCGTAGGCGGAGCCTGGGGTGTGGGAGACGAGGCTGGCGAGAAGGATGCCTCCGGCGGTCATCAGGAGAATGCCCGTGATCTGGGTCAGCTTGTGCAGGCCGGAGGATGTGGCGACCGGTTTGGCGTTCGATCCCTTCTTTTTCATGGCGCGCTCAACCCCTCAAAAGCAATGAGCAATGAGTGCTGAGCAATGAGTAAAAACCTAAACCCTCATTGCTCATTGCTCGTTACTCATTGCTGAATTTTGTCGGGGAGAGGTTTGGGCAGACCCCCCGTGGGGCGAGGGCTCGTGCCCGGATGCGCGTTCTATCTTGCTTGAGGCCCGAAACGGTCCGGGGGAATCGGACGCGTTTCGATACCGCTTTTACAGCATGCCCCGCCGCCTGCGCAGCGTCCATTCGGCGGCGAGCAGGGCCACGAGGGCGGCGAGGGCGTAGGGGTTGCCCCAGAGTCGCGCCTCGTGAACCTCCAGGACGGGCTTCGGCGCGAGCCTGAGGCCGGTGATAAACGACGAAAACTCCGCCGGACGGTAAAAGCCGCCGCCTGAGACGCGGGCGATGCGCCGGAGGAGATCCTCGTTCATTCGGAGGGCGTCGAATTCGAGGCCCGCTGCGCTGACGGTGAAAGTCCCGGCGTCGCGCCCGACCTCTGCGCCTCCGACCTCCGCCCTCCCCTCAAACGCGTGTTCGCCAGCCGACAGCCCCCGCACCTGGCCGACGTAGCGACCCTCCCCGGACTCCGCGAGCGTCACGGTGCGAGGGCCGAGGGGGTCGGAGATCGAGACGGTCACCGTGGCCCAGCGCTGTGGCCGCATGAGAGGGTCGTACGCGGAGGCGCGCAGGGTAATCGGCTCGCCGCTCCGCCAGATGGGCCGGTCAGCCGTGACCCTGACGCGCCGGGCGTTCTCCGGCGTCAGAAGCCACCCGAAGACGTTCTTCCAGAGGGTCCGGGGGACCTCCGCGGGCTTGCCGATGCCCCACATCAGGGCGTCGAGCCGGTAGAGGGTGGCGCACGGGACGGCCACCACCTTGCCCGCGCCGGACGCACTCGCGACGATCAGGGGCATCCGGGCGCCCTCAGGGGTCTGCTGGCGGGGATGGAAAGCCAGGACGGTGGCGCCTGGCCGCGCCCCCAGCGTCCGGTTGAAGCCCAGGAGAGGCGGCAACTCAGACAGGGCGCGGGCATCGGCGTCGGGGTCATCCGACAGGCCGAGGATCGAATGACCCTCCCCAAACGCCGCCTGAAAGCGGTCCTCTTCAAAAGAGGGCCCGAATTCGACGACGCGGACGGGGAGGAGGTCCCCCAGGACCCTGTAGCCGCCGTCGAAGGCGTTGCGTCCGCCCACCGCCAGAAGACCGCCCCCCGCCCGGACGAACTCCGTAAGCCCCCGGTCCGCCGCAGGGAGGGCCGAGGACGGGAGATCGACCAGGATCACCAGATCGTAGCCTTTCAGCCCCCTCAGAAGCGCCGCGTCCTGCCGGGAGACCCCCCCGCGGCCCGCCGCGACGACGGCGTCGACCTCCATCGTCTCGTCCGCCGCGAGGAGGCGTCGAAGGTAGCCGAAGTCGGGGACAGGGCTGCCCGCTGCGAGCAGGACGCGCCGCCTCCCCTTGAGGGCCTCAAACGAAAAGGCGGCGCTGTTGTTGGCCGAGGAGCGCTCGTCGGGTTGAGGCAGCACGCGGACCTCGCAGGTCTGGCGGCCGGGCGTCTCGGGCTTTAGGGGAAGATCCACCTGCTGCTCTCCGTCCTCCAGAGTAATGGGCTGGGCCAGGAGAAGCCGCCCGGAGGCCCTGACCTACACCGGGAGACGAAGGCCCGCATACCCTGAGGACCGGACCGTGACGCGCACGGGGGTCTCCGTTCCCACCGTCCCGACGGGGTCGCAGAGGGCGCTGACCACGGCCACGTCCTTCGGCTCTTTGGGGTCCCCCACGCCCACGGCATAGACGGGCGCGCCGAGGGCGGAGGCGGCCTTTTCAGCGTCCACGCCCACGTTGGCCGCGCCGTCGGAGATCAGAATGACGGCGGACAGGTCCTGACCCTTGAATCGTTCCTGGAGGGAGGCGAACGCCCCGCCGATGTCGGTGGAGTTCCCGTCCCACTGCAAAGGCGAGAGGCGTGAGGCAACAGGCGTGAGTCCCCCTCCCGCCTCCCGCCTCTCGCCTCCCGCCTGTAGTTTGAGGTCCACGGCGCGCAGGCTCTCCGCAAAGGCAAACGCCCGGAGGTCGCCGACCCGGTTCAGGGCGTCGTGAACCCGCGAGTCCTTGAGAAGCTCAAGGACGACCTTCCGCCGCTCCCCCCCTGCGTCCCCCAGAGTCATGCTGGCGCTGTCATCTAAGAGAAGCGCGACCGTCGGCGGACGGAAACGCCGGACCGTCAGGGCGAACAGGGGCTCGACCAGAAGGGCCACCGCGACCAGAAGGGCCGCGCCACGCAGAAGCAGCATAGCGCGAACGACCCTGGGCACAGATCGGTCCGGTCGGCGGTAGGCGTAGACAGCCAGCGCCACCAGAAGAGGAAACAGCAGCAGAAGAACCGTGCTCCCCCCGAGCGTCAGATGCAGGTCTGGCATGATGATCTGGCTATATCACATCCCGCAGCGGCAGCCGGGGGTCGGCGTTCAGGTCCAGGCCCGACCGTTCTCCCCGGCTCATCCGGAAAGACCCTGCGGCGGCGATCATGGCGGCGTTGTCCGTGCAGAGGGCAGGAGGAGGGATAAAAAGCGAAAGATCGCGCCCCTGAGCCGCCTTCGCCATCTCCCCCCGGAGGGCGCGATTGGCCGCCACCCCCCCGGCCACCAGTACGTCTCGCACGCCGCAGAAGGCCGCCGCGCGAACGGTCTTGGCGACGAGGACATCCACTGCGGCGGCCTGGAAACCGGCCGCCACGTCAGACGCCCACCCGCTGAACGGATCGGGGCCTAACCCCTGAACGTGGTGGAGGACGGCGGTCTTGAGGCCGCTGAAGCTGAAGTCAAAATGATCGGCGTCGATCAGTCCGCGGGGAAAACGGACGGCGTGGGGATTCCCGGTCTCGGCGAGGCGGGAGATCAGGGGACCGCCCATGGCGGATGCGCCGGGTCGAAACAGGCCAAGCAACTTGGCGACCTTGTCGAACGCCTCCCCTGCGGCGTCGTCCCGCGTTCGCCCCAGAGGGCGATACTGCCCGATCTGTGGAACGGAGATCAGGTCGGTATGCCCCCCCGACACGATCAGAGCGACAAAAGGGGGAGAGGGATGTCGCTCCTCCAAAAAGGCCGCGAAGAGATGGCCTTCGATGTGATGAACGCCAACGAGGGGAAGGCCGTTGGCAAAGGCGATGGACTTGGCCGCGCAGAGCCCAATGAGCAGGGAGCCGACCAGGCCGGGGCCTGCGGTCACGGCAATGCCGGAGAGGTCGGCGACGCCGACGCACGCGCCCTGCAACGCCCCGTCCACAACCGGAAGGATGCGGCGAATGTGATCGCGAGAGGCCAGTTCGGGCACCACGCCCCCGTACCGACCGTGATCGGCCTGCGAAAAGATAACGTTGGACAGGACCCGTCCATCGCACACCACGGAGGCGGATGTCTCGTCGCAGGAGGTCTCGATGCCCAGAACCGGCCCGGAGAGGAAAAGAGGACTGCGCGTCACTTGTAGGATTCGGTGATGTTCCTCCCCACGCTGATCTCGCCGTTGTCGATCCTCAGGTTAAAGCCGCACTCCGGGTTCGTGCAGACCCAGGCTTTGTACATAATGGATGCGCCATCCCTGCCATAGTCTGACAGCGGGACCAGCACCCCCGTCGAACACTTCAAACACTCTGGAAAATTATCTTTGTCCATGCCTGAACCTCCCCTCCTCGTGTCGCCTCGCCTCCATCCGCGTGGGCAGGCTTGCGCGTTGAACCGTTTACCCCCTCTCCAACACCCCTGACCTCAATCAAAAAGCCCGACCATTACGATGTTCATAATTTTCCAGAGAAGTCACGGCCCTGCTGACCTATACAAAGTGTATAAAATTAGACAAATAGACCGATGAAGTCAAATAGTTTTATCAGTAGGGGCGATCCGGAGTTTACCCTGAGCTTGTCGAAGGGTGATCGCCCGTCGCTTTTTTTTGAGGGCGACGTTGACAATCGGGGGGAATTCAATTATACTACAGTTCAACAGAGGAGGCCATGCGCCGCTGCGAGAATTCCAACGCCCTGGCATACCTGAGGCTGCTCCGTCCGGTCAACTGCGCCATCGCCTTTGCCTCGGTCCTGGTGGGGGCGAGCCTGGCCGGAAAAGGCGCTGACGCCGTCAGCGGCCTGGTCGCCGGCCTGTCAGCGGCCTGTGTCGCAGGGGGAGGCAACGCCCTGAACGACGCCTGCGACGAGGCAGCGGACCGGATCAACCGCCCGGACCGCCCGATCCCCTCGGGGCAGGTCTCGGCGCGTGCGGCGGTCAGCCTGGCGGTGGCGCTGTTCAGTCTCGGCGTCGGCGCCAGCGCCGGGCTGAGCGCGAAGGCCGTCTGCGTGGCGCTGGCCGCCGTCGGAGGGCTGGTGGCCTATGACCTCGCCCTGAAACGGGTGCCGGTGGCGGGCAACGTGGCCGTGAGCGGCATCAGCGGGATGGCCCTGCTCTACGGCGGCGTGGCCGTGAACCGCGTGGAGGCAACCCTGGTACCCGCCGGATTCGCGTTCCTGTTCCATCTCGGACGGGAGATCGTGAAGGACATCGAGGACGTGCAGGGGGATGCGGCCGTGGGCGCAGAGAGCGTGGCCGTGGCCTGGGGGATTCGCCCTGCGCTGACGATGGCCACGGCGGTCTATCTCACCCTCATCGCCCTGACGCCCATCCCGTTCTGGCAGGAGTGGTACAGCTGGCGCTATCTCCTCCTCGCGCTCTGCCCCGTAGACGCGATCCTCCTCTATGCCCTGCTGTCGATGTGGCGGGACCGGTCCCGGCAGAACCTGCTCCGGCTGGACGGCCTGCTCAAACTCAACATGGTCTTTGGCCTGCTGGCCCTCTGGGTCGGCCGCGCGTGAGAAAGGCCGTGAGTTCAGGCCCCGCAATGCTATAACTGTTTTTTAAAATAGCAAGATATCCAAATTTTTTCTTGACATCCACCCTTTGTTGTATTAATTTAGTTGCTGTTAAGTCCAAAATAATTAAGCCTTTTATAAACAAAAACGTCTGCAACGACCCCCAAACGGAGCCGATTTTTATGCCTCGGCGCCGCCAGGAAGAGGTGATGACTTGGCCACCACGACCAAGAAAGAGCTGGCCCTGACCGTCAGCGCGGAGACCGGGTGCAAGAAGAACCTTGCGGCCAAGATGGTCGATAGCATCTTCTCAGCGATGCGGGAGAGCCTGTCCGATGGACATCGGATCGAGATCCGCGGGTTTGGGGTCTTTCAGGTGAAGGAGACCAGGCCCAAACCAGCCGCCCGCAACCCCCGGACCGGGGAGGTGATCTACGTCCCTGCCCGTCGCAAGACCCATTTCAAGCCAGGAAAGCTCCTGAGGGAGGAACTCCACAAGCCCATCTGAGAGCGCTTCAACAGGGATCGCGTCAAAGGGTGTGCGCCGTCGCAGAGGCACACCCTTCGTCTTTTCAGGGGACTGTAGGGGCGACCGGTGGTCGCCCTCCGAGGCGATATGCCATGAAACACAGGATTCTCGTGGTCGAGGATCAACGCCCCGTCCGGGAGGCGATGGGGGAGACGCTGGAGGGGGAGGGCTATGAGGTGCGGATGATCCGGGACGGGTTTGCGGCGGCGGCAGCCGTCCGGTCCGAGGCCTTCGACCTGATCACCCTGGACCTCAACATGCCCTCGCTGGACGGCCTGACCGTGGCCGAGGCCATCCGGAAGTCGCCCCTCAATGAGAAGACCCCGGTGATCGTGGTGTCGGCCTACCTCTCCGAAGGCGTGATGAGCGAACTGCGCGGGAAGGGGATCTCGCGCTTCCTGAACAAACCCTTTTTCCCCGATGAGCTGATTGCAGAGGTCAAGCAGGCGCTGGATTGTAAGGGATAGGATGAAGCCCCTAAATGCCCGCCTCCCCTGAAAAACGGATCGACGAACTGATCCGGGAGATTCAGGAGCACGACCACCGCTACTTCGTGCTCGCCCGGCCAACCGTCTCGGATGAGGCATACGACCGGCTGATGCGCGAGCTCAAGGCCCTGGAGGAAGCCCATCCGTACCTCGTCCGGCCCGACTCTCCGACCCGGCGGGTGGGGTCCGGGCTGACCAAGCAGTTCCTCCCGGTCAGGCGCCGCATCCCCATGCTGAGCCTGGACAACACCTATTCGGAGGCGGACGTGCGGGAGTTCGACCGGCGGGTGCGGGAGGGCCTCGAAGGGGACTCTCCGACCTACGTGGCGGAACTCAAGATCGACGGGGTGGCGCTGAGTCTGACCTACGAGGAGGGATACCTGGCGCGGGGCGTCACGCGGGGCGACGGGACCACGGGGGAGGACATCACCCCCAACTGCCGGACCATCCGATCCATCCCGCTCCGGCTGCGGGGGTCATCGCGGCGGGCCGAGGTGCGAGGGGAGGCATATCTCCCGCAGGAGGCATTTGAAAGCATCAACCGGGAGCGGGAGCAGGCCGGGGAGGAGCCGTTCGCCAACCCCCGCAACGCCGCCGCCGGATCGCTCAAGCTCCAGGACGCCCGGATCGTGGCGGGCCGCCGCCTCAGCTTCTTCGCTTACTATCTGGACGCCCCGGAGGTCCGAACCGAAAGGCACAGCCGGAACCTGGAGCGGTTGGCGGAGATGGGGTTTCCCGTGAACCCCCATCGGGCGCTCTGCCGGTCCATCGAGGAGGTGGTGGCCTTCTGGCGGACCTGGGAGGAGCGGCGGGACGACCTCCCCTACGACATCGACGGGGTGGTGGTGAAGGTGGACGACCTGGGCCAGCAGGCGCGTCTGGGGAGCACCTCGAAGAGCCCGCGATGGGCCATCGCCTTCAAGTTCAGGGCCAGGCAGGCCACCACCCGCCTGCGGGAGATCGTCCTGCAGGTGGGGCGCACCGGGGTCGTGACGCCGGTGGCCATCCTGGAGCCGGTCCTGCTGGGGGGCACGACGGTCAGCCGGGCCACCCTGCACAACGAGGACGAGATCCGCCGGAGGGACATCCGCGTGGGCGATGAGGTCCGGGTGGAGAAGGGAGGCGAGGTGATCCCGAAGGTGGTCGGCGCGATCCCCGAAAGTCGCCCAAAGGATGCAAAACCGTTCGCATTTCCAAAGGCCTGCCCGGTCTGCGGGGCCGCGCTGGAGCGGGACGAGGACGAGGTGGCCTCCCGCTGCCCCAACAGCCGCTGCCCGGCGCAGATCAGGGCCCGGATCGAGCACTTCGCCGGGCGCACGGCGATGGACATCGACGGCCTGGGGACGGCCATCGTGACGCAGCTCGTGGACCGGGGGCTGGTGAAGGATGTCGGCGATCTTTACAGTCTGAATGTGGAGACGGTGGCGGGCCTGGAACGCCTGGCCGAAAAGTCCGCCACCAACCTGATCGAGGCGATCCGGAGGAGCCGGGAGCGCCCGTTCGACCGCCTGCTGTTCGCGCTCGGCATCCGGCACGTGGGGACGACCGTGGCCAGGACCCTGACCGCCGCCTTCGGGTCGATGGACCGGCTGATGTCGGCGACAGCAGAGGAGCTGGAGAAGGGGGAGGAGGTCGGGCCGACCATTGCGGCGAGCATCGTCGCCTTCTTCCGGAGCCCCGAAAACCGGGAGGGGATCGAAAAGCTCCGGCGGGCCGGGCTGCGGATGGAGACGGAGGAGACCGAAAGGACACAGGCGGACGGGGCCTTTGCGGGGAAGGCGGTCGTCGTCACGGGGAGCCTGTCGGGCCTCACCCGCCAGGAGGCCGAAGACCTGATTCGCCAGCTCGGAGGGAGACCCGCGTCCAGCGTGAGCCGGAAGACCGACCTCGTCGTGGCCGGGGACAATCCGGGCTCCAAGTACGACAAAGCCGTGAGCCTGGGCATCCCGATCCTGCGGGAGGAGGATTTCTCGAAGCTGGTGAAAAAGAGGTAGGGGCGAGGCACGCCTCGCCCTAACCGGCCCCCTCCTCAAAAATCCCTTGACTTGATCGGGCGATTTTATTATCCTCTCAAGGTTCATCCGTGGAAAAAGGTCATGGGGCTGTAGCTCAGTTGGGAGAGCGCATGAATGGCATTCATGAGGTCAGGGGTTCGATCCCCCTCAGCTCCACCATTTTTTGGACTGCCTTTTGTTCTGTCGTCTCCACCATTTTTTGGACTGCCTTTTGTTCTGTCGTCCTCCCGGATTCTTCTTCCCCGTGCGCTCGGCTTTCTCGGCGGCAGATCCAGCGGTAAACAGGCATCCTGAGTGAACTCCGGGGATTTCCTCTGAAGGCAAGCGCGCCGTCGCAAGACGGGTGTCTTGCCTTTTTTTTAGGTCCTTCCACGACCGTCTGTCATGTCCACAAGCGACCTGAGGGCCTATCACGACGCGGTGGCGGCGGAGCGGGACCGGCGCAAACGGCGGAACCGCTACTATCACCAGGAGGTGCGACGCCTCTATGCGTTCCTGATTCCGCCGGGCTCCTCCGTGCTGGAGGTCGGGTGTGACACGGGAGACCTGCTGGCCTCCGTGCGCCCCTCCTTCGGCGTGGGGATCGACTTCAGCAGAAGCGCTATAAAGATCGCGCAATCGAGATACCCGTATCTTCATTTCATCGTGTCGGAGGCGGAATGTCTGAGCGTCCGGGGGACGTTCGACTATGTGATCCTGTCCGGCCTGCTGGGCGAGGTCAGCGACATTCAAGGGGTTCTCGAACAGCTCCAGGGAGTCACGCGCCCGGACACCCGCATCATCGTCGATCAATACAACTACCTGTGGGAGCCGCTGCTCAGGTTCGGAGAGGCGGTCGGCCTCAAGACACCCCAGCGCATCCAGAACTGGCTGCCCCTCGAAGACATCGCCAACCTCCTGTTTCTGGCCGGCTACGAGGTGATCCGGCGCAGCTACCGGTTCCTCCTGCCCAAAAAGGTCCCGCTCATCGCCCTGTTCGTCAACCGGTGCCTCGCCAGGCTCCCCTTCGTCCGCAAGCTCTGCCTGGTGCAGTTCATCGTGGCCAGAAACGCGAAGGGCGCAACCATAAGCGAAGGCTACTCCTGCTCCGTCGTCATCCCGTGCCGGAACGAGCGCGGGAACATCGAGGGGGCCGTGGCCCGGACGCCGGAGATGGGAGGGCGCACGGAGCTCATCTTCGTGGACGGGAACTCCACCGACGGCACGGTGGAGGAGATCCAGCGGGTGATGCGGGACTTCCCGGACCGGGATGTCAAGCTCATCCACCAGGGCGAAGGGAAGGGCAAGGGGGACGCCGTGCGGAAAGGGTTCGCAGCCGCCACAGGGGACGTACTGATGATCCTGGACGCCGACCTGACTGTGCCGCCGGAGGACCTCCCCCGGTTCTACCGGACGCTTGCGGAGGGTAAAGGAGAGTTCATCAACGGCTCTCGCCTGGTCTACCCGATGGAGCAGAAGGCCATGCGGGCCTTGAACCTGCTGGGGAACAAGTTCTTCAGCCAGGTCTTCACGTGGCTTCTGGAGCAGCGGATCAGGGATACCCTCTGCGGCACGAAGGTGCTGTTCAGAAGAGACTACCTGAGGATCGCCCGGGGGAGGTCCTTCTTCGGGGACTTCGACCCGTTCGGGGATTTCGACCTCCTGTTCGGGGCGGCCAAGCTGAACCTTAAAATTGTGGAGGCGCCGGTGCACTACCGGGAGCGGACCTACGGCGCGACAAACATCAGCCGATTCCGGCACGGCTGGCTGCTGCTCAAAATGAGCTGGCTCGCATTCAGGAAGCTGAAGTTGAACTGAGATGGAGGTGGATTTAAAAATGGATGTCGGACGGTCAATCTTCAAGCAGCTATTAGGGATTGGGCTTTGTTGGGTGATATGCCTCGGGTGGCCGCACTCCCCGGCGTGGAGCCAGGAGAGAAAGGCCGAAGAAAAGCCCGGTCCCCAACAGACTACGACCCGATCTGGTGAGGCACAGGAAGGCATACCGAAAACGGGTGCGGCAAAGCCGGCTGAAGAAGGTGCAGCCCGAACCGCTAAGGTGATCCAAGACAGTGCAGCCGCCCCTTTGCTCTCCCGTTTTGGGTATGATATCTTCAATAATATGGCCCCTGACTCCACCCGTACACTTTACGGCCCGGTGGATCCGGGGTATGCCGTGGGCCCAGGGGACCAGATCATAGTGACCGTGTGGGGGCAGGTGGAGTTCACCCTCACGCTGACGGTGACTCGTGACGGGACTGTTGACATTCCCAAGGTAGGCCCGGTGTCGGTCAACGGGTTGACGTTTTCTGCGTTGAAATCCACCATCACAGGCCATCTCTCAAGGGGATACTCCGGGATCGCCCAGCAGCCTCCGACCACGTTTGTGGACGTGTCGTTGGGAAAGCTGCTGCCCCTCCGGGTATTCATCGTCGGAGAGGTGAAAAGGCCGGGTAGCTACACGATCAACCCCACCTCCACGGTCCTGAACGCCCTCTATCACTGTGGGGGACCGAACGAGAAGGGGTCTCTGAGAGAGATCAGGGTGTTCCGGCAGAATAAGCTTGTCGCCCTGGTGGACCTGTACAATTATATCCTGAAAGGGGACAAAAGTCAGGATATTCGGCTGCAAAACGACGACACAATCCTCATGCCTCCTGTTCGGAAGGCCGTGTCTCTGCGCGGGCGGGTGCACCGTCAGGCGATTTACGAACTGAAGGGGGAGGAGAGGCTAAAGGACTTAATAGACATCGCAGGGGGATTGGAGCCTGACGCCTACATCGGACGGATTCAGATCGACAGGATCGTGGCCAACAAGGAACGCAGAATCGCCGATGTCAATTTTGAGGAGATCTTGAACGCCAGGCAGCCCGATGCGGAGCTTTCCAACGGAGATGCCGTTACGGTCTTTGCGGTTTCGGATCAACGGGTAAATGCCATCACCCTGAGAGGCTACGTCAGAAGGCCTGGCTTGTATCAACTCAAGACGGGCATGAGAGTGAAGGGCCTGGTTGAGGAAGCGGATGGGCTTTTGGGAGAGGCCTACACAGAACGGGCAGATCTCATCAGGACAGGTCCCGACCTGACGAGACATCTCATCTCGTTCCGACTCAACGGAGCCATGAAAGGAGACCCTCAGGAAAATCATCTCTTGCAATCTTTGGATGAGGTCATCGTCTACTCAATTCACACCTTTGGAGAGAGGGACTCCGTCACGATCAGCGGTTCTGTCAAAAAGCCTGGGCGATATGAACTGCTATCTACCATGACACTGAAAGATCTGATCGTGCTCGCAGAAGGACTGAAGGAGGGCGCATATAAGGTCAAGGCCGAAGTGTCACGGGTTAACTCCGATCCCAATAAGCCGATCCAGATCATTCAGGTGGATATTGACGACAGATATTCTGCGGACGGCCGGGAAGGTGACTTCAAGCTCCAGAGCCGTGATATTGTCTTCATCCGCCCGGACCCGAACTTCGAGCCTCAGCGGAATGTCACCCTCTCCGGGGAGGTCCAGTTCCCTGGGGTCTACACGTTAGAGAGCCGGACGGAGCGGCTGTCAAACCTCATTGCTCGGGCGGGAGGTCTGAAGGACACTGCCTACCCCGAAGGCATCGTCTTTTTAAGGAGACAGGACGACCCGGGCAGAATCGCTACTGATCTCGAACGCACCCTCACGCCCACCCTGCTGGAAGGCAGGGTTTTAAAACAGGGTGAAGTGGACAGCAGCATGATTAACCTGAAACGTGCCCTCGGTATTCCCGATGAACTATTGCGCCACGACGACATGGCCAGGATTGCCGTCGACCTCAAACGCGCCCTCAAGCACAAAGGGGATGAGGACGACCCGGTGCTGTTCGACGGCGATGTCATCATAGTTCCCCAGAGGCCCAGGACGGTGAAAGTCTCCGGGGAGGTGGGCTTCCCGAACAACGTTGCATTCAAGGACGGGGAAGGGATCGGCTATTATATTGAAGGAGCGGGTGGGCTCAAGTCCACTGCCGATAAAGGTCGAATATTTGTCATCCTGGCGAACGGAGAGGTGAAGCGCCCCGGCCGGTCCTTAACGATCACCGCGGGTAGCGTCATCGTCGTTCCCGCTAAGGAAGAGAAAGAGAAGGTTCGAATCTTCGAGCAATCGGGAGGTACGAGATGAACGCCGCAAGGCATATCCCATCTCCTCAAGATGAGGGGCAACCGCCCGCTTCTTCCACACCCTCTGTGATGGGTGGCTCCCCGGCGGGAGAGGACGAGGTCGATCTATTCGACTACATCGAGGTCCTCGTGAAGCGGCGCTGGCTGATCTTCTGGGGGGTCGTCATCTGTGCTTCCGCAACTTTTGTTTTTTCGTCGACTGCTCCCAAGACTTACACCGCCACGGCTACCCTCTTACCTTCGGAGGAGAATATTCCCGATCTCAGCTTGAGCAACGCACCTCAGGGGACATCGAGATCGTCGAGGATTTCTTACCTCGGCGTCCTGGGCAGCGTGTCGCTCAACAAGGCCGTGTTAGAGAAGGAGTATCATTATCACCGTGGGGAAAAGGACAGCATATCTCAGACCCTGATCAATTACTTCAATACCCAGATGCCCTCTCAGGCAATTGATGCCCTGCTCGGCATGGCGAAGTTCGAAGAAGGAAAATCGGGCATCCTCAAGATCGATGTGACGACGCCCTATCCCGAACTGTCGGCCCAGGTGGCCAACGAATACGTAAACCAACTGATGATCTATAACGAGAAACGGTTGCCGACCCGCGTCCATGAACGTCTCAGGTTCACCGAACAACGACTGGAAGAGGTGAGGGGAGAGCTGTCGAAAGCGGAGGAGGCTCTCCTCAACTTCCAGAAGTCAAACGTAAATTTTATAGGAGGGCCTGGGGGGACCCCCCCGGACCTCTCCCTGGAATTATCGCGTTTGCAGCGGGAGGTCAACGTCAAGTCCGGCCTGTTCACGACGCTCGTCAACCAGTATGAGGTCGCCAGGTTCGAGGCCAGAGGGCAGACGCCAGTCATCGAGGTACTGAACTATGCAGATCCAAA
>Ga0156186_1207_pt2 | contig 17522 bp, 14 predicted proteins | sample RifCSPlowO2_12_FD_107839 | JGI IMG/M metagenome (GOLD analysis project Ga0156186, IMG submission 107839) | Candidatus Handelsmanbacteria bacterium RIFCSPLOWO2_12_FULL_64_10
TCCCTTTCTCCGTTTCGCTCTTCTCCCTGAGCCCGAACAGGTACTGAACGGCGTGCACGTGCATCAGGCCGTCCCCCGTTTCGGCGGCCTCCTTCAGGCGGGTCACGGGGCCGTGCAGGAGCTTGTTCGTGTAGCTCCTCAGCAGGGCCGCGACCCGCTTATGCTGTTCCTCGGAGAATCCGGCCAGCCTGGCGCGCTCCAGCTCCGCCGCCATGGTCGCCTCGAACCGCTGCCGGAGGGAGACGATGGTGGGCACCACGTCGAGGCTGTTGAGCCAGGCGTTGAACGCCGCGACCTGCTCCTCGGCCATGCCGTGGGCCTTCAGGGCCTCCTGCTCCCGCTTGGCGAGGTTCACCCCCACCACCGACTGCAGGTCGTCGATGTCGTACAGAAACACGTTGTAGAGCTTTCCGACCTCCGGCTCGATGTCCCTCGGCACGGCGATGTCGATCAGAAACATCGGCGCATTGCGCCGGCGCTGCATCGCCTGCGCCACGACGTCCCTGCGGAGGACGTAGGCGGGGGCGCTGGTCGAGCTGATGAGGACGTCGGCCTCGTGGAGGCCGGCCATGGCCTCGTCGAAGGGGAGGGCGTGCCCCCCCACCCGGTCGGCCATCTCCCTGGCCCTCTCCAGCGTGCGGCTGGCCACCCGGAGGGAGCGGACGCCGTTGGCGATCAGGTGCCTGGCCGTCAGCTCGCTCATCTCGCCCGCCCCGATGACCAGGGCCCTCTGGCCCTCCAGGTTTCCGAAGATCTTCTTCGCCAGTTCCACGGCCGCATAGGGGACCGACACGGCCCCTTCGCCGATCTCCGTCTCCGTGCGCGCCCGCTTGGAGACCTCCGTCGCCATCTGAAACAGGCGGTTGAACACGACCCCCGTGGCCCCCCTGCTCAGGGCGGCGGCGTGGGCGTCCTTCACCTGTCCGGCGATCTGCGGCTCCCCCACGATCATGGAGTCGAGACCGCAGGCCACCCGGAACAGATGGCGAACGGCCTCGGCTTCGCGCAGACAGAACAGGTGCCCCTCCACATCGGCGCGGGCCAGGTCGTGAAAGTCGCAGACCCAGCCGACCACCACCTCACGGGCCGCGTCGGCGTCGTCGGCCACGGCGTAGATCTCGCACCGGTTGCAGGTGGAGACGATGACGCACTCCCGGACGCCCAGACCCCTGCTCAGCCCGGAGACGGCCTCGCCCAGGACGTGGGCGGGGAAGGCCACCCGGTCCCGGACGTCCACCGGGGCGGTGTGATGGCTCAGGCCGACGACGACGATGGACACGCCGAAATCACCTCAGTTCGCGAATGAATGTCTCCCCGGAAAGAAGATGCCCACCACCGGGAAGGTGAACAGCACGAGCGTGAACCCCACGATGGACAGAAACGCCGCCCGCTTCCCGCGCCAGCCCGCGACGGCGCGCGCGCAGAGGTGGCCCGCGTAGATCACCCAGGCGACTAAGGCCCCGGCGAAGGCAGGTTCGTTCCAGACCCAGAACTGGCCGCGTATCTGGTGAATCCACGCCGAACTTGCCGCCAGGCCCAGCGTCAGGAAGGCAAACCCGAACGATGCGGCGCGGTTGTTGATCTGATCCAGGGTCTGAAGGGGGGGCAGGCGCTTGTAGAAAAATCCGAGGTGTTTGGTCTGGATCTCTCCCAGCAGAAAGACGTACATGATGGAACTGACCCAGGAGATGGAGAACGCGGTGTAGGCCAGGATGTTCGAGAAGACGTGCGCCTCAAACCACCGGCTCCGGGAGAGGAGATGAACGGGGACTTCGGACTGGCCGAATTCTGCGGAGGCAAAGGCGTGGAGGACGGTCACGATGGGGGCGACGAGCGCGCCCAGCGCCCGGTCCTTCGCGCTGAACTCTAAGTAGGCGTACACGATCACCATGAGCCACGCGCACGTCGAGAGGACCTCCGGCGTGTTCATGATCGGAACGTGACCGATGGAGATGGCCCGGATCCCCAGAAGCCCGGTGTGAAGCGCCCATCCCGCGACTAAGAGCGTCGTCGCCGTGCGTCCGATACGATCCCGGCGCTCCTGAAAGTTGGCGGCGTAGAGGGCCGCTGCCGCGGCGTAGAGCAGGGGGATGAAGATGCGAAGAAGAATTTGCATGGTTTTTTATTTGATGAGATAGTCCTCGATGTTCACATCGAAGCGCTTGGGATCGTCGGCCTCCAGGATCGCCCGCGCCTCGGTCCCCGACGCCTCATACAGATCGACCACAAAGAGGGTCTCCCGGCGCTTTCCGAACCGCGTGAAGAGGATGCCCACCCTGGGCTTGAACGAATCCAGCGGGTTGGTCTCGATCACGATGCCCATCTCCCCCGTGTTCAGCTTCACGAAGCTGCCGATGGGGTAGATGCCGAGGTTCTTGATGAAGACATCCACCACCTTCGTGTCGAACTCGGTGCCCCGGCCGTCGAACACCCGGCGGAGGGCGATGTGGGGGGGCAGGCCCGGCTTGTAGGGCCGCGCCGACGTCAGGGCGTCGTAGATGTCCGCCACGGCGGCCATGCTCCCGTAGGGGTGCATCTGGTCCCCGGTCAGCCCGTAGGGGTAGCCCGTGCCGTTGACCTTCTCGTGGTGCTGCACGGCAATGGCGATCGCCTCCTCCGGGATGTTCCCCATCTTGCGCAGGATCTCTTCGCTGTAGACAGGGTGGCTCATGACGATCTTGCGTTCCTCAGGGGTCAGCGGCCCCGGCTTATCCAGGATCGACAGCGGGACCTTCGCCTTGCCGATGTCGTGGAGCAGCCCCCCCACCCCGATGATCTCCGCCTCCCTCTCCGTCACCCCCTTGGCGTGGGCGATGGCCAGCGTCAGGATGCAGACGTTGACGGAGTGGGTGTAGGTGAACTCGCTGTAGCTCTTGAGCGCCGTCAGGCTCAGCAGCGCATCCACATTCCGGAAGACGCTCTGGGTGAGGGTCTTGGCCGCAAGCCCTACCTTCTTGACGTCGATGCTCTGTCCGGTGGCCGCGTTCCCCATGAACTCCTTGACCACCTGGATGGACGCCCCCCTGATCTTGCGCGCGACCTTGATCTCATCCTTGAAGAAGGTCTTCCGCCCGGCCGGGGGCCTGGCGACAGGAGGGGTCTTGATGACCGGCGCGGGGGCGTTCACCACGCTGCCGCCGGCCACGTCCTTCCCCTTGGAGGTGTCGATGATGACGTCCTTCAGGCCCGCCTCCTGCAGCCGCCGGATCTGGTTTTCAGAGGTGATCAGGATGCCCTTGCCCAGCAGCAGGACATTCTTGTTCGCCCCCGACGCCTCCTTCACGTCCACCTCCATGAACATGCCGACCTGAAGCTGGGCGAGCGATATCTTCTTCTTGGCCATAACGACACTGCGTCCTGCACAGATCCATAGAGACAGGGCCACGAAATGGGCTAAATATCTGTTTAACTATAAACAAAACAGGCGTCGGAATCAACGGAAAAGCAGGGAGGTCACGCAGGGGCGATCTTGCCCAGGAGGGCCGGATGGGATGCGCCGGTGACGCGGGGGACGTTGCCCGGCCCCCCGGCCAGGGTCTCGTTGGCCAGGACCGCAAAGGCGAGCGCCTCTTTCGCCTCCGACGAGCCCCCGACCTCCTCGATCCCCCGGACCCCGCGCAGCCGCGCCCGCAGGAGAGACATCAGCGTCTCGTTGTGCGCCCCACCCCCGCTGGCGATCACCTCCTGCACCGGCTCCCGGACGAACCGCCGCAGGCCGTCCGCCACGGCCTCCGCCGTGAACGCCGTGGCCGTGGCCACGGCGTCGGCGTCCGGCAGCCCCCGGCCCCTCGCCCGCGCCAGGAAGGCGTCGGCGTAGGCGGCCCCGAAGGCCTCCCGGCCCGTCGACTTGGGGGGCGGGAGGTTGAAAAACGGATGGGCCATCATCTCCGCCAGGAGGCCGGGATGGACGCGCCCCGTCCCCGCCACTTTGCCCCCCTCGTCATAGGAGACGCGCCCCCCGGTGATCCGGCCCATCAGCCGGTCGATGACCATGTTGCCGGGGCCGAGGTCGAAGGCATAGACCTCCTCCAGCCCGCAGCCGGCGGGGAGGATCGTGACGTTGGCGATGCCCCCCACGTTGAGCATCGCCCGGCCCGCCGTCTCCGACCGGTAGAGCAGGTAGTCGGCCAGCGGGACGAGGGGCGCGCCCTGCCCCCCGGCGGCCACGTCCCGGACCCGGAAGTCCCCGACCGTGGCCACGCCCGTCCGCTCCGCGATCACGCACGGGTCCCCGATCTGGAGCGTCGAGCGCACCGCATAGCCGTGCATCTCCGCCGGTTCGGGCAGGTGGTGGATGGTCTGGCCGTGCGAGCCGATCAGGTCCACCTCCGCCATCCCCAGGCCGGCCTTCCGGACGACCCGGTGCGCGGCCTCCGCAAACCATTCGCCCAGGAGCGCGTTCATCCGGCAGACCTGGTCCACCCGCCCGGTCGCCGCATCGCACAGCGCCAGCACCTCCGCCCTCAGCGCCGGCGGGTAGGGGAGGCACTCGAAGGCGATCAGTCGCGCCTTTGTCCCGGCGCCGCTCCCCTCCACCTCCACGAGCGCCGCGTCCACCCCGTCGGCGGACGTGCCCGACATGAGGCCCACGATCAGCCGCGAAGGCTTCTCAAGAATGCGGAGGAGATTCAGGACCATTCAATTCAGGCCAGTTGTGCCAAGAATTTCTATACTGTTGGAAACTTTGTATTGTAGCCACGAGCCAAAAACTCAGCCATAACAGCCATCTGTCCACTTTTGCCGATATAGAGATGCTGAGGGCGTTTTAGCACGTTAAACCACCTTTTGCACTTCTCTTCCAGTGGTCGGATCAAAAATCTTGAAACCCCCTAAAGATTCGATTTCAGTCAAATTCAACCCGGTAAGAATCTGGGCGACCTGCTCCCACAAGGGGCCATGGACCATTTCAAAATCTGACTGGGTCTCGTATCCCACAAATACACTTGGAGCAATATGAGCGTCCGGGAACTTCTTTTGAATTCGGGTGCGTGAGGATGGGTGTAGCTGATAGGTACAACCATCTTTCTGTCGGCCTACATAAATCAATACGGGGTCCATACAAACCTCCTCTCACAACTATCTTCACTTTGGTAAAACTCCAGCCCCCTCCCTCCCCCACATGTGGGGGGAGACCGACAGCGAAAGCTGTCGGAAGGTGGGGAAGGGAGAGGGGGTTACGGGGGTGGAAGGGGGACTGCCTTTCGCGTTTCAAATATGAATCGCCCTGCCCTCGGCGCCCAGCGCGGCCTCCAGGATGGCCTCGTGGAGCGTGGGGTGGGCGTGGATGGTCCGTCCGATCTCCGACGTGGTGGCCTCCAGGGTGCGGGCGAGCACGACCTCGGCGATCATTTCCGCCGCGTCCGACCCGACGATGTGCGCGCCTAAGATCTCGCCGTACTTGGCATCCACCACCAGCTTCACCAGCCCCTCCTGCTCCCCCGCCGCAATCGCCTTGCCCAGCGCCCGGAACGGGTATCGGCCCACCTTCACGTCGCGCCCTTTCTGGCGCGCCTCCTCCTCCGTCAGCCCCACCGACGCCACCTGCGGCTGGCAGTAGATGCAGTTCGGGACGTTGCCGTAGTCCACGCGCGCCTCCTCGTCTCCCCCCATCCGCTCCACCGCGGCGACCCCTTCGGCCACGGCCACGTGCGCCAGCAGCGGCGTGGGGATCAGATCCCCGACGGCGTAGACCCCCTCGGCGGAGGTGCGATAATCCTCGTCCACGGTCACGAACCCCCGCTCCGTCGCCACGCCCGCGTCGGCCAGCCCCAGCCCCTCGGTGTAGGGGCCGCGCCCCACGGCCACCAGGACCGTCTCCGCCCTCAGCGTCTCGGAGGCGTCCCCGGAGGAGACGGCCACGGAGACCCCGTCCCCCTCCTGCGCCGCGCGCTCCACCTTCGTCCCTGTCCTGATCTGGACCCCCATCCGGGTGAACGACCTGGCCACCACTTCGGCGACCTCCCGGTCCTCCATCGGCAGGATGGACGGGAGCATCTCCACCATCGTGACCGCCACGCCGTAGGCGGCCAGCAGGTAGACGAACTCGGCCGCGATCACGCCGCCGCCCAGGATGATCATCGACTTCGGCAGCGCCTCCAGGACCATCGCCTCAGCGCTCGTGATGATCCACTTCCCGTCCGGCGTCACGCCCGGAATCGTTCGCGTCGTCGAACCGGTGGCGAGCAGCGCCCGCTTCCCCCGCACCTCCTGCACGACCTTCCCCGACGGGTCCGTCACGACCACGGTCTTGCCCGGCGTCAGGCGACCGTGCCCGGCCACGGTCGTGACCCCGTTCTTCTTGAGAAGGTACTCCACTCCCTTCGTCAGCCTGGCCACCGCCGCGCGGCTCCGCGCTACCGCGGCCCTGTAGTCGGCGGTCACCTCCCCGCACGAGATGCCGAACTCCCCGGCCCGCCGGAAGAGGGACAGGACCTCCGCGTTCCGGAGGAGCGACTTGGTCGGGATGCACCCCCAGTTCAGGCAGGTGCCGCCCACCCGCTCCCGCTCCACCAGCGCGACCTTCAGGCCGAGCTGCCCGGCCCGGATGGCCGCCGCATAGCCCGCAGGACCTCCGCCGATTATGACGAGATCATAGTCGTTCGTCTGCATCGGATTGTCTATCCGTTGCGCCATCTCCCCTCCCTAATCCGCCGGAATGGCCTCTGCCCTCGACCGCTTCGCGCCGATCCGCCCGTATCGCTGAAACAGCTCTCCCCATTCCGTCTTCATGAACCTCCTGATGATCGGCTTGCCGACGATCGGGTACCACAGATAGTCGTGGTAGAGGTTGGACGCGAAGGGCGCCCACACGACGAGCGGGGAGTGCAGCAGCAGCCGCTCGAACGGCCTCAGGAACCCCTTCCGAATGAGCTGGTCCCCGAAGATGACTAAGCTCCGTTTCGTCCTGAAGTGGAAGTTCACCCCCGCGATGTCCGCCCCCACGACCTCGATCTGCCGTGGGTCCCCCACGCCCAGCCCGCGCTCGTGGCACATCCGGATGTAAGGGATGGACATCGGATCGAACCCCATCATCCGGGCGGCGACGGCGTCGACGGCCACGGAGTCCGCGCTGGCGAGGAGATAGTTCTGGATTTTGGGGTCCATCGTCCGGGGCCCGGCCCCGTCCCCGCAGACCGTCCCATCCATCACCGCGAACACCCCTGGATGCAGCTCCCTCTGCATGAGCACGAGATCGACCATGACCTCGTGGATATTCTTATGGGCGTAGTGCCTCACTTCCTTGAGCAGGCCGCCAAAACTGTTTTTGATCGCCCCGGTCGTGGTGGTATGGCCGTGGGTCTTGACCGTCGGCAGGTGGATGATCTGTCTCCCGATGAACATCTTGGGGATCTCGATCCCGTCCGGAAAGATTTTGTCCACCATCAGGAACTCGCTCTTGAACGGGTACTTGACCCATTCCACCTCCGGCAACGGGATAAACGGCAATCCATACTTCTCCAGGACGGGCATCCAGCGGTTGTCCCGCGCCCCTCTGACGGGGTTCGTCACCACGGTCTTGTTCTCCACGGGGAACAGGCGCGCGGCCTCAAACCCGTCCTCGATCAGCGTCCGGAGGACTCCTTCGAGCTGCCACGGCTGGGACGAGCAGGCCGGGAAGTACTTCGTCCAGGAGAGGTTCAGCTTGACCACAGTGTCCAGACCGGGCGAGAGGGCCTCCCGGTATCCGGCCAGGCGCATGACCTCCCGGTAGTCGTCCAGCACGGTCTCGGGCCGCGTCTTCAGAACAGCGACTTTGCCTTGCATAAAGACCTCCGGCAAACGGACCTCACCCTCCCCCATGCCAAGCGGCAAAGCTCTGGGTACCCCCTCCCTCCCCCACTTGTGGGGGGAGGGAGGGGGTCAGGGGGGGGAAGGGGGGCTGTCACATCTCACTCTCCTTTGCGTCGTCTGCGGTTTCGCCCTGTTTCTCTTTCATCTCCCGGACCTCGTGCTCCAGCAGGGCCACCACCTGGGTCAGGCGCCTGATGCGGCTGGACATGGTCGAGAGCTGGACGGTGAGGAAGGCCAGAAAGAAGAAGATGAACGCCAGGCTCAACAGGGTCAGGATGGAGGCCGGCTGCCGCGCCCCCATCCAGAAGGTCACCCGGAACAGGAGCCCCTTCCACCCCACGACGATCAGGACGCCGGCCGCCAGCAGCAGCCAGAGCAGCCCGTATTCGACGTTCAGCCGCCGCCGCCGCAGGAGATCGAGCGTGAAGATCCCGAACAGGACCGCGATGGCGCAGATCAATGCCTGGTTATAGCCGCTCACGCCACCCTCCCCGGTCGCGTCAGCGTCCGGAGCATGACGATGATCACCCCCATCAGCGCCCGGAACGGGTAATACAGCACCCGCAGGCCGGAGTGCATGGAGCTGCCGCTCAACCGGGGCCTGACGTCCGCGCGCTGCTCCACCACGCGGAACCCGGACCGGACCAGGAGGATCACGGTCTCCGCGTCCGGATAGTCCAGAGGGTACTCCTCCGCAAGAAAGGCCACGGCGCGCCTGCTGATGGCCTGGAACCCCGACGTGACGTCGCGGACCCGGAGGCCGGCGAACGCCCAGGTCAGCCACGCGAAAAAGGCCATCCCGGCCCGCCTGAGCGGCGGGACGGGGTACCCCGTCTGCTCGACGAACCGGGAGCCGATCACCAGGTCCGCGTCCGTCCGCCGCCGCGTCTCGACGAGCGCCGGGACCTGTCCGGCGTCGTGTTGACCGTCGCCGTCCATCAGCACAACCGTCTCATAGCCCCGCGCGCGGGCGTAGCGCAGGCCGGTCTGCACGGCCCCGCCGTAGCCGAGGTTATAGGGGTGGTGGATACAGGGGACACCGAGCCTCCGGACGACCTCCCGGCTGCCGTCACGTGACCCGTCATCGATCACGACCACGTCGCAGGCCGGGGCCAGACGCCGGACCTCCTCCAGAACGGCTCCGATGTTCCTCGCCTCGTTGTGGGCGGGGATCACGATCAGAACGTCGGCCATCTCCCCTTTCCCGGCAAACGGACCCAACCCCCCACCCCCCTTCCCCAAAGGGGAAGGGGGAGCAAGCCGTTCTCTCCCCTCTCCCTTTGGGGGAGGGGCCGGGGGAGGGGTCTTCACGTTTAAATCGAGAACCCGAAGAAGATCCGGTGCTTGTCCACCCGGTTGATCTGCGTCGGGTCGTTCCGGTCGCGCACGTTGCGCGTGAACGGCGCGACGAACTGGAAGAACCCGAACATCGGCAGGCGGTAGAACGAGAACATCTGCATCCGCAACTCCACCCCGGCGTCGCTCAGGAACGCGTTGCGGATGGCCCGGCTGTTGAACTTCAGGTCGTTCAGCTTCGCAGCGTCGCTCGTCGCGCCGGTCTCCACGAACAGCGTGGCATACAGTCGGTCAAAATACAGGGGCGGGAGCTCCTTGCGGATCTTCTGGAAAAGAGGGAGGGTGAGCGTGACCCTGCCGAGCACGGCCTTGCCCCCTTGCAGCGTGAAGTAGGGGTACCCCCGCAGGCTGCCCCATCCCCCCAGATAGTAGCGGAGCGGGTAGTAGAAGGCCCCCTCGAAGGGGCCGCCGTTGGGCTGGAACCTCTTGATCGGCTGGTCCTTGTAGCCCACGAACGTCTGAAGGCCCAGCGTGGCTTTTCCCCCCAGCGGGATGAATTCGTTCCAGGAGAACGTGAACTCGTTGATGCCCAGCTTCACCGGGTCGAACAGGAACGGGTCGGGGCTGGGATTCCCGGACGCCGGGACCGGCACCCCCGTGTTGGGGTCGCGCGTCGCCTGCGCCAGGGAGTCGGCCACCGTGGCGTTGAGCCGCCGGTAGCGGAGGGTGACCACCCGGCCCGCCGGGTTGATGAAGCTGTCGATGGTGGGCTTGACGTTGACGTAGCGCCACGCCACGGCGAGGTCGCTGCTCTGGTAGAACGGCCCGGAGTCGCTGCTGTAGAGGTTCTGGTCCGCGACGACCTGAGGCTGGCCGAATCGCCTGTCGATCTTCTTGATGTCCTGGGTGATGTCCGCGCCCCGCTGAAACACCCGCGAACTGTCGAAGATCGTCTGCTTAGTGTGCATGTTCTCGTAGAATTTCAGGTAGCCGTATTCCAGCTCAAACCCCTGCCGGGAGGAGATCGGCAGGTCCACGCCCACGACGAACTCGTGGAACACGTCCTTGAACCTGTAGGACTCGTCGAGCGTCAGGTGGAGGAACTGCGTGACGTCGGGGATCAGGACTCGGCCCGAGTCGGTCTCCACCCGCAGCGTGCCGCTGGACGTGTCGCGCCGGGCGGCCACGGCCCCCAGGTCCAGGGCGCTGTTGATCGTCTGGCGATTGTAGAACGTGTAGAGGGTCGGGGCGTAGGTCTTGCTCTCGCCCGAGAAGGGGGTCAGGCTCTTGACGTAGCCCACGAGAAAGCTGGAGTTGAGGTCTATGCTCCTGCGGAGGTTCTTCCCGATCGAGAACCCGCTGATGATCTGGTCGCCGCCGAGCAGATCGCCCGCCCCCACCTGCAGGCCGCCGCTGACCTGATCGAGGCCGAAGCGGTTTCCGATGAACGTCGGCCCCAGCACGATGAACGGCATAACGCCGTTGAGCGTGACGTGGGTGCCGTAGCGCCCGACCTTGTAGGCCTTGTCGATGGGCTCCCCCGTGTAGACCCCGCGATAGTCCCGGTCCACCTGCTGGAGGGCGGGGGCGGGCCGGGCCTCCGACCGCTTCACCCTGTAGACGCTGTAGTTGCCCGCGTGAAAGCCCGCGTAGAGCGCCTCGTCCCCGGACGGGGAGACGGACGGGCAGAACGCCCCGCCCAGGACGTTGGTGATCTGTCTGACCTGCTTCGAGGCGAGGTCGTATTCGTAGAGGTTGAAGATGCCCGTCCGGTCCGACGCGAAAACCAGGCCGCTGCCGTCGGGCAGCCAGCACGGGTCGCGCTCGTCGGCCCCGGTGCGGATGAGCGCCTCGAACCCGGCGTTGTCCGCGTAGGCCAGGCTGTCCGGGAAGGTCTTGCTGCTGTCCGCCTTCGACCGGGCCTTCTTGAACGGCTCCGCGTCGGCGTTGATCACGGCGACGTCCCGGTCCTCGCCCCGGAACACGCTGAAGGCGATCCGCTTCCCGTCGGGGGACCAGCGGGGGCCGTAGTACTGCGTGGCGTCGTTGTGGTGCGTGAGATAGCGGATCTTCGTCCCGTCCGCGTTCATGACGCCGAGGTTGTTCGTCCCGTCCTCGTTGCGCACGAAGGCGATGCGTTTCCCGTCGGGGGAGACCGCCGGGTCCTTGGCCCGGAGGCCGAGGGTCAGCTTCCGTTCCTCCTTCGTGTCAAAGTCATAGACGTAGATGTCAAAGCGCCCCCTCGGCGCGCGGTTGTAGTAGAGCTTCTTTCCGTCGGGGGACCAGGAGAAGCGGTTGTCGACGTTCTTGGCGACCGTCTTGACCGCGCCCGTGCTCAGGTCCTTCACCCGAAGCTCGGTGATCGCAAAGTCGCTCTTCCGGTTGCTCAGGTAGACCACGCGCTTGCCGTCCGGCGAATGGACCGGATGGTAGTCCAGGAACCCCTCGTCGATGGCCTTCTCCCCCTCGACCAGGCCGGCCTTCTGGAGCGAGTCGGCCAGGGCCCCGTACTTCACCTTCAGATGGGCCTTCCACTCGTCGTAGACCTTGTCGGCGGACTTCCGGAGGACCTTGCTGATCGCGGACTTGAAGTTGACGAGCCCCGTATGCTCGGCGAGCGCCCGCACCCTGTCGGGGCCGTAGGCCTCGTCGATGTAGCGGAGGATGCCGTACCCCTGGTTGTAGGACATCTCAAAGTGATGGCCGTCCCGCGAGAAGACCCCCATTTCGGCGTAGGACAGGAGATCGTCCTCCAGCGTCGCCATACGGAGGAGCATGTCCCGGTGCGTGTCCCACGCCTCGTAGCCCATCTTGTCGTCCTCGTACTGCGCGATCCCCTCCGCAAACCAGGTCGGCACCGCCAGCTGATAAAAGGGCATGCCGAACACGTAGTCGGGGTTCCTGTTCATTTCAGCCATCTGCGCGATGCCCAGCTCGAAAGGCCAGTTCCGCCGGGCGGCCTTCAAGGTGACGATGTGGGTGAATTCGTGGGCGAACACGTTTTTGACCCACGCGTGCGTCCCCCGCAGCTCAAAATCGAGGTTGGTCGCCCAGATCTGGATGAAGTTCTGGTAGTAGCTGGCCGACCCGTTGCCGTAGTCGATGCTGTCGTCCACGAGCACGTGCACGGGGGCGTAGCTCTTGAAGTACTTCGGATACAGGGGGGCAATGGCGTCAAACACCTCTTCGGCGATGTCGGCCAATTGCCGGGCGGTCTGGTCGGCGTCCCGGTAGTAGATCACGAAATGATCCGTCCGGATGGCGCTCAGGCCGGGGCTGCCCAGGCCGAGCAGCGACGGGAAGAACCGGTCCCGCTGAAGCCGGCCCTCCAGCCCCTTCGACAGGTCGATGCCCGGCCCCATGCGGGCCGGGCCGGGCATCGGGCGCGGAATGCCCATTCCCTGCGCCTGCCCTTCCCGAGCCAGCGTCAACAAAACAACGGCGTTCACGAAAACGATCGCTCTTTTGAGATATGAGGTCACAGGGCTTCCCTTTCTGAGAAAAGATGACAGAAAACCGGCTCTAATGCCTCAAAATACACGCCACAGAATGCCCTCCGCCCGCGTCCTTCAACTCCGGCGCGATCCGGCTGCACTCGGCCACGCGCTCGGGGCAGCGGGGATGGAAGGGACACCCGGAGGGGACGTTCGCGGGGCTCGGCACGTCCCCCTCCAGGACGATCCGCCTTCGCTGCGCAGAGGGGTCCGGGACCGGCGCGGCGGAGAGGAGCGCCCGCGTGTAGGGATGCAGGGGGTTCTCGTAGAGCGCCCGGTTCTCCGCGACCTCCACGACCCGCCCCAGGTACATCACGGCCACCCGGTTGGAGATGTGCCGCACCACGCTCAGGTCGTGGGCGATGAACAGGTAGGTCAGCCCGAACTGCGCCTGAAGGTCCTGAAGCAGGTTGAGGATCTGGGCCTGGATCGACACGTCCAGCGCAGACACGGGCTCGTCGGCCACGATGAACCTCGGCTGCACCGCCAGGGCGCGGGCGATGCCGATCCGCTGCCGCTGCCCGCCGCTGAACTCGTGAGGATACCGGCGGGCGTAGTCCGGGGAGAGGCCGACCGTCTCCAGGAGCTTCGCCACCCGCTCCCGCAGGGCCTGGCCCCGCGCCAGGCGGTGGACCTTTAACGCCTCGGCCAGGATGCCCCCTGCGGTCATCCGGGGGTTCAGCGAGCTGTAGGGGTCCTGGAAGATGATCTGCATCTGCCGCCGCACGGCCCGCAGCGCCCGCCGGCCCAGCGACAGCACGTCCGCGCCGTCGAAGCGCACCTCCCCGCCCGTCGCCTCGACCAGCCGAAGGATAGCCCTCCCCGTGGTCGTCTTCCCGCACCCCGACTCCCCCACCAGCCCCAGGGTCTCTCCCCTTCGGACGGTGAGGGAGACCCCATCCACGGCCCTCACCTGCCCCGACACCCGCGAGAACAGCCCGCGCCGGATGGGAAAGTATTTCTTGAGGTCGCGGACCTCTAAAAGCGGCTCAGAAACCATACCGGTTACCTTACGCCGGATACCCCTCCGCCTTCCAGCAGGCCACGGCGTGTCCGGGTATTACGTCCAGCAGCGCCGGCGCTTGCTCCCGGCAGAGGGCGTCCGCGTGCGAACATCTCGGGTGGAACCGGCAGCCCTCCGGGAACCGGGTCGCGTCCGGGACCGCCCCCGGGATCACCCGGAGCCGGTCCTGCGCCCCGGTCAGCTTCGGGATCGACGCGAGCAGCCCCCGGGTGTAGGGGTGTCCGGGGGCGGCGAAGATCTCCTCCACCTGCCCCATCTCCACGATCTTCCCCGCGTACATCACCGCCACCCGGTCCGCGACCCCGGCGATCACCCCCAGGTCGTGGGTGATCATCAGCACGGCCATCCCCAGCTCCTGCTGGAGCCGCTCCAGGAGTTCCAGGATCTGCGCCTGGATCGTGACGTCCAGCGCCGTGGTCGGCTCGTCCGCGATCAGCAGGTCCGGGTTGCACGACAGCGCCATGCCGATCATGACGCGCTGGCGCATCCCCCCCGAGAGCCGGTGCGGATACTCGTCCGCCCGCCGCACGGGGTCCGGGATGCCCACCCGCCGGAGCATCTCCACCGTCCGCTCCCTGGCCGCCGCCCGGCCCAGCCCCTGATGGAGCATCACGGCCTCGTCGATCTGGTCTCCGCAGGTGAAGGCGGGGTTCAGGCTGGTCATCGGCTCCTGGAAGATCATCGCGATGTCGTTCCCCCGCACCCCCCGCATCTCCTCCTTGCTCAGGCCGAACAGGTCGCGCCCGCGAAACAGGACCGCGCCCCCTGCGATCTCCCCCGGCGGCTCGGGGATCAGACGCAGGATGGACAGCGCCGTGGCGCTCTTGCCGCACCCCGACTCCCCCACCAGCCCCAGGGTCTCGCCCTTTCGCAGGTCGAAGGAGACCCCGTCCACCGCCTTAGCCAGGCCGTCATCGGTCTGAAAGTACGTCCTGAGGCCCTCGACTTTTAACAGGGGCTCGGCCATTTGCCTCGACCCGTCCGACGGCACTTGGACTCCCCCTCCCCCGTTTCCGTTCCGGGTTTATTTGCCGCTCGGAGCGCAGAAAAATGTCGAATGTTGAATGTCGAATCGTAATTCGTAATTCGTAATTCGTTCACTGTATCTGAACGTGCAGCCAGTCCCTCAGCAGGAAGGTCATCCGCCCGATCAGGAGCGACAGGCGCGCCATGATCGTGTACCCGAACGAGGCCCCGAAGGAGATCATCAGGAACCATATCCCCACGCGGGAGACCGCACCCACAGCCCCCTTGTGCTCGACCGAAAACGAGAAGTAGACCAGGACGCTCACCACCCCCGCGAGGATCAGAAAGGTGTCCAGGCTGGCCAGCGTGAACCCCGCCGAGGCCGTCCAGACAGGCTTGAGCGTGGGCTCGATCTGTTGCAGCACGAACGACGCGATCCTCCGGGGGATGTCCAGCCCCGCCCCCACCCCCACGACGAAGGCGAAGGATATCCGGCTCAACCAGGAAATCTGGGGGATAAACCGGGTGAGCATCATCAGGCCGAGGAAGGTCGGAACAACTACCTCCCAGGCCACGCCCCTGCCCGGCTCGGGCCGGAACAGCGGGTTGTAGACGTCGGTCAGGATGTTATTGTACCAGTATTGCGCCAACTGATAGGCCGCCACCACGCCCACGTAGAGGTGCTCGGCAAACTTGAACATCGGGTTGTCCCGGTAGAGGAAGCTGTACATCGCCAGGGTCAGCCCGGCGGCCACGATGATCCCGAACCCGGTCCAGTCGCCCTTGATCTTGTCCGCGCTCAGCAGGTAGGCGTTGACGCCGGCGAACAGGACGACGAAGCTGACGAACAGAATCGTATCGCGTCTCACGGGGTTCTCCTCCCCAGGAAGTAGAACAGGTTTCCGAACAAGATGAAAAGAATGATCACGAGATGGACCGCGGACTGCGGCTGCATGTTCCTCGTCGCCGCATCCTTCCTGCCGACCAGCGTCTCATACTCGGCAGCGCCAGCCAACCCCCCCATCAGCCCGTTGATCTGCCCGGCCTGCAAAAACGGGAACTGGTCCGGGGCCATCACCGCCGTGCATGCCGTGGCCATCTTGAATCGGTAGCGCTCCTGCCCGTAGGCGATCCAGGCCTCGGCCACGCCCGACCCGGTGATGTCCACGACATAATCGAAGTCCCTCAGCGAACGAATGTCCTTCGTGATCTCCATCGCCTTCGTGTCGTTGCCCTGGATGTCCTTCGGCAGCGTGGCCTGGAAGTCCTGCCCCATGTTCAGGATGAAGGAGGCCACCCCCGCCTTGAACCCCATGAAGGCGTAGTCCTTGCCGTACTCCCGATTGAACTCCTTCGCGACCGTCTCAAAGGCGTCCTGGGCCATCCCAACGCCTTCGGGGGTCAGGGTGACGCCCACCACCTTCACCCCCCGCTGAAAGCAGTGTCTGAGAAGGGCCAGGGCCATCGGGCGCAGCTCCGCCACCAGGCTGGGGCCGTAGTCGAACGCGATCAGGATGCGCCCGTTCTTCTGAGCCACGGCCTCGACGGTGTCGTAGATCGACTGCACGTTGGGCGTGGGCTTTATCGGAAGCTCAAACCCCACGAGCAGCGGGAGGACAGCGCCGAGGAGGACGAACAGGAAGATGATCCGGCGGTCGATGTTCATAAGTCGGTTCACAGAGAAGCCCCTCCTTCACGACGGGTCAGAAAGTGGAACAGGTTTCCCAGAAAGATGAGGAGGATCACCACTAAGTGGACCACGGACTGGGGCCGCATGCCGCCCAGGGCCTCGTCCTTTCTGCCGATCAGGGCCTCGTACTCCGCCGCCCCCACCAGCCCGCCGATCAGACCGTTGATCTGCCCGGCCTGCAGGAACGGGAACTGGTCCGGCGCGACAACGGCGGTGCACCCCCCGCCCATCCTGAACTTGTATCGCTCTTGCCCGTAGGCGATCCACGTCTCGATCCCCGGCGTCCCGGCGGCCAGGTCGATCACGTAGTCGAAGTCCCTCAGCGAGCGGATGTCCCGCATCGCCTCCATCGTCCTCGTGTCGTTCCCGCGCACGTCCTGGGGGAAGGCGCCGGGAAAGTCCTGCCCCATGGCGATGATCAGGGAACCTCCGCCCGCCTTGAACCCCATGAAGGCGTAGTCTCTCCCCTGCTCCCGGCCGTAGTCTCTCGCCGCCGTGACGAACGCCTCCTCCACCAGGTCCGTGTTGCCCGGCCAGTGGCTCACCCCCACGACGCGCAGGTTGCGCTGGAAGCAGTGCCGGAGGATCGCCCGCGCCATCGGCTGCAGCTCCGCCTCCGAGCCGGGGTCGTAGTCGAACGAGATCAGCACCGCCCCCCGGCCCTCCTTCCGCGCGATCTCCTCGACGGCCTCGTAGACCGCCCGCACCGGCGGCGTGGCCCGCACCGGTAACTCGAACGTCACGAGCAGCGGGAGCGCCGCCCCGAGGCCGACGAGCAGGTAGACGAACCGCCGGTCGATGTTCGCCAGCCATGCCTTCACACCTCGCCTCCGCCTAAGTAGGAGCGCTCGATCCCGAAGATGATCCGGAGGGAGGTGGCGATGGCCCCCAGGCTCACCCCCAGAAGAATGCCCCGCTTGGCCGCCATGTTGGGGATGGCCATCAGCCACTGCGCAAAGGTCGGCAGCCCCTCATACAGGAAGGCCCCGATCGGGACGCGCCCCAGCATCACGATCACGGCCGCGATGAGCAGGATGACCGCCTCCGGGGTGCGCGCCCGGAAGGTCCGGTAGGCCGCCGACGCGATGAAGAAGGCCAGGATCGAGAACATCGTCGCCTGACAGGGCACCGGCACGTAGCGGAACATCCAGCGCAGCCCCCCCCCCTCCGCCTGCGGCTGGAGGAACCCTTTCCCGTCGTTGTAGACCGCGAACAGGAACGTCAGCCCGAAGCCGAGGTAGACCAGCGTGCTGTAGCCCCA
>Ga0156186_1130_pt1 | contig 17520 bp, 11 predicted proteins | sample RifCSPlowO2_12_FD_107839 | JGI IMG/M metagenome (GOLD analysis project Ga0156186, IMG submission 107839) | Candidatus Handelsmanbacteria bacterium RIFCSPLOWO2_12_FULL_64_10
AGAGCAATAGGTTCAGGGCACAGCTTCTCCCTCCGCATCGGTGGGAGCAGGGGCCTGGAAGAGGGTCTTGCCCTGGAAGGTGAGGCGGCTGCCGGACACGAGGGCGTAGGCGAGGGGGCGGCCCGGGGCGATGCGGACGAGGGCGCAGGTGGCGTCGGTCTGGAGGGCCCCGCCGCCGAAGGCGCGCATCCGGCCGTCGGAGATGACGAGGTGGTCGGTCATCCGCTGGCCCTCGACGACGAGGTAGACCGTGCCGGGGGAGCCGCCGTCGCCGGCCCGGCGGATGGAGACGGAGGGGGGGGAAGGGGTGTTGAAGGGGTAGAGGAGCACGGCGAGGTCGTCGGTCTTCCCGGCGGAGGTGGTGCGGTCCAGGGCGACCCAGGTGATGTCGTCATAGGCGCTACTGGAGACGCCGCCCAGGCTGGCCCGGCCCTGGCCGCGCCGACGCCGGAAGGGGTCGGGGGTGCTGAGGATCAGGCCGGGGCCTGTGGCGGAGGCGTAGCCCGACGGGGTCTCCTGGAACAGGGTGGGGGTGTGGAGCAGGAAGGAGACCTGGAGGCCGGCGGCGCTGGCGTGGTAGGCGTCGAAGATGAGGAAGTAGCTGTCGAGGTAGTTCGGGTCGCTGCCGGGCCGGACGAACAGGAAGTGGCGGCGGTGATGGACACCCCTGCGAAGGAGGTAGCCCCGGTGCTCGGCGGTGAAGTAGTCGAGGCGGGTCTGGCTGCTCCAGAGGGGGTTCTCGCCCACGGCCATACGACGGTCCAGGTTCTCGTCCTCCACGACGAGCATGTTGTGCGCCTTTGAGGTGATGTACCAGGGGACGTGGAGGGGGTCGTCGTAGCTGACGCCGATGCCCGCGTCCACGACCAGGGCCTTGCCGTGGGCAAACAACTCGAAACTGAGGACATCCGCGTGGGAGTGGCCGCTCCCGTAGGGGCCGTAGTTGATGGCCATGTAAGGGCTCTCGCGGGTCCAGTCGGCGCGCAGGGCGGCGAAGCCGGAGGGGCGGAAGTCCATCGAGGCGTGGGCGGGGGGCTGGACGGGGCCGGAGACCTTTGCGCCCAGGAGGTTCGCGGCGACGTAGAGGAGGTCGGGCCGTTTGAAGGCCTGCCCCCCTTCGGTGAAGATCGCGGCGTCGAACTTCCCCCGGCCCCCGTCGTTGACGGCGGGCTGCGTGCCGAGGGGGCTGATCATGTACATCCAGAAGTTGAGGGCCTTCTCCAGGGGGGGGCGGAGGGTCCCGGCGAGGTCCCGGTGGCCGTCAAAGCGCTCCAGGAGATAGCTCAGGTTGCGGGGGTCCCGGTAGACGATGGTGGAGTAGCTGGAGGGGCAGCGCTCGGAGTGGCAGCCGTCCTCGAAGAAGTCGTCCCGGAGGTGCTCCTGCATCCGCTGGACGCCCATCTTCACCCAGCGCGAGGACTCCTTGAACTCCGGGAGGTTGAGGCCGATCTCGGCCAGTCCGTAGCTGCCCATGACCTGCCAGTTGCCGGAGCGGTAGCCCTGCTTCTCCAGCTCGTAGAGCCAGCGGGCCGAGCCGAGGAGGTTCTTGAGGAGGCGCTCGTGGGTGCGCAGGGGGGCCCGGTCGCGGCTCAGGCGGTAGAAGTCGAGGAAGATGCGGTTGCGGCCGGAGCCGAGGCCCAGCTCGTAGAAGATGGGGTCGAGGTTGGCGAAGGCCCCCTTGACCCGGTCCCGTTGCTCGTACCACTGGTTGAACAGCTCGTCGAAGGCGTCCAGATAGCCCGTTTTGCCCGTGCCCAGGCAGGCCCAGAGGAGGGGGGTGGACCAGCCCCAGTAGTGGAAGCCGTATTTGCCGTTGTTCCCGTAGTCCGCGTTGAAGTCCACGACGGGGCCGTGCTGGATGGTGACGTTCCCCCAGCCCCGGATGTTGTGGGCGACGATCTGGTCGGCGGCGGCGGTGTAGGCGTTGCTCCCGGCGAAGACCTTTCGCGCCTCCTCCACGGTGTAGAAGGGCGTGCCTGAGTTGAGGTAGGCGAAGCCGGGCCGCGAGGCCCAGTGGCGCGCCCAGGCCCCGTAAGCGGCGGGGTAGTCCGCCCGCGCGACAGCGGCCTTCACCTCCTCTAAGCCGGGCCGGTCCAGGTCCATCGCGGCGAACAGGTCGGGGTCGGAGAGGTGTTTGATCTGCCGGTCGAGGTAGGTCGGGTCGCTCCGGAGGTCGGCGGGTCTGGACGACCAGGCGGCGGCGAAGAGGAAGAAGTCGTCGAAGCCGACGGCGCCGTCGCTGTCCAGGTCGAACCGGGCGTCAAACCCCGGATCTCCGCGCCGGGCGTTGAAGCGCTCCGCAAACGCGAAGAAGTCGTCGAAGTCCACCGCGCCGTCGCCGTTGAAGTCGCCGGAGAGGGCGAGGGCGGCGAGGGGGGTGAGGAGGAGCAGGGCGATGAAGATAGCGCGTTTCATAATAATAAGCTACAAGACAGCCTGCCCGCGTGTCAACATGTTCTTGACAGGCCCCGCAATGAGCGTTATCCTATGGTCGCCCACTCCCATCACCGAGAGGAGAGATTGCCATGAATTTCCGCGCTGTCCTGATCTGTTGTCTTGTATGTCTGCTGCCCGCGCCGGCCCTGTCCGCAGACCCGCCGAAGAAGGGGGCGGAGGCCAAACCGGAGACGCCGAAGGAGAAGCCGTTCGCCGAGGTCGTCAAGGACGCGAAGTTGATACCGGGACTATTCAACGTCTACCGGGGCGAGGAGAAGGTCTACATAGAGATCGCGCCGGGGCAGTTCGACAGGCTCTACCTGCTGTCCTCCACGCTGGAGTCGGGGATCGGGGAGCGGGGGTGGTACCCCGCCGAGACGATGGGCGACCTGCTGGTGACGTTTCGCAGGCAGGGGAAGAGCGTGCAGATGATCGGCGTGAACCCCTGGTTCCGGGCGCAGGAGGGGACGCCGATCGAGCGGGCGCTGAGGCGGTCGTTCAGCAACTCCATCCTGGGCGCGACGAAGGTCGAGAGCGAGCCGCACCCGGAGCGGAAGAGCGTGCTGATCGACCTGGGGGCGGTCCTTCTGACCGATTTTTCGATGCTTGGCTACTATCTGGAGGCCACGTTCCGGGCGGGCTATCGCTTCGACGCCAAGAACAGCGCTTTCGGGACGATCCGGGGGTTTCCGCAGGACGTCGAACTGGAGACGGTGTCGCACTTCGCCACAGAGCGGCCTCCGCTGCCGCCGCTGGGGCCGGGGGCGCCGATGCCTTCCCCTCCGCGCAATCTGGTGGACGTGCGGAGTATGACCTTCCACCTCCGCTACAGCCTGCACGAGCTGCCCCCTCCGGGGTATCGACCGCGCCTGGCCGACGACCGGGTGGGGCATTTCCTGGAGCACATCGACGACTTCACTTCGGACGTGAACGCCACTCCTGCCGTGCGCTACGTCAACCGCTGGCGGCTGGAGAAGGCGGACCCCGGCGCGGCGATGTCCCGGCCCAGGCAGCCGATCGTGTTCTGGCTGGAGAACACGATTCCGGTGAAGTACCGCCAGGCGGTCCGCGAGGGGGTGCTGATGTGGAATAAGGCGTTTGAGCGGATCGGGTTTCAGGACGCCATCGAGGTCCGGGAGCAGCCGGACAGCACGGACTGGGACGCCGCGGACGTGCGCTACAGCACGGTCCGATGGATCCTGGCCCCGGACGCGGCGTTCGCGCAGGGGCCGTCGCGGACCAACCCGCTGACGGGGGAGATTTTCGACGCGGACATCCGCTTCTCCGAGGCCATCACGCGCTTCTCGCGCCAGGAGATGAACGAGGAGGTGAACCCGGTCACGGCGATGGAGGGGGCGACGCCGGGGCAGGCGCTGGCCTCGCCGTCCCTGCTGTGGAGGCGCGATCCTTTCCGCTCGGTCTGCGACTTCGCCCAGGGCGCAGCGGCGGACGCGGCCTTTGCGTTCGACGTGCTGATGACGCGCGGGATGGAGCCGGACGGCCCGGAGGCGGACCGGTTCGTACAGGACTTTCTGAGGGACATCACGGCGCACGAGGTGGGGCACACGCTCGGCCTGCGGCACAACTTCCGCGCCAGCACCCTCCACCCGTTCGAACAGTTGCAGGACAGGGCGCTGACCTCTGAGAAGGGGCTCACCGGCTCGGTGATGGACTACAACCCGACCAACGTGGCGCGCAAGGGCCAGTCGCAGGGGGAATACTTCCACTCCACGCTCGGCCCGTACGACTACTGGGCGATTGAGTACGCCTACAAGCCGATCCAGGCGGCGACCCCCGAGGAGGAGCTGCCGGAGCTGAGGCGGATCGCGTCGCGTGCCGCCACCCCGGACCTGGCCTACGGCACGGATGAGGACGCGGGGTTCAGCGCGGACCCTCTGGACATGGACCCCACGGCCACGCGGTGGGACCTGGGGGACGACCCGCTGAAGTACTGCGAGCAGCGCGTGGCACTGGCCAGGGAGGTGTTTGAGAACGTCGAAAAGAGGCTGGAGAAGCCGGGGGAGGGCTACCAGGTCCTGCGCCGCAGCTTCAACATGGCGCTGAGCCGGGCGGGTCTGGCCCTCTACGGGGTCTCCAGGTACATCGGCGGGATGTATCACCACCGGGACCACGTGGGGGACCCCGGAGGGCGCGTGCCTTTTGAGCCGGTGCCGGCGGCGAAGCAGAAGGAGGCGCTCCGCCTGCTCCGGGAGCGGCTGTTCTCGCCCCAGGCGTTCCAGTTCTCGCCGCAGTTGCTGAACAAGCTGGCCGTGGAGCGGTTCCTCAACTGGCGGAACTTCTCGCTGGGCCGGTTTGACTACCCGATCCACGGGCGGGTCCTGGGGATGCAGACCTGGGTGCTGAACCGGCTCTACCACCCGGTGGTCATGAGCCGCATCCTGGACTCGGAGGTGAAGTTCGCGGGGCCGGACGGGGCGTTCTCGCTGGCCGAGATGTTCGACGGCGTCCAGGAGGCCGTCTGGTCCGACGCCCGGCCAGCCGGGGTCTCTCTATCTCTTAACAGCTACCGCCGGTCGTTGCAGCGGGAGCACCTGAAGAGGCTGGTGACGATGGCGCTCCGGCCCGACCCCGGCACGCCCGAGGACGCGCGCAACCTGGCGCGGGCGAACCTGACGGCCCTGCGGACGCAGCTCCAGGGGGCGCTGGCGAGGCCGGGCCTGAAGATGTCGGCGGAGACCCGCGCGCACCTGCGGGAGAGCCTGGCGCGCATCGACGAGGCGCTGAAGGCGAATGTACAGCGCGCGACGTTTTAAAGGAGGAGGTCGATCACCTTGCGCATTGGATGGGGCATCATCGGGTGCGGGGACATCGCCGACAAGCGCGTGGCCCCGGCCGTCAAAGAGCAGCCTGACAGCGATCTGGTGGCGTTTTTCAGCCGCACGAGATCGCGGGCGGAGGAGTTCGCGGGCCGGCACGGGGCCAGGCGGGCCTACGACGACCTAAGCGCCCTGCTCGCGGACCCGGAGATTCACGCGGTCTACGTGGCCAGCCCGCAGGGCAGGCACTGCCAGGAGACAATCGCGGCGGCGAAGGCGGGCAGGCACGTGCTGTGCGAGAAGCCGATGGCCATGGACGTCTCGGAGTGCCAGCGAATGATCGACGCCTGCCGGACGAACGGCGTCTGCCTGTCGGTGGCCTACTACCGCCGGTTCTTTCCGAAGGCGCGGAAGGCGAAGGCGCTGATAGAGGAGGGGGCCATCGGCGAGGTCGTTCAGGGGAGCGTCAGCATGCTGGGGCGCTGGACTCTGGGCAGGGATGACCCGAAGTACTGGCGGGTGACGAAGGGGGCGTCCAGCGGGGGTGCGCTGGCGGACACGGGGAGTCACCGGCTGGACCTGCTCTGCTACTTTCTGGGCGAGCCGGAGTCTGCGGCGGGGTTTGCGGACCGGCTGGCGCTGGACATCGAGGTCCCGGACGTGGAGACGCTGGTCGTGAGGATGAAATGCGGGGCGCACGTGGTCTCGCGGCACGCCCTGTGCACCCCGACAGGGCAGGACGACTTCGAGCTGTTCGGGACGAAGGGCGCCCTGCTGGCCAGCCCCTGGGACGGGGACGAGCTGACGGTGGTGGTGGGCCGCCAGCGAGAGACGCTGAGCCTGCCGAAACATCCCAACGTACACTTCCCGCTGATCGACGACTTCGCGGGGAAGATCAGCCGGGGGGAGAAACCGTCGTTCGACGGGACGGACGGGATGCAGGCGACGCGGATCATCGACGGATGCTACGAATCCGCGCGGACGGGAAAGGTCGTGCGCGTTTAGCCCTGTGCGTGGGCGATGGCCTTTTCGACCTTCTCCTTCCAGGGCGCTTCCACGCGGGCCTGGTATCGCCCGTCGCTGAAATAGGCGCGTTTGGGCATGAGGCGGTCCTCCAGGACGGCCTGCCGGAAGGCCCTGGACAGGCGGGCCGGGAGCCTGCGGAGGGCCTGCGCCTTCTCCTGCGCCGCCGGGCCGGGGGGCAGGGCCAGGACCTCGTCGGCCCAGCGCCAGCCCCGGACGAGGGTCGCGGGGAATGGGAACCAGCGCCGGACGTAGTCGATCCGGAGGCGCACGAGCGGGTCCCGAGACGCCCTGTAGGCGCGGCCCAGAAGGGCCTCCAGGGCGTCCACGTCCTCGACGGTGTAACAGGGAATCTGATCGTGAAGGCCGCGCAGCCCCTGGAACCAGCGCCCCTCGCGAGGGCGCATCCAGACCTCCTCCATCTTGTCGTAGAAGGCCCTCATCTCGCCCGCCGCCCCCCGGAACAGCCGTTCGAAGAACTCGCTCAACAGCCTCTCCGCATCCCGATCCGCGTTCCACCAGAGCTTCGACGCCAGATAGACGTGCGGGCCGAAACTGGCCCAGTGAGGATACGCCTCGGCGTAGAAGCCCCTGACGCCCGCCGAATGTTGAAACCGGATGTCGTCGGCGATGAGATGGGGGCAGTAGCGGGGGAGCATCCAGCCCAGGCCGTAGTAGTCGTACTTGCAGACGTGGTCGCACTTTTTCACCCAGGAGAGGATGAACTCCCGGTCCTTGTCCCGGTAGGCCGGGTCGAGGTGCTGGGGGGTGTCCTGGGTCAGGTAGATGGCGACGTTGGGCTCCAGCCGGGCGATGCGCTGAGGGGGGGACTCCACGTTGATGTAGGCCAGGCATCCGACGAACTTGCCGGGGTGGGTCGCCTGCAGGGCCTTCGCCACGGCGTTGACGTAAGTGAACCAGCGGTCGGAGTAGACGGGGCGGTCCCTGAAGACCAGGCCGGGGACGTCCAGGGCGCGGCAGCCCTCGCACAGGCAGAAGTTGCGGTTGTCGTTCATACCCAGGGAGAAACAGTGAGCCTCCGGATGCTCGTCGAAGTAGCTGCGAGCGGCCTGGACGGTGATCTCGACCACTTCGGGGTTGCTCGTGCAGGGCTGGCCGAACCGGGCGTTGCTGACGCCGTCGCTTTCAGGGATCAGGCGCTGGCCGTCGATCAGGGCGTAGTACTCGGGATGGGTCTTGCCGTACCGGGCGACGGGGAAGATGCGGTAGAGGGCGTGGTGGAACCCGGCGTAAGGCAGCTCCGGACGGCGGCGGCTCACGCGGTTGCGGCGCTCCCAGGCGGCCCCTTCGAGGCTGAAGATGCCGCTGAAGACGCGGTGGAGGAAGTGGGGCCGGACCTCCTCGTGGATGGGGGCGATGCGGAGCGTGGTCTGAACGGGGACATCCTCGAACAGCTCGCCGGGCATGAACCAGCGGACGCCGAGGTGGTCCTCCAGGAGTCCGTAGACGCCGTAGGAGGTCCCGCTGTCGCTCCCGCCCAGGATGAAGAGGTCCCTGCCGGAGGTGGTGATGCGGTAGCCCTCCACGCCCACATCTCCAGCGTCTAAGTTGAGCGAGCGGGCGCAGGCGGTCCGGCCCACGTGGATGGCGGTCCTGCCGGAGGGCGCTAACTTTCCGTCGTCCGACCCCATCGGAGGGGCCACGCCGGTCATCTTCTCAAGGACGGACTGCAGGTCTGCCGCGGCCTCGCGGAGGACCTCTCCCGCGCCGTCGGGCAGGACGAGGGCGGTTTTGATCTCGCCCCTGTCAGATAGCGTCAAGGTCTTGGATGCCACTTCAAAACCTCCTGTCAGTATCGGCCGTATTCTCTGGCTATGTCGATGACGTAACAGAAATCCTGAAAGCTCACCGTAGGCGGGATCGAACCGTCGGAGTGGAAGATGAACCCCCCGCCCTGTTTGGCGATCAGGGTCTTGCTCCGCACCTCTTCCTGGATGGCCGCGCGGTCGCCGGCGCTCATCACGTCCACGTCGATGTTCCCCATGAACGCGAGCCGGTCTCCGTACTGCTTCTTGAGCACGCGGACGTCCATCCCTGTCCGGGCCTCCATCGGGGTGATGGCCGTGAACCCCGCCTCGATGGCGAGCGGGATAAGTTCATTGAAATTGCCGTCGCAGTGGAGCATGATGGGCATGCCCCGGTCCCGGAAGTAGGCGCACAGCCGCCTGTGGCAGGGCAGGATGAACTCCCGGTACATCGACGGCGAGAGGATCGGACCCTTCACGGTCGCGATGTCCGAGCGGAAGTAGGCCCCGTCGTATCTCAGCCCCTGTCTCTGTGCGCGCTCGAAGGTCCCGATGACGAGCCTCTCGTGCGCATCGAGCATGTCGCGGATCAACTCAGGCTCCAGGTAGAACTTCATCAGGAACTTCTCGTAGCCCACCTTGTTGAGGGCGGCCCAGAACGGCTCGCGGGAGTCGTAGAACAGGAAGAGGCCGGCCTTTAGACACCGCGCGTGGCGGCCGATGTGCCACTCCGTGAGCCGGCCCTCGGGTCTCAGGTGATCCCTCAGCCTGACCCAATCCTCGAATGTCTCTATGGGGTAGCTGAGGTGCTGGACGCCCCTCTCGCTGGCCTCCTGCTTGAAGCGTCTGTCGATCCCTCCGTCGGTGGTCCTCACGACGACGTGCTCGTCGGTCTCCTCCAGGACCTGCTCCCTGAACCCGAAGCTGGTGTCCACGCTCAGGCGGCGGAGGTCGAACCCGAAGTATTCGTAGGGGTCCGCATCGGCGGGCAGGCCCTCCCCGCGCCACCTCTCCAGCGTCGTGGCCCAGAAGAAAGACTCGTAAATGGGCGCCCGGTCGGGGGCCTTCAGATCGAGGGCCGTCCTCACCCGTTCTCTCGGCGTCATGGCTATATTCCTCCCATCTTACGGTCCGCGATGTCGCGGAGGTCGGCCTCGTCCATCTCCGTGTGCAAAGGGGACAGCCATCGCAATGCGCCCATGTTCCGCTCCTCCCTTCCCGTGTCCCGAAACTCAGATTGTTTACGTCATTGCCGTCGCATTCGCGAGGCGTCATAGCCCGGCGAAAAACGTCTCCATGCTCTTCCGGCAGCGCATAGCCACGGAGGCCGGGGCCTCCTCCCAGATGGCCCGGTTGAACAGCTCCAGGGAGTACGCGCCGTCGTATCCCGTGGCGGCGATCTTCCCCAGGATCGCCTTCAGGGGGAAGCAGCCCTCGCCGAGGGGCATGCGGTCGGCGTCCGTCATCCGTTCGCGCAGCATCGGGCGGGCGTCGTTCACGTGCACGAAGGCCAGGTTCTGTCTCGTCAGCAGGTCCAGGTCGGGCATCTGGCTCATCCCGGCGTAGAAGTGGAAGGTGTCGAACAGGACGCCGACGTTGGGGCGATCCACTTCGGACACCAGCCTGACGGCGGTCTCTAAGTTGTTCAGGTAGGGGGCGCCCTTCAGGAACTCGAAGGCGAGCGTGATGCCGTAGGGTTGGGCCAGATCGGCGGCCTCCCGCAGGTTGGCGACGGACTGGGCCCAGAGGTCGTCGGTGACCTCGTCGGGCCGGGGGCCGGGCGTGGTGATCAGCACGGGCGCGCCCAGGGCCTGGCAGATTTCCAGGGTCTGAGTGTAGTCCGCCAGGAGGGGCTTCCGGGCGTCGCCGGAGACCAGGGCCAGGCCCGAAAACGCGCAGGCCGCGGCGGCCTCGATTCCGGCGCGGTCCAGGACCTTTCGGGCGTCGTCCAGGGTGTGGGTCTTCAGGTAGTCCCGGACCTTGGCCAGCCAGAGTTCCGTGTGGCGGAAGCCCGCGGCGGCATAGGCCTCCGCGTCCGTCTCGAAGCTGGAGGGCATGGTGGTGGCCGGGTTGAGGCAGAGTTTGGCGGTCATGGCGGTTGTCTCCTGTCGTGTTTGCATTGCCACTTTTCTTGCTAGTCCAAGAAAAGTGGCACAAAAGAAGGACGCTCCTCAAGCGCCGGAGAGGCTTGGCGCGACGCAAGGGCATTGCTCCAGAAGACGGATCACCCAAAAGTTTCCACTGCCACCTAATGCTTCACCTGAACTCCGGTGGTTAGCCCTTCTGCGTCGCGCCGCTTGTCATTTCGACAAGGCTGCTCCCCCTTTCCTTCAGGAAAGAGGGTGGTGGGTCGCGACCTCATGGGAGCGACAGGTTGCGGGGGTGGGGGGATAGGTCTATCTCAATCCAGAAGACCCTCGATCACCTGCTCGTCCGGCGCGATGAGGGGGTGGTTCTCGTCCTTCAGGGGGAGGTCGACAAAGTCCCCGGACTGCGCGGACTGGTAGGCGGCGGTGACGATCTCGGTCACGGCCAGGCCGTTCTGCAGGCCGGTCTGCGGCGCCGCGTCGTTCAGGATGCAGTCGATCAGGTGCTGGACGCAGGCGGGGCCGGGGGGCAGGGGCGCAGGGGGGACCTGGGCGGGGTCGCCGTTGACGGTGTAGGCGGCGCCGTCCACCCGGACCCATCGGCCCTCGCAGGCCACGTCCACGGTGTTGACTGCCGGGACCTCTTTCTGGACCTTGCTCCGGCCCGTGACGATGAGGGCGGAGAAGGTCCCGTAGTCGCACAGGAGCGTGGCCATGTCCTCGGTGCCGAAGGCCCTGTACTCGTCCCAGTAGAGGTTCTCCATCCGGCCATAGACCCGCCTGGGGGAGCCGAAGACGCTGTAGAGGTAGTCCACCGGGTGGCTGCCCAGGTTCATCAACTCGCCGCCGCCGTTGATGCGGGCCGGGGTGGGGTAGCTGACGTAGGCCATCAGGTCGGAGTCGGGGAACTGCCGGATGGAGTGGTGGGCGTAGGAGGCGACCTTCCCGTACTCGCCGCTCCGGAGGGCCTGGGAGAGCCGGGCGAAGGGGGCCTGAAACCGGAAGGGGTAGCTGAGGACGATCTTGACACGGGACCCCTGAGCGGCCCGGAGGATCTCGCGGGCCTCGCGGATCGTGCGGCAGAGGGGCTTGTCCACCAGGACGTGCTTGCCGCAGGCGATAGCCTTTTTGATGAGGGGGCGCTTGAGGTAGAAGTCGGTGGCGATGGAGACGAGGTCCACCTCCGGGTCTTCGAGCACGGCGTCGTAGTCGGCGGCGCAGGGGACGCCGAAGCGCTCCTCCAGGGGCCGGGCCTTCTCTGGATGATGCTCGGCCGCGGCGACGATGCGGCAGTCACTTCGCTTCTGAAAGACAGGACCGTAACTCATCTGATGTGCGCGGTTGCCGATGAGTCCGACGCGGAAGGTCATGGTGGAATCATCCTTTCACAATGCGAGGCGGCTTCTTCGTGGCGGCCCAGTCCGGCCCGGCCAGGGCCTGGGCGAGGGCCGAGACGACCTCGACGGCGTGGGCGCAGGTGGCCTCCTCGGTGATGGCGTAAATCTGATAGCAGTAGGCGAGGGTCTGGAAGTGGACGGCCAGGTTGGTGAACTTGCCGGTGTCCTCCAGGGGCATGCCCCTCTCGATGGGGGTCATCCGCCACTCCGCGTTGAGGGCCGTGAGCGCGGCGTCGGCCCGTTTCACGCGGTCGTGCAGGGCCGGAGGGAACCAGTCGAGGGAGAGGGGGTTCAATTTGTGGAACGTGTGGCCCTGATAGTGGGTGTGGAACTCCACGTAGGCGGCGGGCCGGAGCGTTGTCATGTAATTCCAGACCGCCTTTGTCTCCAGGGGCGCGGGTTGTCCGGCGATCAGGTGGCCAAAGCTGAACATGGGGACCTCGCCGAGGGCGTTGGTCACGGAACGGCCCCCGGCCGCGCCGTCTGGGTTGGGCAGGGGGAGAAAGGCGAAGCGGAAGCGGTCGAGGAGGCGGGTAGTCAGGTCGCTCCGGGAGGTCAGATAGTGGGCCACTGCGAGGACGGGACGGGCCGCCGGCTCGGCGGGTTGCATGGTCGCCCCCACGACGAGGGTCTCCTCGCGCGGGGGGGTCTCCAGGGCCAGGATGGGGCGGCCCTGCGCCGTGCGGCCCAGCTCGCGGACGGAGAAGAGGCCGGAGGCGGCCGTCAGGTCCTCCATCTCCCCGGCGACCTCCGCCGGGGTGCGATAGGGCTTGTTGGCGACCCTGACCGACTCGCCGGGATCGAGGTCGAAGGTCAGGTCCACGTGGGAGTCCCTGACAAAGGCGGTGGCGGACGCTGGTATAGGCCGCCAGCGGGGCTCCCGGTAGACCCAGTAAGGCGGACGCATGTAGCTCTTACCTTTAGTCTTCGAGAAGACGAAGCGGAGGTTGACCGTGCGACGCTCCGGCGCGGCGGAGGTCACGCGCACGGCGCAGGCGTACTCGCGGGGGACGCCCGCGCCCGCAAAATGACGCCGGAGGGCCTCCAGGAACCAGTCCGGCACGGTCTCCGGGAGCGGGTCCGCCTCGTAGGCGCAGGGGCCTGTCCTGCGGATCTCGCCGGCGCTCCCGCATTCAAAGTCGGCGTCTATGGTGAGGCCGGATGAGGGGTCGTGAAAGGTCATTTTTCCTTCCTTCTCGCAGGAGGGGTTAGAGAACAGATTTTGCACACGTGTGCAAAATCTAGTGCTCCGTCAAAGTTAGAATGAATGGTTGTCATTCTGAGCGACCAAAGGGAGCGAAGAATCTCGATTCCCGGAAAAAAGAGATTCTTCGTCGCGGAGTTTACCCTGAGCCAGAGAGATTCTTCGCCTCCGTTGCACTCCGGCTCAGAATGACGCGGCGAAGGGCTCCTCAGAATGACCCCCATGCTCACGGGTTGGTCAGAACGGACCTCAAGGCAGTCTCCCGAATACCGTCCAGCTCCCCGGCGCTGAAGACCCCGGCTCGATACAGGTTGAGGTATTCCTCGGACACGCTCTGGCCGAAGATCATGAGGTCGTCGGTGTTGATCGTCACCCGGACGCCGTGATCATACAGCTTCCGGATGGGGTGCACGCCAAGGCTTTCCACAGCGCCCAGCGTGACGTTGCTCGTCGGGCAGACGTTGAGCATCGTGCGATTCCGGCTCAGCCATCGCATCACCTCCGGGGACTCCGCCGCGCCGATGCCGTGCTGGACGGCGTCCAGCTCCAGGGCCTCGACGGTGCGCCGGACGATCTCCGCGCCCCCGAACTCCCCGGCGTGCGCCTTCAATCTCATCCCCTGGCGTCTGGCCTGTCTGAAGAGCGGCTGGAAGGTTTCGGGAGGGCACGCATCTTCGTCCCCATACAGGTCGAGGGAATCGAAACTGCCTGCGTCGATGCACTTTTCGGCCAGACCGAGGAGTTCTCCGTTGGAGAAGTCCTCCCGGATAAACCCCAGCTCGGGACGAAGGACGATCCGGTTTTTGTGTTTCGTCCTCAACGAATCCACAAAATGGACAAGCCCCCGGTCCCTGTCCGGGTAGAACAGGGCAAACCGGACGCCAAAGCTCATCTCCAGCGCCCGGACGCTGTCCTCAATCGCATCCTGAGTGGCGTATTCAGCGGTGAATTCAAACCCTTTCCGTGAGTTGATGTACGGGTTCAGCGTCTGTCTCACGTACGACATCATGCCGTGGATACCACGCATTCTGAAGGGTGGCCTTTGCAAGAGGACGGAAGCCCATTTTTCTACGCGCTCGATCCGCGTCCCGAAGGTGGAGTGGTTGTGAAAGTCCGTTTTGGGAACCCTTTTGACGGCTTCGATGTTCTGCCGGATGAGGGCGTCGACGAAATCAGGGCTCATGTTTGGGTTCAACCATTGAATATTTTTTCTGCTTTCAGGATCGGTTGTAGAACAGATTTTGCGCGTGCGCGCAAAATTGTGTCCGCGCGGACACAATTTGAACCCGGGTTCAAAATTTAAACCTTATTTAAATCTTTGTTATATAGAAAATTATACAATATTTAGACCGAGTGCTCAAAAGAAAGAAATCTCTGAAACCATAACTTGGCACTGGTTGAGCATAGTACACAGTTTTTCTCGGTCGATAACCATAATTTGATTTGCACTGGCGACCTGATAGGCTTGAGAAGTAAAACTCTTGGCATTCGTGATCACAACCAGCTTGAACTCTCTTCTATACTCTGCCGAATATACTCCTCGGGCAGCGAGAACCTCTTGGATACCTTTTGGCCCCTGTGATTTGTCAGGCTGTGTTGTATGCTTACATTGGATAAGGAAAGCTTCTCCGTCTATGCTGTGTGGTAAAGCTACAACGTCAGCGCCATAGTCTTTAGATTGGGGCGTACATTCAGCCTGAAACCCCTGTTTTCGGTATAAAGTGGCTACTGCATTTTCAAACATTTCTGGAGTTAGCCGATCCAGGAAAGTTTCATCCATCATCCCAGAATCTTTCTCATCAGGGACAAATCCAAGAAGCTCTGCCCCCATTGCTTCCATCTCGCTCTCACCGACTGAGGCCGGTAACAAGACGCTTCGACTCAATATACGCTTGTCATCTAACAACCGATGAAGCTTTAGGTCGAAAGTGCCGTTACAGACTTCGTTTTCAAATAGTGGATGGACCGCCAACGGCAGATGTACAACCACATCACGTTTTTGGCCAATACGATAAACGCGATCTGTAGCCTGATCTTCCTTGGCAGGATTCCAAGCCCTGCTCAAATGAATCACATGGTTTGCCGATGTTACATTCAATCCAACCCCTGCGGCCTCCGGTGACATAATGATGACGTTGAATCCATCTGTGTTCTGAAACGCATCGATCAAGGTTTTTCGACGGCCACCTATTACTTCACCGTTAACGATGTAGGTATGAATTCCGAATCGGTTTTGGATGATCCGTTGCATAACGCGCTGCATCTTCCGACTGATCAGAAAAATGATTACTTTCTCTGAATGATTCCTGATCTCTTCCAACAGTTCTATAGCTTTTTGGATGCGTGCCGACGATTGAATCAGTTCTTCATCAGAAAGCTCATAGAACCCGTGATCGTCGTAGAAAGGTAGATGAGGACAGAGTGATATATCTCTGAGCGCAGCGATTGTGCTGAAAATATGTTGCTTCCGACCGGGTTTCAAGGGATCAGGAAGGCTCCGGCGGGCTTGTTCTACTACGCTTAGGTAACGGTCTAACTGAACCTTTGGCATCTTCATCCGATACTCGTTGATCCTTTTTGTAGGAAGACCTTCCAAATGATCTTCTTTCATCCGTCGCTTCAAAAGGGAATCGACTTGACTTTTAAGCCGTTGCCCGAGCTCTTCACGATTCGTGTCTGGGTTTTTTAGGGGTGTCTGATAGGTCGCGACAAAGGCTTTGAGACTGCCCAGGCGGCCGGGTTGTACAAAATCCACCAGACTCCAGAGATCCACCCAGCTATTTTCCACAGGAGTACCTGTCATACCAAGTCCAAACTCATACTTCATTGCCTTGACAGCCATTGTCACCATTGCCGATGGTGTCTTCACCTTCTGTGCTTCGTCCACCACCATCACACCCCACTCGATTAGCCCAAGGGAAAATTGATAGTCCCGCAAAGTCTCGTATGTTGTGAGTACAGCGCCAGCGCGAGCGATCTCTGTATGCATAAGGAGTAATCCTCTTCCGGATCGAATCAACTCTTCAGCATCTTCCTGATCTCTGATCTCTACTTCGTGATGAACCCCCAAGACGTTGGCTACATCTTGTTGTTTATACTGCCTCAACCCTGTTCCATGAAGTTCCACAAATGGTCCGAAGATCGGTTTGAGAAAGCGGTCATATTCCTCTTTCCAATTCTCCAGAAGAGCCACCGGCGCTATAATGAGCATCGGTTTGACTGGAAATTCTCCTCCATCCATCAATTCCCTGCACCATGCTAAAAACGCCAATGCCTGAAGAGTTTTTCCCAATCCCATATCGTCTGCCAGTAGAGCTCCGTTTGCTCCAGTGATCCAGAGCCTTTGAAGCCAGAACAGTCCGTCGCTTTGATGAGGTAAAAGACTAACTCCTCCAAGCAGGGCTTCAGGTAATACTCCCTCATTTCCGGGACGTTTACGGTCTTCTGTGCGGTAAACTGTTTCCTCGAAGTTGTCTATGATGATCAGAATTTTCTTTCTTTTCTCTTCACTACCCGATAAAGTAGAGGATACTTGAGATGTGACATTCAGTTCGGACAGTGCCTCAAGGGCTTGCACGGTTTCAGGCGTTGCAGGTATATGTTGACCTTTCCATTCGACTTCCTGTTTCCCTAAAGAAATAGCAACCTCAACTCTTTCTTTTATGTCTCTTATCTCATCCTGAGGCACATAGATCATTGTGCCGTCTATGAGGATGCCTCCTTCTGGTGGGAGCCATGACTCTTTCTGCGGTCGCAAAAAGGGGAATATGCGGGGGCGATATTCACCGATCTCCTGCACACGGTCGCTAAAGTTATCGAGGTGTACTATATCCGGATCAAAGAAGGCTTGAGGTTGTTCAAGAAGTAATTTCTTCTGGGACCCTGACACCCTACGCAGTTTTTTAAACTGATGAAGTGCTTTCTTCTGGTCGTCGTTTAGGACTACTCTGGGGCCGTTCGGAATCGGATAAATATCTCGTTCGGTCGGAAGACGGTCGAACACATCTACAAATGTATCGGATGTTTCTTCGTCCAAAATGGGATGAACGATCTCTTGTCCGTCTTCGCTTTTCTCAATCTCACAAAGGACCGGTTCGACCTCCAGAGTCCCATCCTCGTTTCGCTTGAGACGGATACTTAATTTTGTTGGCGCAACGATCTGCTCTGTGTTCAGGTAGGTGTCTAAGACTGCGCCGGTCTCTTGGGCAAGCTCCTTAATTTTGGCGAATGCCAGAAGGTTCTGTTTTGTGGCCCGAGTTTCAGGTGGACGGCGATTGAATTCATCAATAGCCTCTACCAATCGGTACGAATCACCAGTTATCAGATACGTCTGCTCGTTAGTGATTTCTATATGGGTGCCGATACGAGTCGGATTTACAAACGGCTGAGTTTTGCCGTTCAGGAATTGATAGATATAGGACAAATTTCGGTCTGCCAGGTTGCCCGAAGCACGAATCTCGATTTCAAAGGGGAACGGCTCAGAGAGCGACAGCCCCCGCAGGTCTTCAACAGGAAGGTCGGCGACCGTTGCGTGTGGGACGAGGATATCCTGTCCCAGGAGTTCAGCACTGTCTTCGTCCAGCAATTGCATAAGAATTCGAGTTGTTGCCGTGTCTGAGACATTCGACAGGCTACCGGCCGCAGTCAGTTCTGACAACGAAGCTTCGGCTCCGGATACAGTGAATCGGTAGCCTGCTTGACCAACTGTCCAGACAAGGGATATAGGGTTCTTCATATCCAAACCTCTTTATCGCCTGAGTCTGTACGATTGTGACGGACGAATTCTATAGTGCTTGCGATAATGTTTTTGAACTATGCAGTTTTGGGCAT
>Ga0156186_1329_pt2 | contig 17498 bp, 13 predicted proteins | sample RifCSPlowO2_12_FD_107839 | JGI IMG/M metagenome (GOLD analysis project Ga0156186, IMG submission 107839) | Candidatus Handelsmanbacteria bacterium RIFCSPLOWO2_12_FULL_64_10
GGCCGGTAGTAGCGCCGCCCCCTCAGATTGTCGGGGAGATATTCCTGTGGGAGATACCCGTCGGGGTCGTCGTGGGCGTAGCGGTAGCCCGCGCCGTAGCCTATGTCCTTCATCAGCCCCGTCGGCGCGTTGCGGATGTGGAGCGGGACCGGGAGGTTCGGGTGGTTCATCACGTCCCCCTGCGCTGCGCCGTAGGCCGCGTAGACCGCGTTGCTCTTGGGGGCCGTGGCCAGATAGACCGCAGCCTGCGCCAGGGCCAGGTCCCCCTCCGGGCTCCCCAGGAAGTGATAGGCCTCCACCGCCGCCAGCGAGATCGACAGGGCGCGCGGGTCCGCGTTGCCGATGTCCTCCGACGCGAACCGCACCATGCGCCTCGCGATGTAGAGCGGGTCCTCCCCTGCCGCGATCATCCGCGCCAGCCAGTAGAGCGCCCCGTCCGGGTCGCTCCCCCGCAGGCTCTTGTGGAGCGCGGAGATCAGGTTGTAGTGCTCCTCCCCCTCCCGGTCGTAGAGCAGCGCCTTCCGCCCGACCACGCCCTGAACCGTGTCTAAAGAGACCTCCACGCCCCCGTCCGGCCCAGGCCTCACCGCCGCGGCCGCCATCTCTAAGTGCGTCAGCGCCCTCCGGGCGTCCCCCTCCGCCGTGCGGACGAGGTGGTCGAGAACCTCCTCCCCGACCTTCACCCTGCCGCCGAAGCCCCGCTCCGGGTCCTCGACGGCCCGGCGCACTAAGGTCTTGAGCCCCTCCTCCGTCAGCGGCCTCAGCACAAAGACGCGCGAGCGGGACAGCAGCGCGGCGTTCACCTCGAAAGACGGGTTCTCCGTCGTCGCGCCGATCAGCACGATCGTCCCCTCCTCCACGTGCGGGAGAAAGGCGTCCTGCTGCGCCTTGTTGAACCGATGGATCTCGTCCACGAACAGAATAGTCTGACGCCCGGACCGCCGCTCCTGCCTGGCCTGCGCGATGATCTCCCGGATCTCCTTCACCCCGGCCACCACCGCGCTAAAGCTCACGAACCGCGCCCCGGTCGTCCGGGCGATCACCCGCGCCAGCGTCGTCTTGCCACTCCCCGGAGGCCCCCACAGGATCATGGACGGGACCCGGTCCTCCTCGATCAGGGCGCGAAGCGCCCTGCCGGGGGCCAGCAACTCCTCCTGCCCCACGATCTCGTCGAGCGTCCGGGGCCGCATCCGGTCGGCCAGTGGCGACGACCCCGCAGGTTTCCGCTCCGCCGACGGCGTGTTGAACAGGTCCATGGTGTTCATCGCCGTCTCGAAGGAGGCTCGTCGTCCTCACCCGGCGGCCTGGGCGGTTTCGGGAGTTCGGCGTCGAAGTTGAGCCCTGCCGCCTCCCAGTTCAGGTTCCGCACGTCCACGTCCCTGTCGAAGAGGTCGGACATCCGCTTGAGCAGGTCATCCTGGGCGCCGGTCGAGGCCGGTCCCCCCCGAGCCGCCGGCCCTCGCGGCCGCCCCGGTCCCTCCGACAGGAGCTCCAGCATCTCCTTCAGCACGGTCTGCTTCATCTCCGGCGTCACGGGGCCGAGGCGCTTCATGGCGCTTGCGATCCGCATAACGGCGTCCGTCCCCAGCCGCTTCAGGAGCGCCTCGGCCCGCTCCGGCCCGATGGCGACGAAGAAGATGGCGACCTTTTCGAGTTCAGTGAGGGGCATAAGGATCTCTAAGAGAGGCATCTGTCCATGCCAGCCCGTCCATAAATGGAACGGGCTGGCGATCCAACCAAGCCCGGTGAACCGGGCTTCAAAACCATCGCCTTTTCGACAGCCCCGTTCACGGGGCTTGATCGGTCCAGCCCATCCGTTTACGGATGGGCTGAGTTGCGTCCAATCTCCCCCAATATCTTCAGAATCTCCTCCATCTTGAAGTCCTGGCTCAGGCCACGCAGGTGGGCGGCCAGCCGGCCCGCCTGCGGGCCCAGCGTCTCCACCTCGTCCAGCGTCCTCTCCAGCTCCGTCACGTTGGAGTACTCCGTCGCCTGCCTCAACCGCCCGAACAGGTCCTCCGGTAGAGAGATGCCCTCCAGCTCCAAAGCCGCCTCCTCGACAACGCCCACCGGCTCCCCATACTCGTATTCGACCCCCAGCAACTCGGCCAGGCAGGCGTAGACCTGCTCTGCGCGGAAGGGCTTGGGGATGAACCCGTCGAAGCCAGCCTCGATGTACTGCCTGCGTTCGTGGTCCAGGGCAGAGGCGGAGATAGCCACCAGCCTGGGGGCCTTCTCCCCCTGTTCCTGCCAGATGCGCCGGGCCGCCTCCAATCCCCCCATCTCCGGCATGCGGATGTCCAGGAAGACGATGTCGAGGGCATCCGCCAGCACCCGGTCGACGGCCTCCCTGCCGTTCTCGGCCAGGCTCACCTCCACGCCGATGTCGGCCAGCATCCTGGAGAGGACCTCGCGGTTCTCCACGATGTCGTCGGCCACCAGGGCAGACACGCGAAGGCCTTCTTTCAGGCTCTTGACCCGCGCCCATCGCTCCGCTGACACAGCGGCCACATCCGTTGCCGCCGGGGGCAGGGGGATGGTGAAGAAGAAACGCGACCCCTGGCCGGGGGTGGACTCCAGCGCCAGATGCCCGCCCATCAGTTCCAGCACCCGGCGCGAGATGGCCAGCCCTAACCCTGTGCCTCCCTTCCTGATCCCGGCCTCCGCCTGTGTGAACGGCTCGAAGATGGCGCTCTGCGCCTCCGGCGAAATTCCCGGCCCTGTGTCGAGGACCTCGAAGTGATAGAGATGCTCAGGGAGAGATGGGGATTCTGCTCTGGACTCTGGTGGCCCAGGCGGCTCGCCTGGGCGCACAGGCCCAAGCACAGGCCGGCGGCCTGTGCCTCCCATATCTTCAGGCAGAGCAGTGACCCGGAGCGTGACGCCTCCCTCATCGGTGAACTTGACGGCGTTGCCCAGAAGGTTGATGAGCACCTGAGACAGCTTGGCCTCATCGCCATGAACAGGGATGCGCTCGGCCTGGGGACGCTCTACCCGCCAGGCTATGCGCGCCTGCTCGCAGTTCAGCCGGAACATCACGTCTAAGCCCTGCAACAACCCTTGCAGGTCGAAGTCCGAAGGGTGGAGTTCGAGGCGACCCGCCTCAATCCTGGAGATGTTCAGCACGTCGTTGATGAGTTTGAGCAGGTGGTCCCCGCTGCGGTGGATGGTCTCGACAGCGCGACGATCGTCGGGGATCAGGGTGGACTTGCGTTGGAGGATCTGGGCGTAGCCCAGGATGGCGTTCATGGGCGTTCGGATTTCGTGAGACATGTTGGCCAGGAACTGGCTCTTGGCCAGGTTGGCGGACTCGGCGGCCTCTTTGGCGATCTCCAGGGCTTCGGTCTTCTCCCGGAGCTCCTGGTTGAGTCCGAACAGGTCCTTGTTGGCAGACGAGAGCGCCGCGTTGGAGACCTGAAGCAGTTTGTCCCGCCGGAGCAGGCGCGTTGTCTGCCAGGCAATGACGACGATGGCGATGCCCAGGGCAGACATCCACCCGATGCGCTCATAGGGCATGCGTATGCGCAGGGTCACGGTGGCAGGCTCCTTCGAGTAGACCAGGTCCCGGTCCACCGCCACGACCTCAAAGGTATAGTCTCCTCTCGGGAGGTCCTGGTACTCCACGCGCCGGGCGTGGGTGGTCCTCCAGTCCTTGTCGTAGCCTTTGAGGCGATAGCGGTAAATCATCGCTTCAGGTCGGGTCTTGAAGCTCCTTGCGCCGAACTCGTAGGCGATGAGCCTCACCGGGGAGGAAAGCGACAGGTCAGATGCTTTCTCATAGCGACGATCAGCTACCACTGCATCGATAAATACAGGAGGGGGAGACGGAACTGGTGGACGATAGCGTGTCACACCTTTATTGACAGTGCCGAACCAGAGATGCCCTTCCGCATCCTCAATCATCGATTGTACTTCGTTGCTCGCCAGACCATCCTGGTGGTTCAACGTCTGGAAGACTTTCCCATCGTATCGACTAACGCCACCACCAATAGTGCCGAACCAGAGATGCCCCTTCCGATCCTGGAGAATCGACCACACCCAATTGCCCACCAAACCGTCTTGAATGGTAAACGTGGTGAAGACCTGCCCAGATCCTTCTGAACTTGTCTCAAGCTTTGTCGAAAGGTCTGCCGACCCTGGGATCACCGGAGGATGCGTCTCTGATCCCTGAGCTTGCCAAAGAGTCGAAGGATCATACCGGCTCACGCCGTTCATGGTACCGAACCAGAGAGGTCCTTCCTCATCCCGGAGCATCGAAAGCACATAATTGTCTGCCAGACCGTCTTTTGTGGTGAACGTGGTGAAGGGTTGTCCAGGCCCTCCTGAGCTTGTCGAAGCCTGCCCTGAGCGAGCGCCAGCGGGTCGAAGGGGGTTATACCTGCTCACACCACCAACAGTGCCGAACCAGAGATTTCCATCTTGATCCTGGAAAATAGACCGCACTTCGTTATGCGCCAGGCCATCTTGTGTGGTGAAGGTAGTAAAGGTTTTTCCGTCATAGCGGCTCACACCACCACCTCGGGTGCTGAACCAGAGGTACCATTCACGGTCTTGAAGGATCGACCACACCACATTGCCCGCCAGGCCGTCTTGCGTCGTAAAGGTGGTAAAGGTCTTGCCATCGTAGCGGCTCACTCCATCGCCATCAGTGCCAAACCAGAGTTGCCTTTTCCGATCCTGTAAGATTGACAACACCCCATTGCCTGCCAGGCCGTCTTTTGTGGTGAATGTGGTAAAGACTTGCTCATCATACCGGCTCACGCCACCAGCAGTTCCAAACCAGAGATGCCCTCCCCGGTCCTGGAAAATCGAATATACCCAATTGATCGCCAGGTCCTTTGCGACGGTAAAGGTGGTAAAGGTCTGTCCATCATACCGACTCACACCGCCTCGTGTGCCAAACCAGAGATGTCCCTCCCGGTCCTGAAAAATCGACAATACAAAATTGTGCGCCAGTCCGTCTTTTGTGGTGAAGGTGGTAAAGGATTTCCCATCATACCGACTCACGCCTCCGAATCGCGTGCCGAACCAGAGATTCCCCTCCCGATCCTGGCAAATCGAATATATATCGTTGTTCGCCAGTCCGTCTTTTGTGGTGAAGGTGGTAAAGGACCTTCCATCATACCGGCTTACTCCACCGCCGCCCCAGGTCCCGAACCAGAGATTCCCCTCCCGATCCTCCAACATCGAAAACACCCAATTATTCGCCAGGCCATCTTTTGTGGTGAAGGTGGTAAAGGATTTCCCATCATACCGACTCACGCCTCCGAGTCGCGTGCCGAACCAGAGGTTTCCCTTTTGATCCTGCAAGATCGACATCACCACATTGCTCGCCAGGCCGTCTTTTGTGGTGAATGTAGTCCAGGTCTTTCCGTCATACCGGCTGGCGCCACCATAGGTACCGAACCAGAGATAGCCTTTCTGGTCCTGGAAAATCGACAACACTCTGTCGCCCGCCAGACCGTCTTTTGTAGTAAAGGTGGTAAACTTCTGCTCATCATACCGACTCACACCTCCACCGTATGTACCAAACCAGAGGTGCCCTTCCTGATCTTGGAGAATTGAACGTACCATCCCCTCTCCAAGTCCATCCCTCGTATCGTAAGATCGCCAGTACCCAGCTCCACGCCCGGCAAGCACCTTCTTTTCAGGTCCGACAGGCGCAGAGTAGAGCATGAAACTGTGCTGAATGAAACTGCCCGGTCCGGCTGCGCCGAAAGACGCGCCCATGCTCCGCAACACCTCCTGCCACGCCGGATCGTCCTGTAGCATTTTCTGTTTTTCTTCCACCTCAGAAGGGGCCTTCACTTCGAACAATCTGCTGAAAACGCTGTCCGGCGTCGCACGCCCGCGCTCGGTGGATTCCATTAGACCGTGCCGCTTCAGGATGGGTACGACCTTCGCCTGATATGCGGTCTCGAATTCGGCCATTCGCTGCGGCGGAACCCAGAAGGAGAGGCGAGCCAGCGTGGGCGGCGTTGCCCAGGCCGGGGAAATGCAAAGTGCAAAGTGAAGAATCGCCAGGGCAAGTGTTCGGGTCAGGACCATGTCGAATGTCTTCATAATGATGCTACGACTTCAGCAGCCGCACGAAGCCCGCTTGCTCAAAGTGACGGTCGGTCGTGAGCGCATCGGTAATGCCGCGCTGCTGCATCAGCAAAAAACTGACAGCATCGCACAATGAATATGTCTTATCCAGCCGTGCCTGCAAAAACGATACCGCAGCACGATGGAGGATTTCGTCCACCCATACCACCTCGACATCCGGATTATCGAGCAAGGTCTCTACAAAACGTAATGCCTCTGCGCGGGGGGCGCCGCGCGCGTTTGCCAACGCCTGAAACTCTGCCAGCACATACCCGTGTGTCACTCGTTGCCCTGTGGCACGGTAAACCCTCTGCGCATCGGCGTGACGACGGTCTCTTTTGTCGTAAAGACACATCAACCCTGAGGTGTCGAGCAACATTATGCCTTCCCCTCACGGTCCTCACCATATTCCCGCGCGAGATCAGCGTCAATCCGCTCGTTGTCGGCTGAGTTTGAGTCTCCGCTGTCCCAGGCCCCTATGAGCTGCTCAAATCGCTCCCGTGCCGCCTGTCGTTCTTCCGCGGTCAACTGTGGGCGCGGCCTGGGCGCATACCGCGCCAGCCATTCGGTGACGAGCTCTTCCATCGTCTTGTCCAACATCGTCGCCGTTCGTTGAATCACCCGGTAGACTTCATCGGGCAGCTCTAATGTCATTGTATGGCTCATTGTCATTCATCTCCTCGCCCTCAGAAGGCGTATTGTATCTCCCCCACCACGATCCTGCCTATTCTGGCCCCATCCACCATCTCAATGTGCTCATTGTCGAAGACGTTTGTGGCGGAAAGTCTGTAGGTGATGCCATACTTCGTCCGGTAGCCGAGGTGGAGGTCCACCACCGCGTAGGCCGGGACGGTCCCCACGTGGACGCCGGAGCGATAATCGAATTTCGAGACGTGGCGGAGGGAGACGTCAAGAGAAGCCCCTTTGACCAGGAAATCACCTGTCGAGAGACCGAGGTTGAAAATCGTCCGGGGCGTGTTGAAGGGTTGAGGAATGCCTCCGGCGTCCTCCAGCTTGCCGGCCTCAATAAAAGAGACGTTGCCTTTGAGGACCACCCGGTCCGTGGCGTAGACATCCACTCCCAGGTCGAATCCCAAAGCTGTCAGTCTTCCAAAGTTCAGGTAGGTCAAGGTCTGTTCTTCTTTTCGGGGATTTCCATTTTCGTCCAGGGTGACAATTCCTCTGGCCAGGTCCCCAATGGGGCGTAGAGCACTGATGAAGTTTCTGTTCCAGCTTTTGTAGCCGCTGAGGTCCAGGAACACCTTCTTTGCAAAGACTCCCTTAAGTCCGAGTTCAAATGTGGTGCTTTCCTGTGGCTTCAGTTTTGGAATGCCGTCTGCAAATTGAGGAGGTAACGGGTCTCCTGTGGCGCTCCCAAACCGGAACCCCCTGCTGTTGCCTCTGGCCACTGTAGTCGGGCTGGTGCGCACCAGTTGACGCTGCTCCGGGATGGTCGGGCTCCTGAACGCCCGGTCGAACGTAGCCCGGAAGGCAGCAGTGGAGCGAGGCTTGAAAACCAGGGCAGCTTTGGGGCTGATCTTCGCGCCATACACTTCATGGACATCCATACGAGATGCTAAAACGATTCTGAGTTTTTCACTCAGCCCTGTCTCTGAGTGACCATAGAATCCAATTTGACTCACACTCTTCTTTCCCTCTATGCCGGTGGAATTCGGTCTGTGCTGTCGAAAATTGACACCCACGTTGAAATGGATCTCTTTCAGTCGTGAAGGACTAAAACTGTACCGCTCTTCTGCCCCCCATAACGATGATTCCCCGATAAGCCTTGCCCTCTGCTGGGCCTCATCCGGCGGAACACCGGCCAGTCGATTCTGCGCCTTTGTGTGCAAGAGATATGAGTCGCCTAAATTGTCTGCTGTGCGATAGATGTTCAGGTATAAATCCGGAGAGGTATAAGTAACCTGCTGATAGTGATAGTCCCAGTCTTTCCACTGAAATCGCCCTGTATTTACAATCTGTGTCAAATTAGAGCGGATCGCGCCCCCGACAAGGGCCAATCTGGATTGATCGTCTGGATAATAATATAGCCCGAACCCACCCCGCAGGGTATTGGAATCAGGATCTGGATCATCGGTCACGGAGGCCGTTCTATCCGCGTTGAAAAATCGGTTGATCACCTCATAGTCGTGCGCCCTCTGATACTCCCCGGAGACCTTCCAGCCCCACCTGTTGCGCATCCCCGCGTGGCGAAACCGTCCCTTGAAGGTGTTACGAGAGCCGCCCACAATGGCGAAGGTTGTGCCTTGAGATTCTCTTGGGTCCTTCGTCGTGATACTGATCACACCGGCGACAGCATCTGAACCGTAGAGGGCAGACCCAGGGCCGACAATGACCTCCACATCCTGGATATCATCCTTTGTAGTGGGATCAGAGGCCCCCGCAGGTCCTCCTCCACCTGAAGGCAGAGTAGAAATGCGTCCGTCAATTAACGACAGCATCCGGGTGTTCAAAACGGCATTGAGGCCCCTGGCGTTGAAGCTCTCATTCAGAATGCCCCTCTGAGTGTAGTCGATCCCCTTCACGTTTTTGATCGCGCTGACGAAGGTATTACCCGCCGAATTTCTTTCTATCTCCTCCCCATCTACTTTGGAAATCGAGACCGGCGCATCCACAATGTTTTCTGCATGGCGACTCGCAGAGACCACCATTTCTTCCATCTCGTAAGGGGCCGTCTCCATCCGAAAATCCACCTCCACAGAGGCGCCTGCCGCCATCCCCACGCCTTTCACCGTCTCACTCCGATACCCGACGGAGGTCGCCCTCACCGTATACGCGCCCGCCGGCACGTTCTCCACCGCATACCGTCCATCGGCCCTGCTCACCGCGCCCATCTTCCTGGGAAGATTCGGGCCAGCCACCTCCACCGTCACGCCCGCAAGGGGTCCCTTCGCATCCCCTGCCGTCACCGTCCCTGTGATGCGGCCGGTCTGAGCATCAGCCGCGGCCGTTAGCAAGAGGACGAAGATCGCGGCACAGAGCGTTACGGCGGCTTTACAGAGCGGATTTCCGTATGGAGTGATCATGGCCAGCCCTCCTGAGCATAGCTCCCTCTCAACCAAGTGGGATGAATGCGACCAGGGTCTGTCTCTCAATACAGATGACCCGCTTATATGATAATGCAAAAGGCGTTCCAGGCCCAAATGATCTGAAATAAGATGTTATTTTTAAATCATGTTATATAGAATCGGACAGGTTTTGAGGGTTGAATCGGGACCGTCATGATTTTTACACAAGTGTAAGTATCCTGACATCTATGTCATATTCTTTACATCCCCCCCTGTCCGAAGACAGACCCCCCTCTTATCCCCCCCTAAAGGGGGGGAAGCATGTCTGTTCCCCCTTCCCCCTCGGGGAAGGGGGTTAGGGGGTTGGGTCGGTTCTTCCTCTCGTCTTTCTCCACCTGCCCGTCCCGCAGCCGGATGACCCGCCGGCTGTGCGCCGCGACCGTCTCCTCGTGGGTGACCAAGATGATCGTGTTGCCCAGCCGGTGGAGATGCGCCAGGATGCCCATGATCTCCTCCCCCGTCCTGGTGTCTAAGTTCCCGGTCGGCTCGTCCGCCAGGATGATGGACGGGTTGGCGACTAAGGCGCGGGCGATGGCCACCCGCTGCCGCTGCCCGCCTGAGAGTTCGTTGGGCCGGTGCCGCATCCGGTCCGACAGCCCCACCGCCGTCAGCGCCTCCTCCGCCCTCCTCCGCCGTTCGCGCGAGGAGACCCCGGCGTAGACTAAGGGCAGCTCCACGTTGTGCAGCGCCGTGGCGCGGGAGAGCAGGTTGAACGTCTGGAACACGAACCCGATCTTCCGGTTTCGGACCTCCGCCAGCTCGTCGTCCTTCATCCCGCTGACGGCGGTCCCGTCCAGCTCATACAGCCCGGAGCTCGGGCTGTCTAAACAGCCCACGATGTTCATCAGCGTCGACTTCCCCGACCCGGAGGGCCCCATGATCGCCACGTATTCGTTCTGCCCGATCCCGACGCTCACCCCGCGCAGGGCGTGGACCTCCTCGGCCCCCATCTGATAGACCTTCTCAATGTTCTCAAGTCGGATGAGCATAAAGAGACCAGGAAAAGGACCTCCCCTCTCCTTTAGGAGAGGAGGGTGGTGGGTCGCGACCTCATGGGAGCGACAGGTGGTTGTTGGGAACGGGGGAGAGGTCTGCTCTACTCGTATCTCAGCGCCTCCACCGGGTCCAGCCGCGCCGCCCGCACTGCCGGATAGACCCCGAAGAAGATGCCGATGACCGCAGAAAAGACCAGGGCCAGGGCCACCGATTCGTAGGACACGGCGCTCGGAAAGGGGAATTCCGTGTACTGGGCGATGAACGTCGAGATGCCCAGCCCCAGCGCGATGCCGAACGCGATCCCGACGACGCCCCCGAACACGCTCAGCACCACCGACTCCACGATGAACTGCGCCAGGATGTGCCTCCGCTTGGCCCCCACGGCCTTCCGGATGCCGATCTCCCGCGTCCGCTCCGTCACGGACACGAGCATGATGTTCATGATCCCGATCCCGCCCACGAGCAGGGAGATGCCCGCGATCCCTCCGGCCACCATTTTCATGGTCATGATCACCCGTTCAATGCTCTCTAGCTGGCTCTCCCCGCTCACGATGACGAATTCGCTCCCGTGCGCGTGATTGCGCCGGATCACCCGCTGGATGATCTGGACCGTCTCCCGCACGTGCTCCGGCCCGTCCACGTAGATGAACATCACGTCGTAGTAGTCCCTCCCGGTCATCCGCTTCTGCATCGTCGTGATCGGCACGATGACCTGGTCCCCCCAGTCGTTCCCGAACGCCTGCTTCGACTCCATCACCCCGACCACGACGTAGCGCATCCCGTTGACCTTCACCTCCCGCCCGATCGCGCCGTCCTTGCCGAACAGGTCGTCCTTCACCTTCGCCCCGACCACGCAGACCTTCCGCCAGTCCTGGATATCCCGGTAGGAGATAAACCGCCCCTGAGACACCTTCCAGTCCATCGCCTCGTCGTAGCCCGGCGAGGTCCCCCGGAGCTGCCCGTCGGAGGCCGCCTTCCGGAACCGGACCTGCGCCCCGCCGCCCACAAACGGCAGGACGCGCTTGACGTTCGGGCACTCCGCCTGGATCGCCGCGATGTCCTGCTCCTTCAGCCGGTCCACCCAGGACCGGCGCACCCACCGCCCCCCCTTGCGCTCCCACTCGCGGGGCGGGGCCACCCAGATCAGGCTGCTCCCCCCCACCTTGTCGAACTCCGACACCACCGTCCGGCGCAGCCCCTCGCCGATGGACACGATCCCCACCACCGACCCCACCCCGATCAGGATGCCTAAGATGGTCAGCAGCGACCTCAGCTTGTTGGCCCGAAGCTGCATCAGGCCGACGGCGATGGGTTCTCGCAGGTTCATGGACTATTTTGGGATATTACAACCAGACCTTGTCATTCTGAGGAGCGAAGCGACGAAGAATCTCTTTTACCGGCAGCGAGATTCTTCGCTCCCTGCGGTCGCTCAGAATGACTCGCTCGTTAGTCATCGTATTATTCTTTGCTCTTTTTCTCCGCCTTTTTCTCCGCCTTCTTCTCCCGCTCCTTCTTCTTCTGCTCCTCCTCCTGCCTCTTGCGCATCTTCTCGGCGTCCGCCGCCACCTCGTCGTCGGCGTCAATCCCGGAGGTGATCTCCACCCGCGTGCCCGTCTCTAAGCCCACGCTCACCTCCCTCTGGACGAAGTCGTCCCCCTCCTTCTTATAGACAAAAAACCTCCCCCGCTTCCCCTTCACCTTCCCCTCCTCCTGCCCGAAGGTCTCCAGCGCCGCCTCCACCGGCAGGAACAGCGTCGAGTCCCGTGACGCAAACACCACGTCGATGTCGCACGACATCCCCTGCCGCAGCCGGGGGTCCCGGTCCAGCACCTGGATCTCCGTCTCGAACGACACGATGGTGGTCCCCGGCCTCTGCCTCCCCACCGGCGCGACCCGGAGCACCGACCCCTTGAACGTCGTGTCGGGGTAGGCGTCCACCACGATGTTCACCGGCAGGCCCGCCCGCATCTTCCCCACGTCCACCTCGCTGATGTCCGACCTCACGATCAGCTCCGACGGGTCGCCGATCTGGAACATCTCCGTCCCCGCCAGCGTGGAGCTGATGCCGGAGACGACCATCTCCCCCACCTCCACCGCGCGGCGGGTCACGATGCCGGAGGCCGGGGACAGGATGCGGACATTGTCCATCTTGCTGTCCACCTGGCCGTCGGCGTTGACCGCGCCCTCCTCGTGGGTGATGTTGGCCTTCGTCTCCAGGATCTCCAGCTCCATCCGGGACAGGCGGTAGGCGTTCTGGACCTGCATGAACCGCTGCTGCGCCTGCTCCACCTCCTGGGGCGAGACTAAGTTGCGCTCCAGCAGCTTCTTCTTGCGGGCGAGGTCGCGGGACACCTGCTCTAAGTCCACCTGCCCCTGCCGCACGGAGGACCGCTTGTTGTAGAGCTGCAGCGTCTGGTTGGGGTCCGGGGTGATCACCGCCAGCACCTGCCCGGCGTGCACAAAGTCCCCGGCCTCAGCGCCCAGCGAGACGACCTCCCCGGACACCGTCGATTTGACCGTGATGGTCCGGACGAGCTGGATCGTCCCCACCTCCGTCAGCTTGTCCACGACCGACCCCCGTTTGACCTTGACCGTCTCCGTGGTGTCCTTCTTCTTCTCCTGCTTCAGGTTGAGATAGACCGCGCCCCCGACGACGGCCAGCAGGACCACGCCGATGACGACCTTCTTCCGCCGCCCCACCCTCTTCAGATTCATGGCCGCCCCCCTATCCGCCGAACATGTTCTTGAAAAACGCCACCCCAACCACGATGACCAGATAGACGGCGAAGACCACAGCCCCGATCTTCTTCGGGGCCACCCCGGACACGACGCCGACGCCGATGGAAGCGACGGCAAAATTCCATATCCAGAAGATGTCGATCCCCGAAGCCAGACGGTAGGCCCAGGTATGCTCCATGTCCGGCGGAAAAAACAGCGCCGGCCCCATCGACACCTTCGCGGTGTTTTTCATCACGATGAGTGGAAACATGATCAGCCCTCCCAGCGAGGTGATCAGTCCGCTGTAGGCCGCCACCGCCATCACCTTGACATAGGCCCCTGTCCCTCCAAAGAGAAAGTTGGCGATGCCGAGATAGATCCCGGACAGAATCGCCAGCATGATAAGGGTCATCAGGGGTGTCACAATGAAAAACGATGCGGTAACGGTGGACATCCTGGATTCCATCTTTTCGATGCCTGCGAGCGCCTCTTTTCGCTGTTCTTCTGACAGGCCGGTGTTCTCCTGAATCCGCTCCCGTTGCTGTTCCATGCTCTCGTGCATCGCAATGGGCGTGAGCCGCTGGGCGACCACCGTCGCGAAAACGGCCGCGATGACCCACGGCACGACCCAATCGACCCACGACGACGACACCCGGACCGACGCGAAGGTGTCTCCCGGCGAGACGAACGTCCCGACGATGCGCCCGACGACCCCCGTGCGGGGCTGCCCCTGATCCTGGCCCTGAGCCTCCATGTCAACCCTCCCTTTTCGGTCGTAAGCCTCCAGCACCCGGCGCTTCAGCAGCCTCTCGCTGACCCGGTAGACGCAGACCTCCTCCCCCTCCACGGCCACCACGGGGATGCGCTCCCCGTAGCGCTCACGCAGGGCGGAATCCGAGGTGATGTCCACCTCCTCCACCTCAAACGGCGCCTCCCGCCGGACGTTCTCGACCCGCTCTTTGGCGATCTCACACAGGTGACAGTCCGGCCTGGAGTAGATCGTGACCTTGACCATCTTGCGATTCATGAAATCTGCGTAATCTGCGTAATCTGCGGATCATTTGTCTTTTAAAATCTCAGACACCAGGTCCAGGATCGGCCTCAGGCTCCCGAGCGCCTCCTGCGAGCTGGTCTCGTTGAAGAACTCCCCCGGCGTCTTGTCGGGCAGGCCATTGGGATAGCGCGTGGGGATGTAGAGCTGGTCCAGCTTACGGCAATCATCCAGAACCCCCGCAAACCGCCCATCATACTCCCGGCACTTTTCAGCCAGCGACAGCGTCGAATGCCCGATCACCATCCGCTCCCCCCGGCGATACAGGAACGCCTTGAGCAGTTTCTCGGCGGACTGCTGGCAGAGAAAGCACGCGACCTCGTGGAACCCGTTGGCCCGGTTGCTCTCGGCCGCGGCCCGGTCCCTCACCCCCTGATCGAACCAGCGCCTTGCCTCATGCGCGTTGTTGTTCATAAATCACAACCCCATCTCTGAGGGCCGTTTCGAGGAAATCGTTCCCTCGCTCCAGCATGGTAGCGATCTCGGAGGGCCGGTAGACCAGCGGCTCGACGGGGATTTTGGACCGGCAGAGCCTCAGCACGTCTCCGATTCGGTCCGTGAACGAGCGGTCCGTCTCCTTGACGATGATCAGGTCGAGGTCGCTGCCGGCGTGATGGTCCCCGCGCGCAAAGGAGCCGTAGAGGATGATCTTTTCCGGCTCATAGACCCTGAGCGCCTGGACGATCCGGTCGATCTCGGCCTGCGCATCTGCGCCTGAAAGACGCTTCATTTTTGGAACCTGTGAGAGTTAGACCGGCTCAAAGATGGAGATGTTTCAGGGCAGGAAATGCTGGAAGGAATATAATTCGTCCATTACGCTCGCAGACCCAAAGCGAATTCCGTCTACCGGAGCAAAATTCTTCCAAATAGCATTTTGCAATGTAGTGATGAATGGCATGAAGATAAGCCCGTGCCACCATCGTAGCGCGGGAATGAAGTTCCCGCGCTACCAGGTATGCGCCCGATAAATCGGGCTTTTTCAGCCCGGCAGCGCCGGGCGCGTGATTATGTAGCTCGGAGATTTATCTCCGAGCTACGAGGGCGAGAACCCTTATCTTCGTGCCATTCAATGTAGTGATGTTTTTTTCTTGGCATTGGATTCTCCAACTCGTGAGAGTCTATAGCCTGGGCAGAATTGGATGCGATATCTACTGAAATTGTCTCTTATCTTTAAGGAACTCATATGCCCAATTAATTTCTTTCATCCGTGAATCATCTTCTACTGTTTTCACGTCTGGATGCCATACTGATGCAAGGGTTCTATACGTTCTTTTGATTTGGTCATTAGTTGCAGTGGGAGGGACTCCTAGAATACGATATGCCTTCTCTTCATCTGTTTCTTTAGTATAATCTTCTCTCCCTTCACGATAATTTTCTTCGTGACTTTCTCGTCCTTTTTCGTGCTTTTCTTCATGTTTATATTTTTTCTCTTCATATGTCTCTTCCCTATCATCTTCTACCTTCTCGCGATAGCCTTCTTCGTAACTTTCTCTATCTCCAGCCCCCGCCCCGGCGACGCGCCGGAGCAGAATGGGGATCAGCACGATGCAGATGAGGGCTTCGGGGAGGACGTGGCTGGCGTTGTAGACGACCGAGTACTTCCAGACGCTCACGCCGGGCGGGGCGTAGGAGGCGAAAAAGATCACCCCCGAAAGCGCGTGAGAGGCCCCCCTGCACAGGCTCCCGACCAGGACGCCCATCGCGGGATAGCGCGGAAAGAGCCCGGCGACGCACAGGAGGGCATAGGGGACGGGATAGTCGAGCAGGACCTGAACGGGGTGGACGATGATCGGACCGAGGGCAAGCTTCAGAAGGCCCAGGACCAGCCCTGCGGTCGCCCCGGCCTTCGGGCCCCGCCAGAGGGCCAGAAACAGGACCGGAAGCGTCGTGACCGTGACCGATCCCCCCTGCGGGAGCGTATAGACCTTGATCAGGCTCAGGACCGCCCCCAGCGCTGCGGCAACGGCGACCTCAACCCAGCCCTTCACACGGCTGTCCGGCATGGCCCCTCAATGAAAAGAGAACGCGGCCCCTACCCCCTCGCGACGCTTCCGCTCGCATAGGCCTCCGCATACTCCTTTCTTTTCTTCATGTAGAATATGTTCAGGTTCTGGAACCACGCCTTGAACGGATTGAGGACCCCCTGCTGCATCTCCTCGTACTTCTGCCGGATCACCCGCCGCCCCTTCACGCTCCCGACCTCCCCGAACTGGCTGAGCCTCAACCCCTCTGTCTGCCCCTGCGCGCTCTCCCACCACGTCAGAAGCCGCTGTGTGGAATCCCGGAAGAAGGTCAGGTCTTCGAACGGCATCTCCTGAACCCGCTTCTGGATGTGATCCAGCGCCACTGCCTCCTCCCCCTCGGTCGGCCTCAGAAGGAGCGCCCGCAACTCCTCGGGCAGCTGCTGCTCTTCCATCCGGGCGACATCCGTCTCCCCCGTCGAACCGGCGGCCCGGGCCCGCTGGATGTCCTTTAACTCCCTCTCCTTGGCGGCGTATGCCCGGTTGCTCTGCTGAAGGACCTGCGCATAGCCGATCAGGGCCTCGTCGTAGACCCTCCCCATGACCTTCGCGTAGGCGTTAGGCGCCCCCTTGAACCGGGCCCGGCCCGTCTCCACCACCCCCATGACCCGCTTCGTGGCCGTCATCAGGCGTCCCAGCGCGTGAAGGCCCTCCACGTCTAACAGATGGAGCCTCCGCGCCACGTATTCCTGCGCCCGCTTCTTCTCCTCCGGGCTCAGGAACAGCAGAAACGCCTGCATGTTCTCGTCTGGCATGGCTGATCCTCTTTCAGGCAAAGCGCGCTCTGTCCGCCGGTAAAATATACCTGCGCGGCATTGGCCTGTCAAGACATTAGCGATGTCCCGGCATAAAACAAGAAACCCCGCGACCTCCCTGTCGCGGGGCCTCCTCACATCGCTGTCAAACTACTGTTCTGTCAAAAAAGTTTTGGCGGGTTGTCATTCTGAGGGCGCAAAGCGCCCGAAGAATCTCGTTTTAGAGATTCTTCGCCTCCGTTGCACTTCGGCTCAGAATGACCACCATTCATTTCTATCTTGGCAGAGTACTACGGATCACGCAATCGCGGACAGCAGCGGAAGGTTCTGGTCCGCGATCCTCCGGAACTCGTTGATCGCCTGTCGGTTGGCGATTCCGTTGCTCGTGCCCGTGGGCGATCCATCCTGGTAGCCCAGGGAGAAGATCGCCCCGTACATCCCGGCCAGCCCGCCCCTCACGGCCAGCCCGCCCGCCTGTCCGCGAGCGGCGTAGGTGGCCGCAGCCTCGGAGCCGGCGGCGACCACGTTGACGTGAAACCTGTTCCGTGGGCCCAAAAAACCGCTGTTGATATCGAACCGGAATCGGTCTGAAAACCCCCTGGGGGTGTAGGTCCCTCCCCGGCTCGCCTGGACCCCGCCCGAAGACGCCCCCCCCTGAGAGGCCCCCTCGTCCGATATCTCGACCGTATCCCCGGCCGGGGGGGTCTCTGCGATGCCGATCTGGACCCTGCTGGAACTGGAAGCGGTTTGGCGGGCGGAGGAGGAGGCCACCGCGTAAGAGGAG
>Ga0156186_1029_pt1 | contig 17394 bp, 14 predicted proteins | sample RifCSPlowO2_12_FD_107839 | JGI IMG/M metagenome (GOLD analysis project Ga0156186, IMG submission 107839) | Candidatus Handelsmanbacteria bacterium RIFCSPLOWO2_12_FULL_64_10
ACCCACCTCAGTAGTTGGCTTGCTTATTGGTTGGATTCTGTTCACATGATACAAGCACACTACGAAGTGGACAACTTATTTTTCGGTCGTGCCTTAGTGTCGGCGCTCAAGATGTGGGCAAGAGATATTTCCCCAATGGCCGTGTCGCTTATGTAGCCATAAAGGTTGACGGACAACCTACTGCAACGGACATGTATTATCTAAACATGGATGATAAAGGAGGGGTTCTTGGTTTTCGGCATCCTGAATACGATGGCACGGTAAGTTCACCGGGTGTTATGCTGGTAGCTTTACACAAAGATGAAACGAAAAAGTTCGCATCCTATGTTAACCTTGTTGGTTTCAGAGATGCTAAGGAACTCAATGTCGGAGATGAGATAGGTACTATTGGATTTCCTGGTGACCTTGAAAGTTCTCAGTCTCGGTCTGCCATAAGAGCAATTCCCACATTTAAACAAGGGACGATCAGCGCACTTCGGCCTTACAAGACTTCTTTTAGTTCTGCAAACCCTATGGGTCGTGTTTCTAATCGCATAATACAGCATGATTTTAACGTGACGCCGGGCACATCTGGTAGTCCTATATTCAACCGAAGGGGTGAAATAGTAGCGATCAATAATGCCGTGTCCAAAACAGAAGCCAGCCTGGGTTTTGGAATTCGCGCAGACGAAATCAGGCAAATTTTGCAGGCGGCGACAGTAGATGCTGGAACTGTTTTGGTGAACTCGACAAAGCCAGCTATCTCCAAAGATTTGTCGCCGAGAGAGACTGGTAGCAAATAGATTGGGTGCGTCCTTTTGAAGCCATCCCGGAATGACTCGCCTCTTCCCTCCTAATCCGACCTTCACGCGAACCTCATGAATCTCGCCTGACCTAACTTTGGCAGCTTGCGCCGGATCAGCGAGAGTAGCCGTTTGGCCCGGCGCCGCAATGGCACTCAAAGTCGTTGCATTTTGAGGGGTTGTGTTGTACATTACGCCTGTTGTGGAGTAGGGGCGATCCGATGGATCGCCCCTACTGTGCGCTGTTCTTAGGCCTGGGGGAAATTTCATGAACCTGAACCGGATGTGGTCGTCTCATAGAGCGCTCAAGAAGCGTTACGATGTCGTCATCATCGGTGGGGGGGTGCACGGCCTGGCCACGGCTTACTACTTAGGCAAGCGGGGCATCCGGGACGTGGCCGTGATCGAGAAGCGATACATCGGCAGCGGGGCCAGCGGACGGAACACGGCCATCATCCGGGCGAACTACCGGACGTCGGAGGGGATCGCCTTCTACGCGGAGAGCGTGCGGCTCTACGAGGCGCTGTCGAAGGAGCTGGACTACAACGTCCTGTTCTCGCAGCAGGGGCACCTGACCCTGGCGCACTCGGACCGGGCGGTGAACACCCTGCGCGAGCGGGCGGAGACGAACCGGTTGATGGGCGTGAACAGCTATCTGGTGGGGCCGGAGGAGATCCGGGGAATGGTCCCGGCTATCAACATCGATCACCACACCCGGACACCGATCTTAGCGGCGCTGTATCACCCGCCGGGGGGGATCATCCGGCACGATGCGGTGGTGTGGGGATATGCGCGGGGGGCTGATCGGATGGGCGTTGAGCTGCATCCATTCACGACGGTGACGGACATCCGGGTAGAGAATGGGGCGGTCAGCGGGGTGGTCACGGACCGGGGGGAGATCGAGACGAAGGCCGTGTTGAACGCCACGGCGGGCTACTGCTCGACGATTGCGAAGATGGTGGGGGTGGACCTGCCCATCGTGTCTCACCCCCTGCAGGCGCTCGTCACGGAGCCGATGAAGCCGCTCCTGGACAAGGTCCTGGTCTCGTCCAACCTGCACGTGTACATCAATCAGACGGACCGGGGGGAGTTCGTGCTGGGGGCGGAGATCGACCCGTACTCCTGCTATAGCACCCGGTCCACGCTCCCGTTCTTAGAGGGGTGCGCGGGGCACGCCCTGGAGATTATGCCGGACCTGCACAAGGTGCGCGTGTTACGACAGTGGGCGGGGGTCTGCGACATGACGCCGGACTTCAGCCCGATCATCGGGGAGGTGGAGGAGGTCAGGGGGTTCTTTGTGGACGTGGGGTGGGGGACCTACGGGTTCAAGGCGGGGCCGGTGGCGGGCTACCGGACGGCGGAGCTGATCGCCACAGGGGAGACACCGGACCTGATCCGGCCGTTTGCGCTGAGCCGGTTCCACGAGGACCGGCTGGTGGGCGAGAAGGCGGCGGCGGCGGTGTCACATTAAGACGGCAGACGGCAGACGGCAGACGTGAAACGCAAAATGGCAGGGGCGAAGCATTCGCAGAATGCTTCGCCCCTACGTTTTTATTCCGCGTTGAGGCGCGTCCAGGCCTCGGACCCGAAGGGGGCGACGCCGAACTCCTTCCCGGCCTCCATCAACGCCTCATAGATGTACTCCCCGAATTCGCGCGGGACGTGGAGGTGATAGGCGCTCCGGCTGTGCAGGAGCCGGGCGTAGACGCCGGCGACGCCGGTCTGGGCGCAGGCCATGTCCGGGAAGTTCGAGAGGTTGAAGCCGGTGAGCTTGTAGAGCAGGTCCCTCCGGCGCGGACCGGCGACGGTGATCGACGCGAAGGCGGAGGTCATGTCGATGAGGTGGACTTCGCTTTCACGGCCTTTCAGCTTTCCGGCCAGCGACTTTTGAACGGCGTCCAGGGCAGTTGCGCCGGTGATCAGGTAGAAGTGGTCTCCGGCGAGTCGGGCGCAGAGGCCCTCGCCGGTCGCCGCCATCCCACCCCCTCCCAGGACGCGGTCCATCGCGCCGACGGCCTCCGGGACGCCGTAGGTGTAGGCGTCCTTGAGGAAGGCGAAGGCGTCGGCCCCCCTCACGTCGAGCTTGCCGAGGGGGCTGGTGTCGCAGAGGCCCACGCCTTTGTGGACGGCTTCGACCTCCTGCTCAACGGAGGTGTAGGACACCGGGAGCTGCCAGCCGGCCTCGTCGGTCATCCGGGCGCGGCGGGAGAGGTGGATGTGATGGAGGGCGGACAGCTTTGTGGGAGTTGAGGGCATGAAAGGTTCTCCGGGCGAATGGTTCTTACATCCTCAGCCGGACCCCGTCCGGGTCGTAGAATGGCCTGTGCGTCACCTGCGCGGCGACCTCGCGCTCGCGAAGGCGGATCTGAATGACCTCCTCCTCGACGGCGGAAGCGGCGGGGACCCAGGCCATGCCGATGCCCCGGCCTCTGTGGGGACTGCGCCGGGCGCTGGTGACCCGGCCGACGGACTTTCCTCCGGAGACGATCTGGCACCCCTCCTCCGGGACGACGTCCGGGTCCCGCATGACGAGGCCGACGAGCCGGTTCCTCAGGCCGCGTTTCCGGACCTCCAGGAGGGCCCGCTTTCCGATGAAGTCGGGCTTGTCGAAGTGGACCATCCAGCCGAGGTCGGCCTCGAACGGGTTGGAGAGGGCGTCGGTGTCCTGGCCGACGATGAGGTGCCGTTTTTCGAGCCGCAGGACGCGCTGCATCTCCACGCCGAAGGGGGCGATGCCGAGAGGTCTGCCCGCCTCCATGAGGGCGTCCCAGAGGTGCTCCCCGCACTCCGCCGGGCAGTGGATTTCGTAGCCCAGCTCTCCGACGAACCCGATGCGGAGCAGGAGGGCCGGCACGCCCGCGACCTGACCGCGCGCGGAGGCCATGTAGGGGACGGCGGCGGTGGAGAGGTCGAGGTCGGTCAGCTTCGAGAGGAGGTCGCGAACCCTCGGCCCGGCCACGTTGACGGCGGCGTAGGCGGAGGTGAGGTTCGTGACGAAGACGGACATCTTCCAGGCCGCGGCCCACCAGGTGAGCCACTGCTCCATGAACTCGATGTTGCCGGTAGTGGTCGTGAGGAAGAATCGCTCCCTGCCGAGGCGCGTGACCGTGCCGTCGTCGAGCAGGATGCCGTCGTCCCCGCAGACCGCGCCGTAGCGCACCCGGCCCTGGCGGAGGCCGGACATCGTGTTGAGGTAGATGCGGTCGAGCAGGGCGCCGGCGTCCCGGCCACGCACGTCCAACTTGCCGAGGGTGCTGACGTCGATGACCCCCACCCTCTGCCGGACGGCCTCGTATTCGTGCCCAGAGGTCGTGTAGACCTCCGGGCGGTCCCATCCGCCGAGGTCGATGACCTTTGCGCCGAGGGCGACGTGCCGATGGTGCATGGGGGTGCGTTTGGCCGGGTGGCGCATCGGGCCGGCCAGGACGCCGAGGGGGACGGGCGCAAAGGGCGGGCGGGAGGTGGTCGCACCGGTCTCGGAGATGGAGCGGTTCGTCTCGCGGGCCGCGATGGTGATGGAGGCCATGGCGCAGATGCGGCCCTGACAGGGCCCCATTGTGACGGTGCTGTAACGCTTGAGGGTCTCGATGTGGTCGAACCCTTCGCGGATGGCGTCGCAGAGGTCCTTCTCGGTCACGTCCTCGCAGAGGCAGACAAATTTTTTCCCGGTTCCCCCACGGACGACGGGGGAGGACGCGCTCTGCGGCCTGAGGTCGTACTCGCGCGCCTGGAGGTCGCGACGGTATCCCTCCAGGGCCTCCGACGCCCCAGGCCCGCCGAGGCCGAGGGCCTGCGCGGCGGAGAGGCCGGCGATCTGGCCGTCGAGCAGGATGGCCGAGAGGTCGTGCAGGCCGTTCACCTGGCCGGCGGCGAACAGGTCGGGTGGAAAGTCCTTGGCGATGATCTCACCGAGGGCGGGGGCGTGGTCCACCGAACACCCCCCCTGATGGAGCAGGGCGAGGGCAGGGGTGTAGCCCACGGACAGGGCGATGAGGTCGCAGCTCAGCCTCCGCTCGGAGCCGGAGATGACCCCGCCCCTGCTGTCCGTGCGGACGAGGACCGCGCCGGAGACGTGGCCCCGCCCCCGGGCCTCCAGAATGGTGTGGGAGGTGAGGACCGGGACGCCCGCGGCCTTCACCTGCGCGAGGGCGTCGGACTCCGGGACCTCGGCCCGTCCCTCGGCGATGGCCTCGACGTGGACGCCGGCGCTCAGGAGGTCCCCGGCCACGACGAGTCCGGCGTCGTTCGAGGAGACGACGAGGGCGCTTCTGCCGGGGGGGACGCCGTAGAGGTGGATCAGGCGCTGGACGCCGCCTCCGAGGAAGACGCCGGGGAGGTCGTTGTCCCGGAAGACGAGGGGGCGCTCGAAGGCCCCGGCGGCGATGATGATGCGCCTGGCCCGGACGTGGATGACGCGGTGGCCCTGGCTGACGCCGAGGAGGCGCCCTTCGTAAAGGCCGAAGGCCGTGGCGCTGCTGAGCACCTCGATGTTCTGAGTCTGAGAGACTTCGGCGGCCAGGCGGCGACCGACCTCAAAGCCGGGCTCTCCGTTGAAGGGCGTCGCCTGAAAACGAAGATGGCCGCCCAGGGCGGGCTGGTCGTCGATCAGGACCACCCGTGCCCCGGCCCCGGCGGTCTCTATGGCCGCGGCCATGCCCGCCGGGCCTCCGCCGACCACGGCGACGTCCGTGTGCCGGTGGGTGTGCTCATAGCGCATCTCGTGGGCGTCGTGCCGGGTGCGGTCGATCTGGCCGAGTCCGGCGGCGTGGCGGAGGACTCCCTCGTAGAGGGGCCACAGGGAGCGGGGCCGGATGAACCGCTTGTAGTAGAACCCGACGGGCAGGAGGAAGCTGAGGCGGTCGTTGACCGAGAGGAGGTCGAAGTCGAGGGAGGGCCAGGCGTTCTGAGGTTTGATCCACATCTTATCCCGCACCGGCTCCGTGCAGGCGCGCACGTTGGGCGTCCCGTTCACGTTCATCAGGCAGTTGGGGCACTGGCCTGACACGCAGAAGAGGCCGCGCGGGCGGTGATACTTGAAGCTCCGGCTGAATGCCCGGATGCCCGCCGCAAAGAGGGCGGAGCCGACGGTCTCGCCCGGGTGCGCCGGGATGTCGCGGCCTTCGAAGTGGAGGGTGACCGTGTGGCGCGGGTCGAACTGGTGGGTCGGGTGAGAGGGGAGGCGGCTGGTGTCGTGGGAAGCCATGGAGGTCCTTTCGTACAAAACTACTCGAATGCCTTGTAGAGGGCCTTGACAGCGGTCTCGTAGTCCTTCTGGTCCACGCCCACGATGATGTTGATCTCGGACGAGCCCTGGTCGATGATGCGGACGTTGACGCCGGCCTGGGCCAGGGCCGTGAACACGCGCGCGGCCACGCCCACGCGGTAGGCCATCCCCTCCCCGACCGTGGCGATGAGGGCCAGGCCGGGCGTGATGTCCACGCGGTCGGGCTCCAGGATGCGCTGGATGTCCTGCCGGACGGCCTCCTCCTTCCCGGCGATCTCCTCGTCCTCGATGACGACGGACATGGAGTCGATGCCGGTGGGGGAGTGCTCGTAGCTCATGCCGTGGGACTCGACGATCTCCAGGACCTTTCTGCCGAAGCCGTGCTCCTTGTTCATCAGGGCCTTCTCGATGTAGACCATGCTGAACCCCCGCTTGCCCGCGATGCCGATGACGCCCGTGCCGGAGGCGTCCCGGGAGGGGAGGACGAGGGTGCCGGGGTCGTCCGGGGCGTTGGTGTTCCGGATGTGGATGGGGATGCGGAGCTGCCGGACGGGGAAGATGGCCTCGTCCTGGAGGACCGTGGCGCCCATGTAGGCGAGTTCGCGCAGCTCGCGATAGGTCACCTCGCGGATGGGCCTGGCGTCGGGCACGATGCGCGGGTCGGCCATCAGGAAGCCGGACACGTCGGTCCAGTTCTCGTAGGCCCCGGCGCGCACGGCGCGGGCGACGACGGCCCCGGAGATGTCGGAGCCGCCTCTCGGGAAGGCGCGGAGGGAGCCGTCGGGGTTGGCCCCGTAGAAGCCGGGGACGACGAACAGGCCGTCGCCCCTGAGCAGGCCGGCGAGGCGGTCGTAGGTCCGGTCGTCGAGCCGGCCGTCCGGCGTGAAGAGGATGCCGTCCCCCGCGTCTATGAAGTGGGCGCGGAGGTAGGCGGCCAGGATGCGGGCGCTGAGGTACTCGCCGCGCGAGGCCACGAAGTCCCGCGAGGCCCCGCCCTGAGTCTGTTGGCGGACCTCCTCCAGGAGGCTGGCGACGTCCAGGTTGACGCCGAGGTCCCTGGCGAGTTCGAGGTGCCGGTCCCGGACGATGTGGAATGGCTCGGAGATGTCCAGCCCCGCGTGGGCGAGTTCGTGGCAGAGGTAGAGCAGGTCGGTGACCTTCTGGTCGTCCTTTTTGCGTTTGCCCAGGGCGGAGACGACGACGTAGCGCCGGCGGGGGTCGGCGCGGAGAATGGTCTCGATCTTGCGGACCTGGCCCGCGTCGGCGACGGACGTGCCGCCGAATTTGCAGACGATGGATCCCACAGGATACTCCGTTCACAAAGGGCAGGGGCAAGCCCTGCGTCCAGATGGGCAGGTACAAGCCCTGCCCCTACTCCGCGTGCATTTTCTTCCAGCCGGGTCCGCCGCCGAACGGCTTCGTCGTGCCGACAAGGGGGATTCCGGTGATCATGGAGGATTCGAGGGTGAGGGCGCGCATGTCCTCCGGCTCCAGGTCGTGGGCGTCGGACTTGCCGCAGGCGCGGGCGATCATCTGGATTTCGAGCGTCGTTGCGTGGAGGAAGTTGGCCACGCGGTCGGCGGCCTCGTCGATGGGGAGGCGCTTCATGAGTTCGGGGTCCTGCGTGGTGATGCCGACCGGGCACAGGCCCGTGTGGCAGTGGTGGCAGGCGTGGGGCTCGGCGCCGATCTTGCGGTAGTCCTCCACGTAGAGGGGCCTGTTGCAGTTGAGGGCCATGAGGGCGGCGGTGCCGACGTAGATCGCGTCCGCGCCGAGGGCCATGGCCTTGGCCGCGTCGGTGCCGCTCCGGATGCCCCCGGCGATGACGAGCTGGACCTGGCCGTAGAGGCCGATGTCCTCGAGGGCGGCGCGGGCCTCGCAGACGGCGGCGAGCGTCGGGATGCCGGTGTGGTCCATCAGCAGCTCGGGCGAGGCGCCGGTCCCCCCCTCCATGCCGTCGATGACGACGACATCGGCCCCGGCCTTGACGGCGAGCTTCACGTCGTCGAACACGCGCGAGGCGCCGATCTTGACGAAGATGGGGACCTGCCAGTCGGTGGCCTCCCGGAGCTCCTCGATCTTGAGGATCATGTCGTCCGGGCCGAGGAAGTCGGGGTGCCGGCAGGGGCTGCGCTGGTCCACGCCGGGCGGGAGGTCGCGGATGCGGGCGATCTCCTCGGAGACCTTGGAGCCGAGGAGCAGGCCGCCCGTGCCGGGCTTGGCGCCCTGGCCGATGGTCAGTTCGATGGCGTCGGCGACCTTCAGGTGGTGGACGTCGAAGCCGTAGCGGGAGGGGAGGACCTCGTAGATGAGGGTCTTGGAGTTCTCCCGCTCCGCCGGGAGCATGCCGCCGTCGCCGGTGGTGGTGGAGGTGCCGGCCTTCGTGGCCCCGCGCGCGAGGGCCACCTTGGCGTTGTAGGAGAGCGACCCGTAGCTCATGCCGGTGATCATGACCGGGATGTCCAGGTGGACCGGCCTCCGGGCGAATCGCGCGCCGAGGACCGTGCCCGTGTTGCACTTCTCCCGGTAGCCCTCCAGAGGGATGCGGGTGAGGGTGCAGGGGAGAAAGGTCAGGTCGTCCAGGGAGGGGACGGGGCGCCTGCGCAGGGTTCCGAAGCCCCGGATGCGGTAGCGGCCGAGTTCGGCCTTGACGTGGATGTCCTCGATGGCCTCCGGGGTCCAGTGCGAGCCCTGGCGTTTCACCTCGTGGCCGATCAGAGCGCCGTCTTCCATATTTCCCACTCCTTCTTGTCAAAGCTCCAGAGCCGTCTGCCGGCCACGACCTTCTTCAGGCGGGACGGCATCGGGATGTCGAACGGTTTGAGGGCTGCCGCCACCTCCGTCAGGTCCTCCGGGGTCGGCTCCTGGATCACGGCGTCGTTGCCGAGGTCGTCCGCTCTCCCGCCGACGAAGATGCGGCCCTCGTACATCGAGTCGCCCAGGGCCTCGCCCGCGTCGCCGCAGAGGATGATGGTCCCCTTCTGCATCATAAAGCCGGTCATGTAGCCGCAGCTCCCGCCGATGATGAGCGTGCCCCCCTTCATGGCGATGCCCGCGCGCGCGGCGGCGTCCCCCCGGATGACCACTGTCCCGCCCCGGATGGAGGCCGCCGCGCTGTTTCCGGCGTTCTTTTCGACGACGACGGCGCCGGACATCATGCACTCGGCCAGGCCCCAGCCGGCGCTCCCCCGGACCTCGATGCGGGGGCCGTCTCCCATGCCTCCGCAGTAGTAGCCGACGCTCCCGTCAAACACGATCTTCGCGGGGTTCAGGAGGGCTACGGCGAGGTTGTGCCGCGCCGCCGGGTTGCGGACGAGGACCTCCGGGGCCCCGGCCTCGATCTGGCGCTTGATCTCCCGGTTGATCTCGCGGGGGGTCCTGCCCTCGCAGTCGATGGCGTTCAAGGTGACCTCCGAATACAGGTTGAGGCTTGAGGCTTGAGGCTTGAGGCTTGAGACTTGTTACCAGCCCCCAGTCTCAAGCCTCAAGCCTCAGCTTTCTCATGCAGCTTTGACCGCTTTGGACGGGAGCTTCCAGACCCGCACGGTCCTGGGCTGCGGTTCAAGGGCCTCGAAGGCTGTCCCGAAGGCCCGCCTCAGGGCCACCTCCTCCGTGGCGACGGCGACGAAGGCGTCGGTCTCGGCCACGATCAGGGGCTTCAGGCCGAAGGGGTCCTTGGCGAAGCCGACTGCGTCCGCGGTGGCCGTCAGGTAGCTGAAGGAGCCGTCGAGGTCCCGGATCGAGGCGCGGAGGGCCTCCTCCAGGTCGTCCCCCTTCCGCATCCGCTCGGCCAGGTACATGCCGATGATCTCGGAGTCGTTCTCGGTGTAGAACCGGTGCCCTCTCATCTCGTACTGGCGACGCAGCTTGTGGTAGTTGGTGATGTGGCCGTTGTGGACCGTGGCCAGGTCCGGGACGCCGTGCGCCCAGAACGGCTGCGAGTGGCTCAGGTCCACCCGGCTCTCGGTGGAGAGGCGGGTGTGGCCGATGCCGTGCGTCCCCCGGAACGAGGCGATGCCGTAGGCCCGGTCCAGGTCGTCCGGGGAGCCGACCTGTTTGGCGATTTCGAGGCGGTGGCCGGCGCTGATGACCTCCACATCCGGCGCTGAGGATTCGACCTCGCGCTGCAGGGCGTTCAGGTCGCTGACGCCGTCGACGATCAGGCGGAGGTAGGCCGAGAGGACGGAGGCGCCGCGCACCTTCCCCATCCGCTCGACGCGGGACCTGATCCGGTCGGCTCGATCCTTGAGGTCTCCGCCCTCTCCGAGCTTGACCCGCAGGGTGAGGGCGCCCTCTCCGGCGTGGCCGTAGAGCGCCACGCCCGACGAGTCGGGGCCGCGGGCGCCGAGGGCCTGGAGCATGGAGAGCAGGATGCTGCCGAGGGGGCGGTCAGACGCACCGGATTTGTTCATGTAACCGACGATGCCACACATGACGACCTCATTTCCAACTTTTCTTGTTCGTGCAAGAAAAGTTGGACAAAAGAAGCACGCTCGCTCAAACGCCGCGAGGGGCTTGGCGCGACGCAACCTTGACGTTTTGCAGTCGCACCGAATGTTGTGCCCCCGGCATGTGAGGTGCTTCTGCTGAACTCCTGCGGTGGGGGTTTCTGGCGTCGCGCCATTTTTCTTTTTGTCTTTCCCCCCTCCCCTCTTGTAGGAGGGCGGGGGTCGCGACCTCACGGGAGCGACAGGTGAGGTGGCGGGATGGGGGGAGGGGTCTGTCTCACCGCTTGAAGGAGAGCACCGCTTCGATGACCTGATCCACCTGCGCGTCGGTCATGTCCGGGAACATGGGGAGGGAGAGGATGCGTCCCCAGACCCGCTCCGTCACGGGGCAGGATGCGCCGCTCCCCTGGTAGTAGGGGTGCAGGTGGACCGGGCGGTAGTGGACGCCGGTCGTGATGCCGCGATCCATCAGGTAGTCGTGCAACCCGTCCCGGCCGTCCACCTTGATGTGGTAGATGTGCCACGCGCTCTGCGCGCCGTCCCGCTCCGGGGGGCATTCGATCCAGTCTGTGCCCCGGAGGCCTTCGTTGTAACGGGCTGCGATCTCCCGCCGCCGCCGGTTGGCCGCGCTTAGTTTCCGGAGCTGCACCAGGCCGATGGCCGCGGCGATGTCGTTGAGGTGCGCCTTGAAGCCGAGTTCGTGCACGGCATAGTCCCAGTTGTAGGTGGTCCCCTGCTCCGTGCGGGACCAGGTGTCCCTGGAGATGCCCATCCACCGCCATTCCCTGAGTCGCGTAGCGTGGGCCTCGTTGTCCGTCGTCACCATGCCGCCGTCGCCGCAACTCAGGTTTTTGATGGCGTGGAAGCTGAAGCAGGTGAGAGGGGAGAGGGTCCCGACCCGCTGGCCTTTATAGCTGGCCCCGCAGGCGTGCGCGGCGTCCTCGACCACGGCGATGCCCCGCGCGGCGGCGATGGGGTGGATCTCGTCCATGTCGCAGGGGTGGCCGCCGTAGTGAACGGGGAGGATGGCCCGCGTCCGGTCGGTGATCTTCCTCTGGGCGTCCTTGACGTCGATGCAGAGGGTGTCGGGCTGTACGTCCGCGAACACGGGCCTGGCCCCCCAGTAGACGGCGGCGTGGGCGGTGGAGACGAAGGTGATGGCCGGGACGATGACCTCGTCGCCCGGCTTCAGGCCGAGCAGGCCGAGGCTCAGGTGGAGCGCCGCGGTGCAGGAGCTGAGGCCGACGGCGTGTCTGGCCCCGACGTAGTCCGCGAACTGCCCTTCAAACTCCGCCGTCCTGGGGCCGAGGCCCAGCCATCCCGATTGGAACACCTCCCGCAGGAGGTCCAGTTCTTCCTCTCCCAGGGACGGTTTGAATAGTGGAATCATGAAGACCTCATCTTACGCCAACGTATTGCAGGCGCAGAAAATAGCGCGCTGCGCGTCTTTTGTCAATGTTTTCGTGCTGGAACGCGCAGGGGGGCGCGGGCCTAATCCCCATCTCCTCTCAGGTGGCTGATCCCCTCCGCCGTGCCGAACCAGACCCCGTCCTTCTCGCGCAGGACGGCCTGCACCCGGTCGTTCACGAGGCCGTCGGCGCGGGTGAAGCGCCGCCACGCCCCGGTCCTCCGGTCGAGGCGCATCGCCCCGATCTCCGTGGCCACCCAGACGTGTCCGGGATCGACTGCAACGCCGGCGATGGGCCGGCCGGCCAGCTCCGGGAGGGGGTAGCGGGTGGTCGCGCTGTCGTTCTGGACGCTCAGGCGGACGAGGCCGGGCGGGGACAGGACGCCGAACCAGACCTCGTCTTCTGGGCCTGCGGCCACGGCCGTGATTTCACCCGACAGGTCGCCCCGGGGGTCCTGAAACCGCTTCCAGGCCGCTGACCCGACCGGGCACCGGAAGACCCCCCGGCTGGTCCCGGCCCAGAGGAAGCCCGCCCCCTTCTCCAGGTCGTAGATGTAGGTGTTCTTGCCGCCGGCGATGGAGAGGGTGGAGTCCCCCGGGACACTCAGGAGGGTCAGGCCCGTGGGGGTGCCGACCCAGAGCCATCCGCCGTCCCGCAGGGCGTCGGTCACCTGCGTCCCCGGGACGCCCCGGAAGCTCCGGTAGGTGCGCCAGGCGCCGCTCCCCTTCTCGTAGCGGATCAGCCCGCTGAACGACGCGAACCAGACGTTCGCGTCATCGGGGAGGATGGAGAGGACGTCGGCCCCGTCCAGCCCGAACACCGCGCCTGCCTCGTAGGTCGTCCAGGTCCCCTCCCGGCGGTTGTAGCGGGTGATGGCGCCCCCGGCGTTGAACGGCCCGCGGCCCCGGGCCTCGAAGGCAGACGTCTCTCCTTTCAGGCCGCCGGTCCAGAGGTCGTCCCCATCCGTCCCGAAGGCGGTGACGTTGTTCTCCGCCGGGCCGCGGGGCATCAGGTCGAGCATTCTGTCCCGGACGTCCGCCACGCCCACGCCGAGGCCCCAGGTCCCGACCCAGATGTGGTTCCACCGATCCAGGAGGCGGCCGGTGACCCGGTAGGTCCGGAAGAGGCGGTCCCGGATCTCATCCTCCTGCAGGAAGAGGCCCGGCTTCAGGAAGAGGGTGTTCAGGTTGAAGGTGTCCTTGAACGCATCCGCAGGGGTCTCCTCCGGGAACCGGGCCGCCGGGAAGAACATCTCGCTGGCAGGCCCCCACCGGTCCACGCCCCCTGCGGTGTCGATGTAGAGTTCCCCCATCCGGTGGTCGTAGGCCACGCGACGCACCCGGTTGTCGCGAAGGCCCTCGGCGGTCGTGAGGGGCCTCTCCTCTTTTCCGGTGAACAGGTTGAAGCGCCGGACACCACCGGTCGTCCCGGCGTAGACCTCCCGGTCCCCCTCGGCGAAGGAGGTCACGTAGTTCATGTTCGTGTAGGTCGTCCAGTCCCGGCGGTCCCCGGCGTGGACGGCACAGGAGATGCACAGGAGCAATGGGCAAAGATAACGGATGATCATAGCCCTACTCTATTCTGTAGACCGTCATGACATCTCTTCTTCGCCGACGCCGCCGGACGAGCAGGGCCCCTGCGATGAAGCCGCCGATGTGGGCGAACCAGGCCACGCCGCCCTGAGCGCCGGCGTCCGCCGAGGCGTTCATGAGCTGGATGAGGAACCAGAATCCGAGCACGATCAGGGCCGGGACCCGGATGATCCGGATGAAGATCAGGAACCAGAACAAGACGAGCACGCGCGCGCCGGGGAAGCAGACGATGTAGGCGCCGAGCACCCCCGCGATGGCCCCGCTGGCGCCGACGAGGGGGATGCGGGAGTCGGGGGCGGAGGCGATGTGGGCCAGGGTGGCGATCACCCCGCAGAGGAGATAAAAGAAGAAGAAGCGGGTGTGACCGAGCAGGTCCTCGACGTTGTTCCCGAAGATCCAGAGGTAGAGCATGTTACCGCCCAGGTGCAACAGTCCCCCGTGCAGGAACATGGCCGTGATCAGGGTGAGGTAGAGGGGGATCGGCGTGGGGGAGACCGAATCGGCCAAGTGGGTGATCTCAAAGGGGATCGTTCCCATTTTCATCGTAAAGACCGCATTGCCCATGTCCCCCAATGAGAACTGATAGAGGAACACCGAGACGTTGGTCAGGATGAGCAGGATCGTCACCAGGGGAAAGGAGTGCGTGGGGTTGTCGTCTTTGAGGGGGATCATAAAGACAGGGATGAACGATGAATGATGAACGATGAATGAAAAGCGCGTCAGGACAGGGACAAGATAAACGTCCCGGCGCAAAAAAGCAAGTTCCAAAGCAAGCGGCCGTCGGCCTCAAAAAAAACCTTTGGGCAAGGCGGGGGGAATCTCTATATTTCAACCTGCTTATGGCCAGAATACGTCAGATGGTTACGGCGGCGCTCTGCCTCGCCCTCGCGGAGGGGTGCGGGGGGGACATCACCGGGCTGGCGGCGGATGGGAGTCTGACCGCGGCCCGGCTGGACTCTCTGATGGCCCTCCCCACGGGGGTCTATGTGGAAGCGCGAACGACCATTCAGGCGCCTCCGGAGTCGGTCTGGACGGTCTTCAGCGACTTCAACCGCTGGCGAGCGTGGGACCCGAGCGTTTTGCGGACTCAGACGACCGAGGGGGATGCCCTCGAATGGGGGCTCCATTTCACGCAGACGTATGCGACCAGGCCGGTGGAAGTGACGGTCCGAAACGTCATCGTCCGTCTGGTTCCGGGCCGGGAGGTGGTCTGGAAAGGGGCTGTGTTCGGCCTCCACATCCTCCGGGCGACCGCCTTTCAGCGCACGGAAGATGGGCAGACGGAGGTCGTCAGCCGCGAGCGGATGGCAGGTCCCCTCGCCTACCTGTTCCGGGACCGGCTCCAGGCAGAGGCGCAGCGGGCTGCGCAGAGGGCCCTGAATGGCCTCCGGGCCTTCTGCGAGGCTCACCGTCCGGCGGTCCCTCCTCCGGCTCCGTCGCAGGCGCCGGACACCACGGTGGCGGATACGATGGTGGTGAAAGATACAACCGCAGTGACGAATGATGAGTGGTGAGACCTCACCCACCCCCATACCCCCTCCCTCTCCCACTGGGAGAGGGAGGGGGCACCAAGGGCTTTTCTCCAAGCTTGGGGGAGGGTGAGGTCTGACCCCTGACCCCTGGTCCCTGATCTTTGTTCAGGAGGCGCCATGCCCGTCGATATATCCGATGTTGTGAGGCTGATCGGGGCGCAGGAGGCCTGGCGGCGGACGCAGACGATCAATCTGATCGCCAGCGAGAACGCCGTGAGCCGGGCCGTGCGTGACGTGCAGAATTCGGACTTCATGGGGCGCTACGCCGAGGGGCACCCCAACGAAGGGGACCGGGTCAACCGCTATTACCAGGGCACGGCCAAGATCGACGAGGTCGAGCGGATGGCCCGCGAGGAGATGAAGCGTCTGTTTCGATGCCGGCAGGCGGATGTCCGCCCGATCAGCGGCAACGCGGCCAACACGGCCATCGCCCTGGGCTACCTGCGGGGCGGGGACCCGATCATCGTCAACTCCACGGACGCCGGGGGGCACATCAGCCACAACACCATCGGGACGTTTGGCCGGCGCATTCAGACCCGGGGCAAGACGCTGACGCCGGGGAGGTCGAACTTCATCCCGCTCCACTTCTTCCCGCTGACGGAGGACCGCTATCACACGGACGTGCAGAAGGGCATTGACCTGATCGAGCAGGTCTCGCCCCGGATGGTCATCCTGGGCCGGAGCCTGTTCCTGTTTCCGGAGCCGGTCCGGGGGCTGTCCGAGGTGTGCAGGGCCAAGGGCATCCCGATCCTCTACGACGGGGCGCACGTCCTGGGGCTGATCGCGGGGGGGCAGTTCCAGGACCCGCTGCGCGAGGGGGCGACGTACCTGACGGCGAGCACACACAAGACGTTTCCGGGGCCGCAGCGGGGCGTGATCCTGGCCGATCTGGAGGGGGAGGGGGAGCAGACCTACTGGCCTCCGGTGGACCGGGGGGTGTTCCCCGGCTCCTCCAGCAATCACCACCTCCACACCCTTCCCGCCCTCGTCGTGGCGGCGCGGGAGATGCAGGCGCACGGCCGGGCCTACGCCGCGCAGACGGTGGCCAACGCCCAGGCCCTGGGCCGCGCCTTAGATGAGCAGGGCATCCCGGCGCAGGCGCGGGCGTTCGGGTACACGAAGAGCCACCAGATCGCGGTGGATGTCTCGGCCTTCGGGGGCGGGGTGGAGGTCGCGCGCCGGCTGGAGCAGAGCGACATCATCGTCAACTACAACATGCTGCCGGGGGACCGGGACCCCCGCAACCCGTCCGGCCTGCGCATCGGGGGGCAGGAGATGACGCGGTTCGGGATGGGGGAGGCGGAGATGGGGCAGATCGCGGAGTTCATGGCCGCGGCGATCAAGGGGAAGAACGTGAAGGCGGAGGTGAACCGGTTCCGGGGGAGGTACGTGGAGATGCAGTATGTCTAAACTCATGCCTGTGATCTTGTCGGCACTCTGTCTGGCGTTTTGCGCCAGCCAGAGTGCTGCCGAAACCTATCCTGCGCAAGCACAGCCCATCGTGGACGACCCGGATGTCACCTATCACACCTCGTTCCGGGTGGGGTGCGACGAGCGGCTGTGGAACCGCATCCTGGACAATCCCCAGGTGTGGGACAAGCTCTGGCGCATCTATCACTTCAAGCCCTACTACACGGTGACCGCGTCGGGCACGTCGGCGCACATCACCGCCCCCAGGGGGGCGGTCGGGGACCTCACGCTCCTGTCGAGGTCGGGCGGACGCCGGGTCTACATAGGGCGCGGCGCCCTCCATCACCCCAAGGTCCCTCAGCTTCCCCTGGCCCGGATGGCCCTTGTCATCCACGCGCAGCACAGCGCCGGGGGCACGTCGGGCACGGTGGCCCTTTACCTCCAGGCCGAGGGCGCGGTGGCCCGTCCGATCCTGAAGGGCCTCTCCGCCCCGGTGACGGAGCACATCGGACGCATGACCGACCTCTACATCCAGGCCTTCAAGGTCATCATCGACGACGCCGCACATCACCCTTACGGGCGCGTCTCGTCCACGGACACGCCGGAGGCGAAGGAGGTCGTGCGGGTGTTGTTTCAGTAGGGGCGACTCTGTGAGTCGCCCCTACAGTCGCCCCTACATTGAGGTTTTCCATGCCGACGCACTATGGCAAAGGCTCCGTTCATCCCTCCGAGGCCCGCGAACGGCGGGACGAGGCGACGGGGGCGCGCATCGTCCAGGTCACGGACCACCCTTCGATCAACCACCATTTGTACTTTCTGACCTCCTCTTTTACCCCCGACCAGAAGGGGGTGCTCTTTGCCTCCTATCGTTCAGGAGAGGCGCAGTACTACCGGGCCGGGTTCCCGGAGGGGGAGATCGTGCAGATCACAGACACGGCGGGGATCGGCGGGTATTCGGGCATCCTGTCGGAGGATGGGGCGACGCTGTATTACACGG
>Ga0156186_1347_pt2 | contig 17354 bp, 12 predicted proteins | sample RifCSPlowO2_12_FD_107839 | JGI IMG/M metagenome (GOLD analysis project Ga0156186, IMG submission 107839) | Candidatus Handelsmanbacteria bacterium RIFCSPLOWO2_12_FULL_64_10
TTATTTCATCCCCCTCGTGACCGAGCAACAGCAGATCCACCTGCCGCAGCGCGCGGTCCGCCCGCACGACCTGCACCCGCACCCGGTCGCCCAGCCGGAAGGCGCGCCCCGTGCGCTCCCCGATCAGGGCGTGCATCCGCTCGTCGAAGATGTAGTAATCGTCCCCAATGGTACTGACCCGGACAAGCCCGTCGATCAGATAGTCTCCGATCTGGACGAACATGCCCATAGGCCGGACGCCCACGATCAGGCCGTCGAACTCATCGCCGACCCGCCCCTCCATGAACTGCACCTGTTTGACCTTGACGGAGTCCCGCTCGGCGTCCTCCGCGATCATCTCCCGCTTCGTGGCCTGTTCCCCCACGGCGGGGAGCCGTTCGCTCAGGGCCTCCTTGCGCCCCCCCGACATCTCCCCGCGCAACGCCTCCCGCAGGATGCGGTGGACAATCAGGTCCGGGTAGCGCCGGATGGGCGAGGTGAAGTGCGTGTAACACGCGCAGGCCAGGCCAAAGTGCCCGATGTTGTCGGGCGTGTAGAGCGCCTTCTTCATCGACCGGAGGAGCATCTCGTTGATGACCCCCGCCGCCCGCTTGCCGTGGATACTCTCTAAGAAGCGGGTGATCTGGGTCGGGCTGGTCACATCCTTCACCGGGAAGCGGTAGCCGAAGGACTCGGCCATGTCCGCGAACTCCTCCAACTTGGCCCGATCCGGCTGGTCGTGCACCCGGTAGAGCGTCGGGATGCCCCGGTCTTGCAGATGGCGGGCCACGACCTCGTTCGCCAGGAGCATGAACTCCTCGATCAGCCGGTGGCTGTTCAGCCGCTCATACCGGCGCACGTCGAGCGGAACGCCCTTCGCGTCCAGAATCACCTTCGCCTCCGGCAGGTCGAAGTCGAGCGCCCCGCGCGCGATCCGCCCGGCGGTCAGCCTCCGCCTGAGGGCCTCCATGGCCGCAAGCCGATCCCGGAACCGCCCCGCCTCCCCGCCCCCCTGCTCCCCCGCTCCATCCAACACGGCCTGCACCTGCTCATAGGTCAGCCTGGCCGCGCTGCGGATGACCGACTCGGCGACCCGGTAATCCAGCAGATCTCCCGCAGGGTCTAAGCGGGCCAGCACACTCATCGTCAGGCGGTCCTCGCCCGGCCGGAGGCTGCACAGGACGTTCGACAGCCGCTCCGGGAGCATCGGGATGACCCGATCCACTAAGTAGACGCTCGTCCCCCGGACGCGCGCCTCGTGGTCCAGCGGGGCGCCCTCCCGGACGTAGTGACTCACGTCGGCGATGTGGACGCCCAGCAGGTGCGTCCCGTCGTCCTGGAGGTCCAGAGAGACCGCGTCGTCGAAGTCCTTTGCATCGTCCGGGTCGATGGTGAAGCAGACCGTCTCCCGAAGGTCCATCCGGCCCCGAAGGTCCTCGTCGGGGATGGCGTCAGGGATGGCGTCGGCCTGTCGCAGGACGTGATCGGGAAAGGCGAGGGGGAGTTCGTACTCCTTGATGATCGACAGGATGTCCATGCCGGGGGCGTCGGGAGCGCCCAGCACCTCCACGACCCGGCCCTCCGGGTTCAGGTGCTCGGACGCCCACGCCTCGATCTTGACGACCACCTTCTGCCCCGGCTCCGCCCCCAGGGTGTCCTCCGGGGCCACGTAGATGTCCCGCGTGATCCGCCGGTCGTCCGGCTCCACGTACCCGAACCGTCGATCCTGGCGGTAGACCCCCACCACGGTCTTGAGCGACCGTTCCAGCACCCGGATGACCTGCCCCTCCTGCTGACGTCTCGGCCCCCGGTGGCCGTAGAGGCGGACGACCACCCGGTCTCCGTGAAGGGCCGTGCCCATGTCCTGCGCGCCGATGAACACGCCCTCCCCGCCCGCCTCGCGGGACACGAACCCGAACCCGCCGGGGTTCACGCTCAGACGGCCCACGGCCAGGTTCATGCGGTCAGGCGGGCCGTACCGGTTGTTCCGGAGCCGGACCACGGCCCCCTCGTGTTCCATCTGACGCATCAGCCTTCGCAGATCTCCGTAATCTTCGTCGGAGATGCCCAGGGCCTTCGCCAGGTCCCTCAGCTTGAGGGGGTGAGGAGATTCAGCCTGAAAGTAGGCCAGAATGCGGTCGCGTAACACAGGCATGCGGAGAAGACGGAAGGGGGTGAAGGATGACGCCACCCCTTCACCACACGGAACATCACGGAAGAAGATGAACGCCGGGGAAAATAATGCATTTAATATACGTAAATGAGGGGAAAAAGCAATCGCAGAAAGTGAGGGCGCAAAGCCCTCCCCATTTTGGGCTTGACATTCCCGGACCCTCAGCCGATCTTCTAAAAGCAGACCTCTCCCCTGACCCCTCTCCTGAAGGAGAGGGGGAAAGATTGGGTTACTCCCCCTTTCCTTCAGGAAAGGGAGGGTGGCGGGTCGCGACCTCAACGGGAGCGACAGGTTGTGTGGAGGGGGGATAGGTCTCCCCCTTCATCCTTTCCCACGAGGCGTCCTATGCTGAAAAAATGGTTCCTGATGGCGGCCCTGTCCCTCCTGTCCCCCTCCCTCATCCGCGCCCAGACCGTGGAGCAGACGCTGTTTGGGGACATCGAGAAGGCCCTGGAGCAGGCGCGGGCGCAGTACGCCAACCTCTACTCCCCCCGGAACTACGACCGGGCGACGGCAGAGTACAAAGGGGCCGTGGAGGACTTCAAGGCGAACAGGAATCTGAACATCGTCCGGGAGCGGGTGAAGCGGGCGGACGGCTACCTCAAGGCCGCCGCGCAGAACGTCGTCATCTCCCGATCCCTGTTCGCGGGCGTCATGGCCGCCCGGCAGGACGCCCTCAAGGCCAACGCCCCTGAATTCGCGAAGGAGGCCTACGAGGCCGCGTCGCGGCGGTTCACGGAGGCCGCCAGCAGCGTGGAGGGCGGAGACGTGGAGGCGGCCAAACGGCGCGGGGCCGAGGCCGAGGAGATGTTCAAGAAGGCGGAGCTGACGGCCATCCAGGCCAGCATCGTCGGCAACGTGCGCAAACTCCTGGAGTACGCCGGCAACCTCAAGGCGGACAGCTACGCCCCCAGGACGGTCGCCTCCGCCCGCTCCCTGCTAACCGAGGCCGAGAAGCAGATCACCAGCAACCGCTACGACCGGAACGTGGCCCGCGAAAAGGCCGAGCAGGCGGAGTACCAGGCCCAGATCGCCATCCACCTGTCCCGGCTCTTCCCGACGCTGGACGCGGACGCAAAGAAGCGGGAGGACTTCATCCTGGCCCTCCAGGACTCCATCGGCAGGGTCTCCGAGGAGATCGGCTTCCCGGTCCGGTTCGATCAGGGGTTCGATGCGGCCCTGTCCACGCTCCGGCTGGCCGCGCGGAACCTGCGGCAGGAGGGTCAGAGCCTCTCGCAGAACCTCGCCGCCAGGACGAAGGAGTCCGCGAGCCGCGCCGCTGAGATCGACCGGTTGAGACGCGAACTGGCCGTGTTGAAGGGTCAAAAAGAGGAACTGGCGGCCAGGGAGGCCGCCCAGGCCCAGGCCCTGGCCGCCAGGGAGGCATTCGAGCAGAAGATCAGAGGGATCGAGGGGCTGTTTTCCGCCGACGAAGGCACGGTCATCCGGCAGGGGGACAACCTCATCGTGCGCCTGCACGGCCTGACCTTTAAGAGCGGGAGCGCGCAACTCACGCCCCAGAATTTCCTGATGCTGGCCAAGGTGCAGAGTGCGATCCGGGAGTTCCCCGACGCCGCCGTGGAGGTGGGTGGGCACACGGACTCCGCCGGAAACGACGACTACAACCAGGTCCTCTCCGAACGCCGGGCGCAGGCCGTGCGAGACCATCTCCTCAAAAGCCTGAACCTCCCGGAGGGCCAGATCACCGCCGTCGGCTATGGGGAGACGAAGCCTGTGGCCAACAACGCCACCGAGGAGGGCCGGGCCAGGAACCGCCGGATCGACATCGTGATGACGCTGAAACAGTAGACCCCTTCCCCAAAGGGGAAGGGGGAACAGCCTTGTCAAAACGACAAACGGCGCGACGCCAGAAACCCCCACCGCAGGCGTCCGGCAGAAGCAACCCACCTGCCGGGGGCACAAATTTCGGTGCGACCACTGAACGTCAAGGTTGCGTCGCGCCAAGCCCCTCGCAGGGCGGTGGAACGCGACGGCCAGGAGCGTTTGGCGGGGTGGCCTGAGCGAGCGTGCTTCTTTTGTCCAACTTTTCTTGCCGCCCCACCTGTTGCTGCGCTCGCTCGCAACCCGCCCCGCTGAGCAAGAAAAGTTGGAATGCGCAGCGAGGGGCAATGGAACCTGGTATACACAGCCATGCTCCGCTTCCACCACCTGATCTTCACCCTGATCGCCGTCACCCTCATCGCCACCCTCTGGGGCCTGGTCGCAGACGCCCAGAGAAAAGGCCACGCCAGAAGTGCGCATAAGGAGGAGCCCAAACCCGCCGAGATCATCCCCGACGCGAAGGAGGGGCGCAAGGCCTACCGGCGCGCCCACTGGACGACCACCGGCCTCACCTGCGTCCACTGCCACGCCGACTTCAACGAGAAGAAAGACCCCCTCGACACGAAGGTCCGCCCCGCCCATCCGCTTTACAACAGCGCCCACCGGGCGATCTGGCGGGACTACCGGGGGGAGAACATCCTCGACCTGAAGCTGGCCATGAAGGTCTGCATCGACACCTGGATGGTCAAGCCGGACACGGCGGCGATGCGCGCCGACAGCATCCGGGCGGACTCCCTCAGGAAGGTCGAGGCGAAGCTCAAAAGGCTGAGGCGCGGCAGGAAGCAGGTAATCCCCCCGCCCGACACCACGGCGCAGGCATTCACGCCGGCCTGGGACTACACCAGGATCATGGCGGACATCGCGGCCTACCTGGAGGAGATCTCCCCGGAGGCCCAGTCCAAGCCCATCGAGGTCGTGAGGACGCAGACCATCCCGATCGACCTGGCCCTGCAGCAGGGGAACCTGGCGCGGGGCAAGGTCATCTTCGAGCGGTCGTGCAGCCTCTGTCACGCCAGCGGCCCCGCCCCCAGTCTCTACCGGAACTGCTACACCCCGAGACAGATCGCCAGAAAGGTCCGGGGCCTCTCCCCGGAGGGCATCGCCGACGTGATCATGCCCGCCTTCAGCCTCGACCGCCTGTCCAACCTGGACCTGGTGGACGTCGTGGCCTACGTGGTCAGGATGTAACGCTAAGGAACCTTCATGACCTGGTGGCAATCCCTCCTGCTGATCCCCTACTGCCTTGCGCTCGGCCTGCTCCTCCTCTACGGTTCCCACCGCTACCTCATCGTCCGGCTCTACTACCGGAACCGACACGGCGTCCCGAAGCCCCACAGCCCGCCCGATCCGTGGCCGTCCGTCACGGTGCAGCTCCCGGTCTACAACGAGCGCTACGTGGTGGAGCGCCTCATCCGGTCCGTGGCGGGGCTGGACTACCCCGGGGACCGGCTGGAGATCCAGGTCCTGGACGACTCCACCGATGACACCGCCGACATCGCGCAGGCCTGCATCGAGGCGCTCCGGCGCGACGGACACGCCGTCTCCCACGTGCGCCGGGGGGGCCGGGAGGGGTTCAAGGCCGGGGCCCTGGCCGAGGGGTTGAAGACCGCCGGGGGGGAGTTCATCGCGGTGTTCGACGCGGACTTCGTCCCCCCCCCCGACCTGCTGCGCCGGGTCATCCCGCACTTTGGCGACCCCTCGGTGGGCATGGTCCAGACGCGCTGGGGGCACCTCAACCGGGACTACTCCCTGCTGACGAAGGTCCAGGCCCTCTTTCTGGACGGGCACTTCGTGATGGAGCACGGGGCGCGCAGCCGGTCGGGCCTCTTCTTCAACTTCAACGGCACGGCCGGGGTCTGGCGCAGGTCCTGCATCCAGGACGCCGGGGGGTGGCAGCACGACACGCTGACGGAGGACCTGGACCTGAGCTACCGGGCGCAGCTCTGCGGGTGGCGATTCGTCTTTCTGCCGGACGTGGTGGCCCCGGCGGAACTGCCTGTGGACGTGAACGCCTATAAGACCCAGCAGCACCGGTGGGTCAAGGGGTCGGTCCAGACGGCCAGGAAGCTCTTGCCCGGCGTGCTGAGGAGCGGCCTCCCCTTTCGGGTCAAGGCCGAGTCCGTCTTCCACCTGACGGGCAACCTCTCCTACCTGTTGATGGCCCTGGTGTCTGTCCTGATCTTCCCGGCCATCCTGGCGCGGGCGCACATGGGGTGGTATAAGGTCCTCCTGGTGGACATCCCGCTGTTTTCAATGGCCACGTTCGCCGTCTCCTCGTTCTACGTCTGCTCCCAGCGGGAGATCAACCCGGCCTGGCGGTCGCAGATCAAATACCTCCCCTGTCTGATGTCCATCGGCCTGGGAATCTCCCTGAACAACGCCAGGGCCGTGCTCGAGGCGCTCTGGGGCCACCCCTCCGGCTTCCTGCGCACGCCCAAGTATCGCATCGAGCGCCCCGGTGACACCTGGCGAGGCAAACGCTACCGGCCCGGAAGGACCTGTATGTCGCTCATCGAGCTGGCCCTCAGCGTCTACTTCGCCGGTCTGGTGGGGTTCTGCCTCCGAAGTGGGACCTATTTCCCGATCCCCTTCCTCATGATGTTCGGGTTCGGGTTCCTCTACGTCGGCGCGATGTCCATCTGGCAGGGGGAGAGAGGAGAGGCGAGGGGCGCGTGAAAGTCCCTGACGCCTACTCCTCCGTGTTGAGCAGACCCTCGATGTTTTCGAGGAGGTCTTCGGGCTTCGGGCGCACGAGGGCGAGAATGACGGCGTGGTGTACGATGACGTAGGACTTCTTCTCGTAGGTGATCTCGACGGCCTCCTTGCGGAGGAAGAAGGCCAGGTCGCCGGGCTGGGCCTGGAGGGGCAGGTAGCGGACCACCTCCCGGGGCTGTGTCCAGGGCTCCCCCTCCGAGTACTCGGGGTTCGCCATCAGGTAGCCCGGCCCCACCCGGACCACCCGGCCAGCGCCCACCTTCTCCTTCTCCGTCACGGTGGCGGGGAGGAAAAGGCCGGCCTCTGTCCGCTGCTCCCCCTCCTCCGGTTCGATCAACACGCGGTCTCCGACGATGATCAGTTCGCTCATGACAATAACCCCGGAGAAAACAACATGGCTCGACTCAAGATCGGCGTCATCGGCTGCGGGGGACACGGACGAGGGCACATGGGGAGGTACGCGGAGATACCCGACGCGGAACTCGTCGCCGTCGCGGACGTGAACCCTGAAAGGGCGCGGGAGGCCGCCTCCGAGTTCAGAGTGCCGCACCCCTACGCCGACTACCGCGAGATGTTCGCCCGCCACGCCCTCGACATCGTCAGCCTCGCCCTCCCCCCGGCGGCCAACCGGGACGCGGCAATGGCTGCCTTCGAGGCCGGCGTCAACGTGCTGGTCTCAAAACCTATGGCGATGAACCTCGCCCAGGCGAAGGAGATGGTCGCGGTCGCCGGGCGTTGTGGGAAGCGCATCTCCCTGTCCCTGCAGAACCGATTTCACCCCGAGGTCCGCGCCCTGCGCCGGTTCCTGGCCGACGGAAAGCTGGGCCGCGTCTACCACGCCCGTCTGTGGCACGGCCACGTCATGAACATCCCCGGCACCCCCACGATGTATAAACGCCATCTCGCCGGCGGCGGCGTGCTCTTCCACACCACGGTCCACCTCCTCGACGCTGTCCTCTGGGTCCTGGGGAATCCCAGACCCGTGCGCGCCTCGGCGGCTAACTACCAGAAGCTGCGCCGGATGAAAAAGCCCGTCGTCACCTGGCCGGGCTCCGTAGAGGACTGTGACATCGAGGACTTCAACGTCGGCCTGGTCCACTTCGCGGACGGCGCCACGATGACCATGGAGAGCAACTGGCTGATGCACCCCCGCGCGCGCCAGAGCGGGGCCGAACTCTTAGGCGACTGGGGCACGGCCAGCCTCCGGCCCCTGCGCGTCGAGCTGGAGGACGGCGATCAGGTCGTGGACGTCACGCCCGAAATACGCCTCGACGACGCAAACGACCTCGGCAACTCCTGCCGGGACATTTGCCAGAGTGTCCTGGAGGGCCGCCCCCCCGTCGTACATACCGATGAGATTCTCGACGTCCAGCGGATCATGGACGCCCTCTATGAGGCGGCGGAGAAAGGCCGCGAGGTCAGCATCGAGGACTGAGAGGCCCCTTCAACTCGCGTACACGGCCTCGCGCAGCCCCTTGATGTAGCCGATGGCGAACAGCCGGCCCACCGACGAATACCCCGCGTGCTCGTTGCTGTCCCCCTCCATCGTCGGGACGTGGTCGGGGCGCAGCACGCCCTCAAACCCGACCTCCCGGTAGGCCTGCAGGCAGGCCCGCATGTCCGTCTGCCCGTCGTCGTGAAAGGCCTCCACGAAGCGCTCGGGCGTGCCCCGCACGTCGCGGAAGTGGACGAAAAAGATCTTCTTCTGCCGCCCGAAGTGGCGGATGACGCCGGGCAGGTCGTCGGTCATCAGCGCAAAATTGCCCTGGCAGAGGGTGATGCCGTTGACCGGGCTGGGCACGAGATCGATCAGCCTCTGGAAATTCTCCACGCTGCGCATGATGCGCCCCAGCCCCCGGATGGGCGACAGCGGGGGGTCGTCCGGGTGCATCGCCAGCTTCACGTTGGCCTTCTCCGCCACCGGCACGACGCGCTCCAGGAAATACTTGAGGTTATCCCACAGTTGCTCCTCGGCGACCACGCCGTACTCCGTCAGCGGCGCGTGGCGCATGAGTTCGTGGTCGTAGCCCGTCACCAGGGCCCCGCCCCGCGCGGGGACCGTGGTGGAGGTCCGGAGCCAGTTGAGCACGGGCATCCACTCGGAACACCAGACCGGGATGCCTACCGCCCCCATGTTGCGGATCAGGTCGCAGACGGCCTCGATCTCTTCGTCCCGTCCCGGCAGCCCCAGTTTGGCCCTGTTCAGCGGCGGCCGGCTCTCCAGCGCCGCGAGCTTGAACCCGGCGTCCTCGTAGGCCGTCTTCAGGCGCGTCAAGGCCATGTAACTCCACGGCAGCTCCTCGCGGCTGACGTTGAGGCCCCGGCTGAAGTCCATGACCCCGACGACGTGGTTGACCCCGCACTGTTTGACCATTTTCCACAGCGGCGTGGGGCGGGGCGGCAGAACTTCGGCGATTTCGATCATGGCGGGCTCCTTTCAAGAGCGTTTCAATCGGCGGTGAGCCTCCAGACGTCGGGAAACATGTTGTTGCCCGCAACCATCCAGAGCGCGTTATCGTAAGTGAAGACGCTGGCGGCGTGCCTGGGGGCCCAGGGGGTGTCGGGCAGTTCGCGCCAGTTCACGCCGTCAGGGGAATACCAGACATCGTTTCGATTGCCGCGCCCGTCATACCCCTCCATCACCCACATCCTCCCGTCGAACACGGCCACCTCGTGGTACTGCCGGGGCTGCCATGGGGCGGACTCGACGTGCCTCGTCCAGCTCACGCCGTCCGCAGAACTCCAGACGTCGTTGTAGAACTTTCGGGCGGGGATGGCGGGCGTGTCGTAGGTGCCCCCACCCAGGACCCACATCCTGCCGTTGAACACCGCGCTGCCCCCGATCATGCCGCGAGGGGCCCAGGCCGCGCCGGAGGCCACCCGCGTCCAGGAGACCCCGTCCTCTGAACTCCAGACATCGTTGTAAAACACCTCCTCCGGCACGGAGGGGACGAACTGCGGCAGCGTCTGCCCGCCCATCACCCAGACCTTCCCGTCGTGCACGAGCGTGTGGTGCAGCACCCGGTCTCCCCACGGCACGCGGTCGTTCACCAGCGTCCAGTTCACGCCGTCAGCCGTGTTCCAGACGTCGTTCTGGTAATGCCCCCGGTTGCCGTCCCCGCCCACGATCCAGATTTTTCCGTCGTGCGCCGCGTAGCCGGCGGTATGCCGCCCCTCCCAGGGGGCCTGAAGGACCTCCAGGTCCCAGCTCAGCCCGTCGGCGGAGGACCAGACCTCGCTGTTGCAGACGTGAGGAAAGTGAACCTTATCCTTGGGGTTCCAGCCCCCCAGCAGCCACATCCTGTTCCGAAACACCACCGCCCCCGCCCCGTCCCGTCCCGCGAAGGCGGCCTGGAGCGTGACGGGGACCCAGCGATACGACCTTGCCGTCATACTTTCACCCTTTCTGTTGACGTTCAGCCGACTCGATCTCGGCAAGATTCATAACGCAAAGCCCTCGAGATGTCAAGATAAAAACAGGAGGGAGGCGCCCCCCGTAAACACGAAAGCCGACTCACAAAAGGCGAGCCGGCTTTCAGGCCGAGGACACAGGGATGCAGGGCGGACGCGACGCTATGGAGGGCCGGGGCAGGGATGGCGGATGGGCCCCGTGCGGAGATACTCGGTCGTGCGTCTCTTGCGCTCGAAATTTCGGAAGGCGCGCATCACCTGTTCCTCTGTCAGCCCCATCACCCCGGCGACCTCTCCTACGTCGCAGCCCTCCTCGTAGGCGTACCAGAGCAGGTCCATCTGCTCGAACGGCATCTGGAAGAAGAACTCCTGTTGCGTGCACGCGGCGCTGTAGGTGTCCGAAGTGGGAGAACGGCTGACGATGACGTCGGGGATCTGGAGATAGCGCGCCAGCTGATAGACCTGGGTCTTATACAGGTGGATAATGGGCATCACATCCGTGCCGCCGTCTCCGTATTTGACAAAAAATCCCTGCTCGTGCTCGTGCCTGTTGGCAGTCCCGACGACCGCGTAGTTCAGGGATTCCGCGTGGTAGTATAACATCGCCATGCGACTGCGCTGCTTAAAGTTGGAGGCGGCCACGATCTGGAGGTATTCCCGGAGGGGGAGCCGTTTGCGCTCCTCGGTCCCGTCCGGCGCGACCGTCGTGATCGAGAACAGATTGAGCGTGTCCCGGTCCAGGACGTCCTGGGGCAGCGCAATCTTGACCTTGTGGGTGTGAGGATCATATCCCGGAAAGACGCGGGCGATCGCCTCGTCTCGCCTGCGGTAGCACCCAAACCCCTCCAGCGTCCCGGTCAGGTCTTCCACGACGGTGGGGACATCGAACCGGTCGGCCAGAAGGCGCGCCTGCGTCAGACTCCGGGGGTCCGTGTCCCGTTCCGGCATGATCACGCCCATCACGCGCTCAGGCCCTAACGCGCGCACGCTCAGGGCCAGGGTTACGGAGGAGTCGATGCCTCCGCTGATCCCCACCACCGCGCCACGCCGCCGGAGCGCGCGCAGGACATCCCCGCGCAGCCTGCCGGCGATCTCCTCGCACGCAGCCTCGGCGTCCATTTGAAGAACGCCTTTGTGAAAAAATCTTTCTGGTGATCCACCCATGCAGGTCCCCCTCTGCTACGCCGCCACACCCAGCCTGCCGTCGCCACGGGCGACGCGCGTGACGGGGCGAACGGCCCGGACCGACGGCTGCCCGGACCCCTGAATGAACAGCCGGTGGACCAGTTGCGTGGACAGGATGCCCACTAAGGCCATGCCCTCCGTCTCCGAAAGCGACCGGCCAGACCGGGCCTTGCTTAAAAGCCGGGTTACCGCCTCCGGGGCGAAGACCCCGGCGGCCTCAATCGCGGCCCTCGAAAGCAGGTCCTGGACATAGTCGGGCGAACCCTGTCCCAGAAAACACCCCGCAACGGGCGCCCGATAAGGCTGCTTGGGACGGCGGAGAATGGCGTCGGGAAGCTGCCCCTTCATCGCGCGTTTGAGCAGAACCTTCTCCGTCAGGCCGCGAAGTTTAAACGCCGGTGGCAGGCCCGCGCAGAACTCAATCAGCCGGTGGTCGAGAAAGGGATATCGCCCCTCCACCGAATGCGCCATCGTAACGCGATCCCCCTGCGAAGAGAGCAGATAGCCGCTCATAAACATCGTCGCCTCAAGGTATTGCGCCCGCGAAAGGAGAGGCCAGCCCTGAAGGCCCGCATCGACCCGGCCCCGAACCTCCCCGACGGCGTCATAGTCGCCGATCCGGGCCCGGAGGTCGCGCGAAAAGAACTGTTTGATGCGGGCGGTGTTGTGCCAGCGAAGCGCGTGCGAATAGACCGGGTCGGAGGTGTTCGCGAGGTCATAGGCGAAGAAAAGGCGCAGCGCACGGGTGTCGGCGCGCTGAATCTGAGGGAGATAGGGGTACAGCCTTCGCAGGAGCAGCGGCCTGACCCTGGAGTCGGGCCTCCGCGCCCAGAACTGGCGGACCAGCGCCTCCTTAAAGATGCTGTACCCGGCCAGCATCTCGTCAGCGCCCTCCCCCGTCATCACCGCCTGGATGCCGTTCTCCCTGACCAGCCCGGACAGAAGATACATGGGCGCCGGCGCCGTGCGCAGGAGAGGGGTCTCGGCGTGCCAGACGGCGTCGGGAAAGGCCCGCCCGATGTCCGCATAACTGCACACAATGCCGGTGTGCCCTGTCCCCAGGTACTGCGCCGCCTGTCGCTGGTGGGCGGTCTCATCGAACTCCTGGTCGAGGAAACCGATGGAAAAGGTGCGGAGGTCGCCCTGCGTCTGTTTGAGGATGAGGGCCGCGATGGCGCACGAGTCGATGCCGCCGCTCAGGTAGGCCCCTATCGGGACATCTGACCGCAGCCTCAGGCGGACGGCGTCTTCTATCAACGCGCGGAACTCCTCAACGGCGTCTTCAATCCTGCGTCCGCCCGTGTGGCCAGACAGCGGGAAGGTCAGTTGCCAGTAAGGGGAGATGTTCGACCGCCCTCGACGGACGATCATAAAGTGCCCCGGCGGCAGCTCGTAGACCCCTTGAAACGCGGTCCTCGGCGTCAGGGGCATCCAGAAGGTGAAAATCTGATCGAGCGACAGAGGGTCCAGTCGCGGGACAACGGCGGGATGCGCAAAGAGCGCCTTGACCTCGGAGGCAAAGGCCAGGGTGTCGGCGGTCCTGGTGTAAAACAGGGGACAGATGCCGACCCGATCCCGCGCCAGGAAGAGCTCCGACGTGCGCGTGTCCCAGAGGGCAAACGCAAACTGGCCGTTGAGCCTCCGGAGACATTCAACCCCCAGCTCTTCGTAAAGATGGACGATGACCTCGGTGTCGCACGCGGTGCGGAAGGTGTGTCCCTTTGCCTTGAGCTCCGCCATCAGCTCGACATAGTTATAGACCTCTCCGTTGAACACGACCCATACGGAGCCCTCTTCGTTGGACATCGGCTGCTGGCCTGCCTCCACGTCGATCATGGGCAGCCGCACACTCCCCATCCAGAGGGACTCGTCCCGGTAGGCGCCGCACCCGCCGGGCCCCCTGTGGGAGATCAGCGACAGCATCCGCTCCAGCAGCAGGGGCTCAAATGAGCCTCCGCCGGACAGGTTAAGCAACCCGGCAATCCCGCACATATTGGATGAACCTCAAAACCAAAACGATCCACAGATTACACAGATTACAGGGTGGGGAGACGATCCCGTGAATCGTCCGGGGTGGTGGATTACACGTAAGTTTGAATCTGTGTAATCTGCGTAATCTGCGGATTCAGCTTCCTTTGAACAAAGGCGACCATCGCGTCGACGGATTCCAGGTGATCAGGAACGACCTCGTGATCCTCCACCTCGATCTGAAACATCTCCTCGAGAAAGCCGATGACGGACAGGACCCCGACGGAGTCGAGGACACCCTCGTTCAGGAGCGACACGTCGTCTTTCAGGCCCTGATCGCCCCCCTCCGTGTAGACGAAGTTATCGAGAATAAACCGGCGTATGATCCCGCGAATCTCTTCCATAATGTCGCTCTCCGTGGATGGGTCTGAGTGGATTCTGGCGCGTTGTTTGATGCGCTTCCCGCAGGGCAACGTAATCGACCTTGCCCGACGCCGTCTTGGGAAGCTCTTCGTGGAACACGACGCTCTGCGGCGTCATGAAGTCCTCCAGAGAGGCCCTGCAGCGCCCGATGATGGACTTTTCATCCAGATGAGCGCCCCTGTCTATCGCGACGTGGGCCTGGACCGCCTCTCCCCAGAGGGGGTGCTCGACGCCGATGACGACGGCCTCAAGGATGCCTGCGATCTGGTGCAGAGCGGCCTCCACCTCCCTGGGGCTGACCTTCTGCCCCCGGCTCTTGATGAGGTTGTCTTTCCGGGCGACAAAGTAGAGGAACCCCTCCTCATCGCGCCGGAAGAGGTCCCCGGAGCGGAGCATCCGCTCTCCCGGCAGGCGGCCTGGCACGAACGTGCGGGCCGTCTCCTCGGGATTCTCCCAGTACCCCAGCGAGACGTTTGCCCCCCGCACAACGAGCTCGCCCACCTCGCCGGGCGGGACCTCGTTCCCCTGTTCATCCACGACGAACACCTCTTCGTTGGGGATCGGGATCCCCACCGAATCCGGCCTCCGGTCCAGCTCCTCAGGGGGAAGATAGAGCGTGCGGGTGCACTCGGTCTGCCCGTACATCGAATAGATGCGGACGTGGGGGAACAGCCCCCTCAGCCGGGCGATGTGGGGCGCAGACAGGGCCGCCCCTGCGCTGGTGATCATCCTCAGGTCGGGCAACGGCAGGAGGTGGGGGCTGAGACCCAGGAGCATCGAAAACATCGAAGGTACCCCCGGGAACCCCGTCACCCGCTCACGACGCATCGCCTCGACGACCTTCAGAGGAAAGGCGAACGAGCGCTCTAAGACCAGCGTCCCCCCGACCAGAAAGGTCATCAGGAGCTGATAGAGGCCATAAACGAACGCCAGCGGCAGCGCGCTCATAAGGACGTCCTCCGGCGTGTTCCCCAGATACCGGGTGATGGAGGTCGCCGCAGCCACGATGTTGTGGTGAGCGCACATCACCCCTTTGGGAGCGCCTGTGCTCCCGGAGGTGTAAATGAGCGCCGCCAGGTCCCGGTCGATACAGCGCACATCGGGGGGGGATGCCGGATGGCAGGACACGATCTCATCATAAGAAGAGACCCTGGGGGAGGGTGGGGAGACGGCGCCGACCGTCACCACCTGCGCCTCCGGGCATACGTCCCACAGGAGTTCCTGGACCTGGCTCAGGTGACGATCACTCGTGAGGATGAGGCTGGGGCGGCAGTTTTGAGCCACGAAAAGAAACTTGTCTCTTTTCAGGGTGGGGTTGAGGACGACGAACGCCGCCCCCGCCTTGAGAACCGCGAACAGGGCGACGCACACCTCCACAGAGTTGTCATGCCAGAGGATCACCCGATCCCCGCGCCGGACGCCCTTCTGGACCAGACCCCGGCTCAACGCATTGGCCTGGGCCTCGACCTCTGAGTAGGTGAGACGCTGGTCCTGAAAGACCAGACACGTCTTGTCAGGATACCTCTTCGCGCTGTTTTCAAGAAACTGATGCACGAGCAGCATGGGATACCCTCTCATCCGCCCTCAGGTCGAGCAGACCCTGCGCGCCCTGTGACGCCCTGTCTGAACCGTTATACCCAGCTTTTCTGAAAGAAGGCGTTTCTCGGAGGGCGTGACCGAGAACCGCCAGAAAACCGCCACAAAAAGGGCGACGCCGGGCAGCCCCTGCAGCGCAATCGCCATCAGGTTCGTGGGGGGCATCCACGTCTTGATCCCATAAGTCACCCCAAACTGCAACACGCCGGGCAATGCAGCGGGAAGGACGGCGCGACACACGTAATCCCGGTAACCCAGATCATACACCCGGCAGGCCTTTTTCACCACGATGAAATCGCCGATAACCATCGTGGAAAGGAGGGCGCCCAGGGCGACGCCCATCAATTGGAGGGGGTGGATCAGCGCAACGCTGAGGATCACGTTGACGAGCAGACAGACCGTCGAAAGACGCGCCGTGTACCCGTGATGCCCTGTCATCCCCAGCACGTTGGAGGCCATCGTCCACGGAATGGAAAGGACCCTGTATCCCACGAGCACGGCAAGGACCGGGGCTGCCCCCGCCAGTTCCGGGCCGGCCCAGAATACGACGGCTTCACGGGCATAGCTCCATACGGGCGCCGCGAGCAAGACGATAAACGCACAGGCAAACTTTGTGCATTCCACAAACACGTAGCGAATCTTCTCACGGTCGCCTGCGCCCTTGAGTTCGGCTATGTAGGGGGTGAGCACGTTGATGAACTGCACCACCAGGGTGCGCACATTTTCCGATATCCTCAGCGCGATCGCGTAAATGGCCACCGCAGACAGGGGCAGCAAGAGCTTGACCAGAATGGGCCCCATGTGCAAAAAGCCGACCCCCGACACGTTGATGATAAATTGATCGGCGCTAAACGACCAGACCTCTTTAAAAACCTTTCGGTCTGCCAGAGACCACGAGAGGCGCAGTCCCCTGACGTGTTTGAACGCAAAGAATATGTACAGGAAATTCTCCAGCAGCATCGCCGCCAGATGGACCCAGGCCAGAGAGATGAGACCCAGGCCGCGGTCCATCGCCACCCAGGCGGCCAGGCCGTAAAAGACATTTCCCCCCACCTGAGCGATGTTGACCAGGTATATCCGCTGTTCGCCAAAGATGACGCCGCGGAAGAGGTCGAGAGGCAAACCCAGCATCACCGAACGGAGGGCCAGGATCCATAACAGGACCAGGGCCTTGTGATGTTGCTGAAAAGGGACGGGAAATAGACGGTGAAAGACCTGAGAGAACAGGCCGACGCCGGCGGCTGCCACGACGGACAAAAGCAGAGAGACCATCAGGAGCGTGTTGACGACGCGATTGCGGCGCTCGATGTCCCCGCTCCCCTTGCACTCTGCGACATATTTGACGAGTCCGGTCGAAAATCCCAGATCGAACAGCCCGAAGAAACCGACGACGGAGTAGATGAGCGTCCACAGCCCATAGTCATTCACGCCCACCTTGCGGATGATGAAAGGGGTGAGAAAGAAAAAGAGGACCAGCGTAAACGCGAACCGGAGATAGTTCGTCGCGGCGTTCAACGCCAGTTGCGCCGTTCGTGTCGATGCCCTCATAACGCCGCCTGCAGCCAGCGCCAGCACTCGCCCTCCAGGGTGGAGAGCAAGGCCTCGCCCCGGCTGACGACGCCGGACAATTCAGGCCTTCTCGAGTGAACCATCACCCAGGGAGACCCCGCATAAAATCGGCTGCACTTGTTCAAAAATACCCCCAGGAATGGGGGGACTACCCGCCCCTGGAGGGCAATGGCCCCTTGCCGCCAGGCGTGATAAAAAAGATGATCCAGAACCTCGGAAATGGTCTGAGGGCTTGCGCCGATTTGAACCACCTGGCTCAGCCCTGTCCGGCTCAGATAATAGAGATACCACCCCACGACCTTTTGCCCCCCGTCGCGGACCAGCACTTTCTGAAAAGTGCCCATGTCTCTTTGTCGTTCCGCCGTCTCTTCCAGGAGCTTTAAGAGCCAGTCTAAAGAGTGGACATCATACGCCGGCTGGAGGAACGGACGACCCGAAAATTCAGACAGGCACGCCAGGAAGGCCTCCACGCTCAGGTCCTCTTCGATATGGG
>Ga0156186_1359_pt1 | contig 17347 bp, 11 predicted proteins | sample RifCSPlowO2_12_FD_107839 | JGI IMG/M metagenome (GOLD analysis project Ga0156186, IMG submission 107839) | Candidatus Handelsmanbacteria bacterium RIFCSPLOWO2_12_FULL_64_10
GAATACGTCCCCGGGTGGCTGAACTTCCCGTCCGGCTACTGGAGCGAGTCGGGGCCCAGGGGCTACGAGCGGAACAACACGGCCAACCTCCAGTTCCTCTACTCCACGCCGAAGGGCCACGGCCCGGGAAAGGGGGTCCTGTTCGGGGACCTGAACGTCAGCGCGATCTACCGGATGCTGGGCGGCACGCCGTTCCGCTACACCTCGCCCACCGGCCAGCAGACCTGGCGATCCGCGCCGTTGACGAGCGTGATGGACCTGCTCGTGGAGAAGGGGTTCCGCTACCGGAACGCGCGCGCGGCGTTCTACGTGGAGGCCCGGAACCTGTTCAGCCAGAGGACGGACCTGACCACCGGGACGGACTACGTGCTCTACGGCCTGCAGACGCCCACGCCGGACGACACGAACTACCTGAGGTACGGCGACCCGAGCGACCGGACACGCTACAGCAACTCGCCCCGCCAGGTGGATGTGGGGATGAGAATAACATTCTAACTAGACCTCACCCACCCCCAGCCTTGTCAAAAAACCCTTGATTCCCCCTCCCTCTCCGTATACGGAGAGGGAGGGGGTTCAGGGGGAGGGTGAGGTCTCAATTCCCAGCCGGGACAACCTATCTTCCCAAAAGGGGGAGGCACTTATGATACAATGCAGCAAGGTTTGGCGGTGGGTGTTCGGCGTCCTGGCGATGGTGGCCTTAGTCGGGCTGCTGTCTGCGGACGCGGGCGCCCAGATCGGCACCACGAACTCCCGCAATCTCTATCGGAGCCAGGTCTGGACCGGGTTCCGGACCTGGGGGACGCAGGGGGGGACGTGGGCGAACTTCACCTCGCGCGGGGTCCCCAGGATGACTTACCCGGGCCACGCCTACGGCGTTTACATCCTCCTGGCTGGGCCGGACCTCTACGAGTACTGGGGGGACAAGGGGTATCTGTCCGGGGACCAGAAGGGGGAGACCTACAACAACTCCTACGGCGAGGGTGTGTGGGTGCTGGCCAGGATGCCCGGCGGGGAGTACATGACCTCCTACACGGGACCGCGCAACCCGACGCCGGACATCAAGCCGATGTATTACGACATCGCCAACAGCCCGGAGAAGGACTACGGCTACAACACCCTGGCGCCCAACGGCCTGCCCACCTCCAACTGGTGGAAGGGGGGGACGCTGCAGAAGGACGCGCCGTCAGGCGGCCTGCCCTACAAGGTGAACAATTTCCGATACCGGCAGTACGTGGAGGCGAGCCGGGACGACGAGGCGGAGCAGATGGTGTTCTGCCGGTGGACGACGCGCAGCGGGGTGACGGTGACGCGCAAGTCCGTGGCCTTCAGCGCTCAGGGGTTCGACGACTTCTTCATCAACGAGATCACGTTCGAGAACACGGGGGACTCGGACGGGGACGGCAAGGCGGACCTGAACGGGGGCAAGGGGTTCGACCTGGCGGATGCGTATTTCGCGGTGGCGCAAGCGTTCTTCGTCAACCATGCGGGGTCGGCCTGGCGCTACTCGGGCGGGGGCATGCCGGGGGACGCCGGGGGGGTGAACAACTTCGACGACTGGCTGAAGTACACGGACGGCGCTGACTTTGCGGACGACGCGGACCACAAGGGGCGGGCGGCCTACAAGGGGCTGAAGCTGACGTATGAGTACGACGGGGACCTGCCCCTGAGCTTCGACGAGGACACGGGGGACCCCTACATCGACAAATTCCGGGCGGCCTACACGAACCAGAGACCGTTGCAGTTGAACCTTCAGGAAGGGCAGTTGATGTCCTACCAGTTCGTGGGCGTGGCCCCCCTGGCCTACCGGGACGCGGGGGCATCCCACGTGTTCAACAGCCGGGACAAGGGCCAGTTTGTCCAACCCAAGGTGGCGGAGCAGCCGCAGTCGGTCCGGTGGTACAAGATCATCACCACCCCCACGACGGCGGAGGACCCGCAGATCGGGTCGATGACCGACAAGCAGATGTACGAGGAGATGACCAAGGGGGTCATGGCGTTTCCCACGGAGGTGGGGCTGTTCCACAACGAGCAGACCTACGGGCCGTACGACCTGAAGGTGGGCGAGAAGGCGAAGGTGGTGGTGGCCTACGTGGCGGGGAGCGGGGCGGAGTTTGAGACGTATTCGTCCACGGGCCGGATAAAGGACATGGCCATGTTCGCCCGGCAGGGGGTCCTGGACCAGCCGACGCGCCTGGCCAAGCTCGCCAGGGGGGAGCAGGCGATGGTCAACCACCTGAAGGCCGCGCAGTTCGCCTACGACCAGCACTACGACATCCCCGACGCCCCGCCCGACGTGATGCCGAAGGCCCAGAGCAGCCCGGAGGCTCAGAACCAGCTCATCTGGTCGGACGAGGCGGACGCCTCCCCGCATCCGGACGACGGGCAGGCGGACATCGCCAAGTACCGGGTCTATCGCTCGGTCTACCAGGAGTGGGGGCCGTGGGAGCTGGTGGCCGAGGTCCCGGTGAAGGGGGCGGGCTACGACGCCGCCAAAAAGCAGTACTCCTGGACGGACGCGAACTCGGCCGCCGGGTTCCGGTACTTCTACTCCGTCCGGGCCGTGGCCAAGCCCAGGAACTCCTGGACGAACGGGAAGGCGTCGCTCGCAGACCTGCCCAAGCCCGTGCAGGACGAGATGAAGCTGGGGCTGGAGGGCGGGCTGGGGGCGCCGGAGCAGCGGACGAACACGTCGGCCACGCCCGTGCAGCCGATCACGGACGAGGTCACCCGGATGCAGAAGAAGATCCTGGTGGTCCCCAACCCCTACGTGATCAACGACAAGGAGCGGAACTACGGGGAGCCCTACGTCCGGTTTGTGGGCCTGCCGGCCAAGGCAGACATCTTCATCTACTCCTTCTCAGGGGATCTGGTCACCCTGATCCACAAGGGGGACTTCCCGGGGGATGTCGATCGCGGGGAGTTCAAGTGGCGGCTGCACGACGCGAACCTGACGGGCGAGTTATCGACGGGCGTCTACTTCTGGGTGGTCAAGTCCCTGGTGCCGGAGAGCCTCGGGAAGGTCCAGAAGGGGACGTTCATGTTGATCAAGTGAACCCTCACCCACCCCCTGCCCCCTCCCTCTCCGCATGCGGAGAGGGAGGGGGTGGCAAGGGCCTTTCCCCTTAGTTTGGGGGAGGGTGAGGTTTTTAAGGAGATCTATACCATGAAACGGATTCTCTGCATCGCGCTTTTGATCGCCCTGGTCCCCGCCGTGACCTGGGGGGACAGCAAGGACGAACCCCTCGCCAGCTTCAAGCGTCTGGGGCAGTCAGGGCTGACCTTCCTCAAGATCGGACAGGGGGCCCGGCCCGTGGGGATGGGGGACGCCTTCACGGCCATCTCCGACGACATCAACGCCATTTTCTGGAACCCCGCCGGGCTGACCCAGATCGAGAGGACCGCCTACGTCTTCTCCTACACGAGCTGGCTGGTGAACTCCAAGATCTACTCGGGGGCCTTTGCCTACAAAGGGCTGGGCGGGGTCTGGGGGTTCAGCGCCCTGAGCGCCAAGCCGGACGATTTCGAGGAGACGACGATCCTCCAGCCGCAGGGCACCGGCAAAATGGTGAAGACGGGGGATGTGGCGCTGGGGTTGGCCTTCGCCCGGCAGATGACGGACAAGTTCTCCTGGGCGATGAACGTGCGGTGGGCCCAGGAGACGCTCCACAACAATAAGGTCTCGTTTCTCATCCTGGACGTGGGCACCTTCCTCCACACGGGGTTCAAGACCAGCCGGATCGCGGCCACGCTCAAGAACTTCGGGAAGGACGGAAAGGTCTACAACAACACCTTCCAGATGCCCCTCTACTTCAACGTGGGGCTGGCGATGGAGGCGTTTGGAAAGCGGGAGGAGCGGAATTATCTGACCCTCTCGGCGGAGAGCGCCTATGCGGTGGACTACGGGCAGCGGGTCCACGTGGGCGCGGAGCTCTGGATGGTGAACCTGCTGGCGCTCCGGGCGGGTTACAAGTTCAACTACGACTCCGAGTCCTATACCCTGGGCGCAGGGCTCCGGTGGAAGATGGGGGGGAAGGGGCGGGCGCTGACCGCGGACTTCGCCTACAGCGGCCTCCGGTCGGACGCGGGCCAGTTCTTCGATGCGCCGCTGCGCGTCTCCGTAGGAGGGAGTTTCTGAGGGACGCGGAGGTGATGAGGGATATATTTTAGCGGGACAAAGAAGCGAGGAGGTATCAGATGCGATTCGTTGCCGTTTTATTGGTGGTGGGGCTGCTCGTCCCCGGCCTGGCGCTGGCCGGGACGACCGGGAAGGTGGCGGGCGTGGTCAAGGATAAAAAGACGGGCGAGCCGGTGCCGGGTGCGAACGTGGCGCTGGTGGGCGCCGGGGGGGGCGTCGTCACGGGCGCCGTGACGGATCTGAAGGGGAACTACGCGATCCTGAACGTGCTGCCGGGGACCTATTCGGTCAAGTGTACGTTCATCGGGTACCGCGAGACCGTCATCAGGAACATCACGGCGCTGGCGGACTTCACGACGACGGTGGACTTTGGGATCGAGAGCGAGGCGATCCAGCTCGGCCAGGCCCTGGAGGTGGTGGCCACGCGCCCGCTGGTGCAGCGGGACCAGACCGGGTCGGTCCGGTTCGCGAGCATCGAGGACATCAAGAACATGCCGCTGCGGGGCTACGAGGCCGTGACCGCGCTGCAGGCCGGGGTGACGGACTTCGGGGGGGCCGGGCTCTACGTGCGGGGGGGCCGGCAGGAGGAGGTGGCCTACTTCGTGGACGGGTTCTCGCAGCAGGACCTGCTGACGGGGGTCTCCCGGACGTCGATCAACAACAATGCGATTGACCAGGTGAACGTCTTTGTGGGGGGATTCAACGCGGAGTACGGCCGGGCCATGTCGGGGGTGGTGAACGTGGTGACGAAGGAGGGGGGGAAGAAGTACTCCGGCACGTTCGAGGCGATCACGGACGAGGCCACGAGCCGGGGCTGGCTGAAGACGCCGTCCTACGGCTACAACAACTTCGACGGGGCGCTGAGCGGGCCGCTGATCCCGAACAACGACCGGATCACGTTCTACCTGTCGGCGGAGCGCCGGGACCGGGAGGACCGGTCCCCCAGGGGAGGCGTGAGCGCCTACGGTCTCGACAGCACGTTCACTTACGGCAAAGAAAAACTCATGACCGAGGGGGACTACAACCAGTTGAAGAAGGGGGTGCTCCCCCGCAACGACGCAGAGGGGTGGACCTGGCAGGGGAAGCTGAGCTTCAAGCTGTCCAACAACGTCAACCTGAAGGTCGGCGTGCTGGGGTCCAGGAACATCTGGAGCGTCTACAGCCACCACTATCGCTACGACCTGTCGCACACCCCGCGCAGCCGGGACTACAGCAACTCCGGGTTCGCGCGGCTGACCTACACGGTCAACTCGAAGACGTTCCTGGTCCTCGCGGGGAACTACTTTATGACGCGGCGGGAGTCCGGGGACGGGCGCTACTTCAACAACCTGAAGGCCTACGGCCGGCCCAGGGGCGTGGCGCGTTTAGACGCGGAGGCGCTCTATTACCCCGGCGACAACTTTGCGACCGCGGACTCGCTGGCGTTCGACGTGGGGTCGAGGTCCGAGTGGAACGCCGGGGATGAGGGGCGGCCCTACCTGCGCTACATCAAGTCGCGGTCGTCCTACATCACCCCGATCAAGTTCGACATCACCAGCCAGGTGACGCCGCACCACGAGATGCAGGCCGGGTTCGACGTCCAGCGGCACACGCTGCGGTTCTTCGACCACCTGCGCCCGGACCTGATCTACCGGGGCGCCTACGTGGACGCCAGCAACCGGGGCGGGTTTGCGGACCTGAACGCCTACGGCTACAAGTTCGACTGGAACGCCAATCAGGTCGTGGAGGTGAACGACGGGGCGGACAAGGCCAAGCGCCCGATCTTAGCCGCCTTCTACGTCCAGGACAAGATCGAGTACCAGGGCCTGGTGGTGAACGCGGGCCTGCGCTACGACTACTTAGGCGCGAAGACGGAGACGCTCAAGAACCAGAAGCTGCCGCTGGGCCAGGACGCGAAGTTAGACGCCGGGGACCTGGCCGGCTCAAAGGCCTATCAGAAGGTCAGCCCGCGACTGGGCATCGGGTTCCCGATCACGGACAGGACCCTGTTCCACGCCAACTACGGCAAGTTTTACCAGCAGCCCAACTTGGAGAACCTCTACGTCGGGAACTCCTATCTCGAATACAAGGTCCCCCTGGCCGGCTACTACTACCCCTTCGGCAACCCCAACCTGAAGCCGGAGGAGACCACGGCCTACGAGGTCGGGTTCACGCGGCAGGTCGGGTCGTCGGCCAGCTTAGACATCACGGTTTACTACAAGGACACCAAGGACATCGTGCAGGTGGAGGCCATTCCGTCCACGCCGGCGCAGTTCGCGACGTTCGTGAACAAGGACTTCGGGACCGTGAAGGGGATCGACGTGTCGATGGTCGTCCGCCGGACGCGCCGGACGCAGGCGAACGTCGGCTACAGCCTGATGTACGCGACCGGGACGGGGTCCAACCCGGAGTCGCAGCGGAACATCGCCTGGCAGTTCCAGCCGGGCGCCACGGAGCCGCCCAGGATGCTCGCGCCGCTCAACTTCGACCAGCGGCATAAGGTCACGGTGAACGTGGACTACCGGTTCGGGGACAAGGACGGCCCGGCCCTGGGCGGGGCGCATCCGCTGGCCAACGCGGGGATCAACCTCCTGTTCAAGGCGGGCAGCGGGTTCCCCTACACGCCCACCTACGTCTACAACGAGGTGACGCTCGCGGCGACGTCCTCCCGGCCCTCCGGCCCGATCAACTCCAGCTACAGCCCCTGGACCTACCAGCTCGACCTGAAGGCGAACAAGGACGTGGTCGCCGGGCAGAACCGGGTCAGCCTCTACGTCTGGGTGATCAACCTGCTCGACCGGAAGAACGTGGCGGCGCGGGACATCAACGCCCGCGGGTTTGAGACGTCGGTCTACTCCGGGACGGGGCTCCCGGACGAGACCCGGTGGCTGTCCACGGAGGATGGGCGGAAGTTCGTCGAGCAGTTCGGGCAGACGGGCCAGCAGAAGTACATCGTGAAGCAGAACGACCCCCGGAACTTCGGCCCGCCGAGAATGGTGCGGTTCGGGATGGCGTATAGCTTTTAGACCCCTCCCCCGACCCCGAAGAGACCTCTCCCCCCGACCCCCTCTCCCAGAGGGAGAGGGGGAGAAGGCATCTGAGAAAGTTGTGTCTTCCCCCTTCCCCTCCGGGGAAGGGGGATCGAGGGGGTTAGGTCTGGGAAGGGAAAGGGTTGGGTTGAGGCTTATTTAAGGAGGCTTTGAGCATGAACAGGGTCTTGAAAGGGCTGACGGTCGGCCTTCTGTTCGGGCTGGCGGTCGCCGCCGTCGCCGGGGCCAAGGGGCCTGCGGGCCCGCGGCTGGCCAAGCTCAGCACGGATCGGAAGATCGACATCAACAACGTCGCGATGTTCGTGACCAACGAGGGGTCGTTCTCCTACGACCTGACCACCCGGAGCTCCGGCCTGGAGTTCCCGAAGGGGACGGGGAAGACGCCGGTCTACGCCTCCGGCATCTGGGTGGGGGGCAAGGTGGGCGGGGACCTGCGGGTGGCCCTCGGCGAGTACCAGTACGAGTGGCAGCCCGGCCCGATTGGTAAAGACGGAAAGTCCACCAACCCGGACGACCCGAAGTACACGGTCTACAAGATCAGTCGGGGGGACAACGCCGCCACCAACCCGGACTACGCCAACTGGCCGGTCGCGGACGGGGCGCCGGCGGGCAAGGATGGCAAGCCGCTGATTTTAGGCGACCAGACGCTCTGGTGCGTCTACAACGACGCCAACGACGCGAAGCACACCTACATGCAGACGAAGGCCCTGGGCCTGGAGGTGCAGCAGACGATCTTCGCGTTCGACCGGACGGGGGCGCTGGGGAACGTGATCTTCGCCAGGTTCCTGATCATCAACAAGGGGGGCAACAAGATCGACAGCACCTTCGTGTCGGTCTGGTCGGACCCGGACCTGGGGCAGGCGGACAACGACCTGGTGGGGACCGATGTGGGCCTGAGCCTGGGCTACTGCTACAACGCCACGAACTCGGACGCGGTCTACGGCGCGCCCCCGCCTGCCGTGGGGTTCGACTTCTTCAAGGGGCCGCTGGGGCCTGACAAGAAGCCGCTGCCGATGACGTCCTTCAACAAGTACATCAACGGCACGGACCCCCGCACGGCGCTGCAGGTCTACAACTACATGCTGGGGAAGGACAACCAGGGGAAGGACGTGGTCGACCCGACGACGAACCGGGTGACCCTGTTCTCCGTGGCGGGGGACCCGGTGACGGGCACGGGCTGGTTAGACACGAACCCGGCGGACCGCCGGCTGATGATGAACTCCGGGCCGTTCACGATGGCGCCGGGGGACACGCAGGAGGTCGTGGTCGGGATCGTCCTCGGGCAGGGGAAGGACCGGCTGACGAGCATCACGGCCCTCAAGTTCAACGACTCGTTCGCGCAGGCGGCGTTCGACGCGAACTTCCAGCTCCCCAGCCCGCCCACGGCCCCGAAGGTGGCGGTGTCGCCGCTGGAGGGGCGGGTCGCGCTGACGTGGGGGGACGACTCGGAGAAGGGGGGGGACCCCCGCTACCAGTTCGAGGGCTACAACGTCTACCAGGGGGAGTCCGTGGCCGGGCCCTGGAAGCGGATCGCCACGTATGACCTGGTGAACGGGGCGGCGATCGTCTTTGACAATGAGTTCGACGAGAACGCGGGGGTGGTCATCAACCGCCCGGTGCAGTTCGGGGGGGACACGGGCATCCGCCACTACATCGAACTGGCGGACGACGCCATCCGGGGGGGCAAGCTGGTCAACGGCCAGACCTACTACTACACGGTGACGGCCTACTCCTACGGGGCGAACCAGTCGCCCAAGACCCTGGAGACGTCCCTCACGCCTCTGAGGGACGGGCGGCTGGTGCGCAAGCCGCTGTCGGAGGAGTTCGAGCCGGCCAACGGCATCATCCCGCGCTGGCCCACGGCGGGGTCGGACTTCAAGGTCGTGAAGACGGACAGCGCGGTGACGCACAAGAGCGGCAGGAGCGACGGGCGGGTGTACGTCAAGGTCGTCAACCCGGCGAAGGTCACGGGGTCCGCCTACCAGGTGAAGTTCAAGGAGGACGCGGAGGCCAACGTCTTCTGGGACTTAGTGGACGCCACGAAGAACGCGACGGTCCTGAAGGACATGGCGCAGAACGAGTCTGAGGCGCAGGGGGACGCCAACCCGATCGTGGACGGGCTGCTGGTGAAGGTGACCAGCCCGCCGCCCGGCATCGGGAACGTGCAGTGGCTCAAAAACGGCGCGGTGAACAGCGCGGACCGGTGGCTGGCGTCGGGCAGCGACCTGGGCGGGCAGTTCGTCGGGGGCGGCCTGATCGAGGGGTACAACTTCTTCGGGAGCGCGATCGTCAGCGGGGGGGAGTTCATCTCCGTGGAGCTCCGGTTCAGCCCGACGAAGAAGCAGAAGGCCTACCGCTACCTGCGGGGCGCCTCGCCGAACTACGGGTTCCAGGACTACAGCGAGATCCCGTGCACGATCTGGGACATCGAAAGCAGCCCGCCCCGGCAGCTCAACGCGGCGTTCGTGGAGCAGAGGGGGGGGCCGGCGGAGGACAAGACCTGGTTGCCCACGGCAAGCGCCGGGGACCGGGAGTACCTGTTCATCTTCAAGAGCACCTACACGGACGCGCCGCAAGAGAAGTACACGAAGGATCCCTTCCTGGCGGCTGCGGGGAACCTGGACATTCTCTACGGCTGGTGGCCGCTCCTCCGGTCCGGGCGCACGGCGGCGAACCTGGCGGAGGGGCAGGTCCTCCGGATCACCGCCAACAAGGTGAACACGGCGGCGGACGTGTTCGAGTTCAAGACGACCGCGCCGGTCTTCGACGACAACGCCCTGGCCCAGAAGCGGGAGGACCTGAAGCTCATCCGGGTCGTGCCCAACCCCTACTACGGGCAGTCGGCCTACGAGCTGAGCTCTCTGGCCCGCCTCGTCCGGTTCACGCGCCTGCCGAAGCAGTGCATGATCAAGGTCTTCTCGCTGGGCGGGGACCTGGTCCGGTCGATCAACCACACGGACGGGACCTCTATCGAGTCGTGGGACCTGAAGACGGATCACGGCCTGCCGGTGGCCAGCGGGGTCTACCTCGCCTTCATTGAGGCGCCGGGCATCGGCAAGCAGGTCGTCAAGATCGCCATCTTCATGGAGGCCGAGCGGCTGGAGGCGTTTTAGAGGCTGTGAAACGTGAAACGTGAAACGTGAGACGTGACAGCCCCCCTTCCACCCCCTCACCACCTCCCTCCCCCCACGTGTGGGGGAGGGAGGGGGAAACAAGGGCTTTGCCGCTTGAGGTGGGGGAGGGCTGGGGGTCACGTTTGACATTTGACGTTTGACGTTTCACCTTTTCGGAGGACCTTGAAATGCATATTCGGTATATCTTGACGTTTGCGGTCGCCGCCTGCCTGATCGCCTGCGCCGGGGACGCCTTCGCGGGCGGGGCGACGCGGATCGGGACCGCCGGGGCGCAGGAGCTTCGCATCCCGACCTTTGCGCGGGGCGCGGCGATGGGGGGGTCGATCATGGCGGACGTGACCGGCGTGGAGGCGCTCCACTGGAACCCCGCCGGTGTCGTGGGGTCCAAGAAGCATCAGGCGGCCTTCTCCCGCCTCAACTACATCGCCGACGTCACGATGAACTCCTTCGGGGCGACCTGGAAAATGAAGAGTGACATGGCCATCGGCGTGACCGCCAGGGTGCTGGATGTGGGGGATATCTACGTCACCACGGAGGACAACCCGGACGGGACAGGGGAGACGACGAGCCCGACGTTCTCCGCGTTCGGGGTCACCTACTCCCACCAGTTGATCGACCGGGTGTCCTTCGGGGCGACGATCAAGTACATCAACGAGCGGATCAAGCGGGAGACGGCGCAGGGGATGGCCTTCGACTTCGGGTTCCAGTATGCGCCGGGGTTCAAGGGCGTCCGGTTCGGGCTGGCGCTGCGGAATTTCGGGCCGGGCATCCGGTTCGACGGGCCGGACCTGCAGCACAACGTCCGGCTGCCGGGGACCGACCCCCAGTCCCGAGACCGGAGCACGCGGGTGGTGCTGGCCCATTCTGAACTCCCCACCTCGCTGGAGCTGGCGGCCTCGTTCGACCTCTACAACACGAAGATGAACCGGTTCATCTGGACCCTGGCCTTCCGGAACAACAACATGTCGGAGGACGAATACCAGACCGGGGCGGAGTACGCCATCAATGACGTGCTCTACCTGCGGGGCGGCTACGCCCTGGCGCCCAAGGCCAAGACGACGCCGTCGGGGTTCGGCAAGCAGTTCATCTTCGGGCCGACGTTCGGCGTGGGCGTTCGGATGCCGATCAACTCGGCGGCGCTGTCGGTCGACTATTCGCAGGCGGTGAACGATGTCTTCACCGACAGCAGGCTGATCACGGTGAGGTTTGATTTCTAGGCAAACGGCAAACGGCAAACGGAACCTCACCCACCCCCTGCCCCCTCCCTCTCCGTATACGGAGAGGGAGGGGGCATCAAGGGCCTTTCTTCAAGGTGGGGGGAGGGTGAGGTTTCACGTCTCACGTCTGCCGTCTGCCGTTTCACCTTTTTCGCGGCGGACGGGACTTTCGCTTGACAGAGCGGCCCTCCGCCGCTATTTTTTCGGGAGGTCCTTTGCCAGACCGGGGGCTGACGCTGCGGGCGTCGGCGCTGGGCGTGATGGTGGTGGTGTTCATCAACCTGTGGGTCACCTACGCCGAGAACATCGTCCACGCATCGCGGCTGAACCTGAGCTATTTTCAGATCACCCTGCTGGCGGTCCTGATCGTCTTAGTGGGGGGGATCAACCCGCTGCTCGGATGGGTGGGGAGGCGGACCGGGGGGCGATACCCGTGGATGGGGCCCCTGTCGCACGGGGAGCTTCTGGTCGTGGCGGCGGTGGGGATCGTCGGCTCAACCGTGCCCACGTCCGGGGTGACGGGGTTTCTGCTGGGGGTGATCGCCAGCCCCTTCTACTTTGCCTCGCCGGAGAACGGGTGGGCGGACTACTACCACCCACACCTGTCGTCCTGGCTGGTCCCGACGGACCGGGAGGCCCTGCGGGGGTTCTTCGAGGGGGGGGGGGGGATCGACTGGTCGGCCTGGGCCGCGCCGCTGGCCTGGTGGTCGGCCCTGATCGTGGCCATCGTCTGGACGACGGCCTGCGCCGTGGTCCTCCTGCGGAGGCAGTGGGCCGAGCACGAGAAGCTGGTCTTTCCTCTGGCGGCGGTGGCAGTGGAGTTGACGGAGGGCGTCGAGGGGAGACTCCCGCGCTTCACCCGGGGGCGGCTGTTCTGGGGGGGGGCGATCTTCGCCTTTCTGCTGTTCGCGTGGAACATCGTCTCCTGGTTCATCCCCGCCTTTCCGGGGGTATCGGCGTTCCCCCACGCGGGCTACTACCGGTTTCTGACCTATTCTCCGGGCATCTACATCCAGCCGTTTCAGTTTTTGACCATAGGGTTCGCGTATTTCGCCAACACGGAGGTGCTGTTCAGCGTCTGGTTCTTCTTCCTGCTCCACATCGTGGAGGGGGGGATCTTCAACCGGATCGGCTACGAGATCGGGGCGTCCGTGGACTCGTTCAGCGCAGATCCGGCCACGGAGGCGTGGCAGGGGTTCGGGGCGCTGGCCTTCATGGTGGCCTGGAGGCTGTGGGTGGCGCGCCATCATCTGCGCGAGGTCTTCAGAAAGGCGTGGCGGGGGGAGGGAGGGGCTGACGACGCGGAGGAGATGCTCTCCCACCGGACGGCGGTCTTCGGGCTGGTCTGCGGGACGGCCTTCGTCCTGTTCTGGCTCTGGAGGTCCGGGATGGACGCGGGGTCGGTCTTGCTCTATGTCCTGGCCCTCGGCATCGTCTACCTGGGCATGGCGCGCGTCGTGTCGGAGGCGGGGGTGGCCTACGCCCAGGCGACGGTCACGCCGCAGGCGTTCGTGATGGACCTGCGGGGGACGCGGGCCCTTCCGGCCAGCACGCTGACTGCCATCGCGCTGTCCTACTCGCTGATCGACTACATGCGGGGGCTGTTCGCGCCGGGGCTGGCGCAGGCGGTCAAGATGGGGGAGTCGGTCCGGGGGAACCGGCGTCTGCTCCTGTCGGTGATCGCCGTGGGGGTGCTGGCGGGGTTGATCTCCTCGGCGTGGTACACGCTCCATCTCGGCTATGCGCACGGGGCCTACAACTGCGCCCCCCTGTTCTTCAGCGGGGACCCGAAGGCGGTCTTCTCCTCGACGCTCACGCAGATGAAGTCCCCCAAGCCGCCCGACCCGGGGCGCGTCCTGTTTTTCGGGATCGGGACGGCGCTGATGGCGGGGCTGACGTTTCTGCGCTACCGGTTTCCGGGATGGCCCCTCCATCCCGTCGGCCTGACGATGGCCGCCGGAGACAACACGGCGTCGATGGCCATGCCGGTGTTCATCGCGTGGGCGTGCAAGGCCACGCTGATGCGGGTGGGGGGCGTGGCGCTCTACCGGCGGTCCAAGCCGCTGTTCCTGGGCCTGATGGTGGGCTACACCGCCGGGGTGACGGCCTCTTTCGTCGTGGACATGATCTGGTTCAAAGGGCAGGGTCACATGGTACATTGGTGGTGAAACCGACCCAACCCCCCATCCCCCTTCCCCGCAGGGGAAGGGGGAGCAAGCCTGATTCTCCCCTCTCCCTCTGGGGGAGGTGACGGGGGAGGGGTCTGAAAATTAAAGGAGCCTCCCATGAAAATTACCGCAGTCAAGCCTTACCTGGCATCTTTCGGCAACCGCAACCGGGGGCTGATCAAGGTGGAGACGGATGAGGGCGTCCACGGGTGGGGCGAGGCCTACTCCATCGGCCCGGACCTGTCCGTCCCGCCCATCGTGGACTACGTCGCCACCTGGTTCATCGGCGAGGACCCGCGCCGGATCGAATACCTCATGATGAAGACGGTCCAGCAGTTCCGGTTCCCGCCGGGGGGCGCGGGGTGGGCGGCCATCTCCGGGATCGAGCACGCGCTCTGGGACATCAGCGGCAAGGCCGCCGGGCTGCCGGTCTACATGCTCTTAGGGGGCCACGTGCGAGACCGGGTGCGCGTCTACCACTCCATCGGCGGGAAGGACGCGGCGGGGGTGGCGGAGTCGGCGCACAAGATGAACGCGGAGTGGGGATTCACGGCGTTCAAGTTGAGTCCGTTCATGCTGGACCCGGACGCCTCCCGGTGGGGTCGGGTCTGCTCGGCGGCGGCCCGGTTCTTCGAGGATTTGCGGAAGCGGACGCCGGAGGAGTGGGAGTTCGCGTTCGACCCGCACGCCAAGATCTTCGAGCCGATCCGGGCGCTGCAGCTCGCGGACGCCCTGGCCCCGTATGACCCGTTCTTCTACGAGGAGCCGCTCCGGCCGGAACACATCCCCGCCTGGTCGCGGCTGCGGCAGCAGATGCGTGCGCCCCTGGCCACGGGGGAGAGCCTCTACGCGCGGTATGAGTTTCTGAGCCTGATCGCGGCGCAGGCCGCGGACATCATCCAGCCGGATGTCTGCGTGTGCGGAGGCCTGCTGGAGCTGCGGAAGATCGCGGCCATCGCGGAGGCGCACTACGTCTCCATCGCGCCGCACAACCCGATGGGGCCGGTGGCCACGGCGGTCAACGTCCACTTCGCGGCGGCCACGCACAACTTCAAGGTCCTGGAATACATCCTCCCCACGCGCTCGGAGTGGTCCAAGTGGGTGAACGACCCCTATCTGCCCAAGAACGGCTACCTGGAGCTGCGCGACAAGCCCGGCCTGGGGGTGGAGGTGAACGAGGACCTGATCAAAGACAACAAATACACGCACTGGCAGCGCACCTGCCCGGTGCGGCCGGACGGGTCCACGGGGTACATTTGATTTCATCTATGCGGGGTGGCGCGGGAATGAAGTTCCCGCGCTACCTGGTATGCGTCCGATAAATCGGACTTCAGCCCGGCGCAGCCGGGCGTGTTCGGGGTAGCCCGGAGATTCATCTCCGGGCGAGGGGATTCATCTCCGCGCAATTGAGGTTCCCATGAAACGCAATGTCCAGCCCATCACGCGGTGCGGGGAGGGGGACATCGTGCCCCATGTCTTCCTGTGCGGCGACCCGGCGCGGGTCCCGAAGATCGCGGCCTCGTGGCAGGGCGTGCGCGAGGTCTGCCGGGCGCGGGAGTATCTGGTCCTCACAGGGGAGAAGGAGGGCGTCCCGATGACGGCGGCGTCCACCGGCATCGGCGGCCCCTCCACGGCGATCCTGCTCGAAGAGACGGCCAAGCTGGGCGGACAGGTCTTTATCCGCGTGGGGAACAGCGGGGCGCTGGCGGACGCGGTGTCGGTGGGAGACTATGTGATTACGACAGGATCGGTGCGGGACGACGGGACGTCCAGGAGCTACGTGATTCCGGAGTACCCGGCGGTCGCGCACTATGAGGTGGTGGGCGCGCTGGTCCGGGCGGCACGGGAGGCCGGGGCGAGGTTCCACGTGGGCGTCACCTGGTCGCTGGATGCGTTCTACGCCCGCAACAAGCAGGAACATGGCCGGGTGCATTGAGATAGCGACGAAGGCCATGCTGGCATTGGCGCGAACAGAGGAGAGGAGGTAAAGTCATGTACGAGCGCATCTCCATTGACCCGAAGGTCTGTCACGGACAGGCTTGCATCAAAGGTACCCGTATTCCGGTTCATCAGATTGTGCACATGCTCGCTAACGGCGACACGATTGAAGACCTGCTTGAAGAATATCCCTCTCTCAAACGCGAAGATATTCTCGCCTGTCTCGATTATGCCGCATCACTGGCCGAGGAGCAGATCACGCCTATCGAGGAATTGCGTTGAATATTTTCGTCGATGAAAACATTCCTTTGATGACCGTCCGTGAGAAGATGAAGTCCATCCTCCTCATCCGGCACGGACAGTCCGAGTATCAGGTCAAAGGATTGACCAGCGGGTGGACGGACACGGACCTGACGGAGTTAGGGCGTCGTCAGGCCGCCTGCCTGGCGTCCAGGCTGAAGCGCGAGATGGCGGATATTCCGTGCCAGATGTACTGTAGCGATCTGAAACGGGCGTTGCAGACGGCCGAGATCATCGGGGCAGAACTTGGACTGATCCCACATTCTGCCCCTGAGTTGAGGGAGTTCAACAACGGTATCGCGGCGAATAAGACGCAGGAAGAGGCGAAACAACTTGCCTTAGAGCGAACGGAGCCGGTGATCGACTGGAAACCTTATCCCGAGGCGGAGACATGGCGGCAGTTCTACCTGAGAGTGGCGGGTTACGTGGACTGCCTGACCAGGGATCAGGACCGCCTTCTCCTGCTGGTCACGCACGGAGGGACCCTCAACGCCATCATCTCATGGTGGATGCGAGTGGAGATAGATCTGCTGTCTACTCCATCCTCGCTGTTCAAGATATACTTTGAGGCATACCCGACGAGCCTCACGGTGCTGAGAGTCAACGAGTGGCACGAGCACACGATAGAACGACTGAACGATACGACGCATCTTTATGAGGCAGGTCTTTCTGAGGGGATCAATGTGTTCCAGGAAAGCAGGTAAGGCGTGATCAAGGCCATCTCCTTCGACGCCGACGACACGCTCTGGGACTTCGAGAAGGTCATGCGCCACGCGCTGGGGTGTGCGCTGACGGAGTTCCACCGCCTGAGTCCCGCAGCCGCTGACAGGCTGACCATCGAGAAGATGGTTGCGATTCGTCAGCGGGTGGGGGAGGAACTGCGGGGGAAGGTGGTCAACCTGGAGGAGGTCCGGCTTGCGGCGTTCAAAGAGACATTGAGGCACGTCGGGGCTCCAGATGATGGCCTGGCTGTTCACCTGAACGCGATTTATCTGAAACATAGGTATGACGACATGAAGTTCTTCGACGACACGCTGCCCACCCTGAATGCCCTGCAAGGGCGCTACGTTCTGGGGCTTCTGTCGAACGGTAACTCCTACCCGGAGCGGTGTGGGCTAGGGGGCATGTTTCAGTTCGTGGTGTTTGCTCAAGACTATGGGATCGAAAAGCCCGATCCGAGGCTTTTCGAGATCGCCGTGTCGCAGTCCGGATGTGGCAAAGATGAATTTTTACACGTGGGGGATTCTCTCCAAAGCGATGTGGTCGGCGCACGGCGCGCAGGGGTGCGGTCGGTCTGGCTGAACCGCGAGCGCAGGCAAAACGATATGGGCATTCTGCCGGATTTCGAGATCGTTACGCTGACGGCATTGGCGGACATCTGCGAACGATTCGAGTGAATGTAGGGGCGACGCATGCGTCGCCCCTA
>Ga0156186_1191_pt1 | contig 17327 bp, 13 predicted proteins | sample RifCSPlowO2_12_FD_107839 | JGI IMG/M metagenome (GOLD analysis project Ga0156186, IMG submission 107839) | Candidatus Handelsmanbacteria bacterium RIFCSPLOWO2_12_FULL_64_10
TGGCAGAACGCCATCGCGTGCCCCACGCTCGTGTCCCCCGAAATCCGCTCGGCCAGCGCGACGCCCCGCGCAAACGGCATCGTCTCGAACAGCCTCTCGATGCCCTTGTGGACGAAGTAGAGGCGCGATTCGAGGTTGACGATCGTCTCCCCCTCCACGCTGAACCGGAAATGCCCCGGCTCGATGATGCCCGCGTGCACCGGGCCGACCGTGACCTCGAACACCCCCTCCCCCTCCACCCGGCGGAACGGGAAGGGGGAGCCGTCGTCCTCGAACGCCGGGGGCCGGCCATCCTTCCGGAGCGGATGATAGTCCGCCGGCCAGAACTGGTGGAGCGGCAGCCGGCGCAGGTCCGGGTGGCCGGCCGGCACAAGCCCGAACAGGTCGTGGACCTCCCGCTCAAACCGGCTGGCCAGGTACCAGCGCGTCGCCAGCGACGGGAAGGTGGGGTCCCCCGCCGGGATGGCGCAGGACGCGACCACGAAGGCGTCCGCGCCCTCGATCTCGAACAGGTAGCGCAGCGTGAACCCCCCCGCGCGCGCCTCCTCCGCCGCGATCAGTTCGGGCCGCGCCCCCAGGTAGTTGCGCAGGTAGTCCGCCAGGTCGAGGCTCCTCTCCCGCCGGACCGTGAGCCGCACCTCGCGCGGCGCCCGCGTCTCGATGTCCGTCAACTCCAGGTCCGCCCCGCCGAGCCGGCGGGCGATCGCATTCAGGTCGGCCATGCCAATCCCTAGAGACATCCGCAACGGTAGCGCGGGAATGAAGTTCCCGCGCTACATGGAGTGCGTCCGATAAATCGGACTTCAGCCCGGCGCAGCCGGGCGCGTTTGGGGTAGCCCGGAGATTCATCTCCGGGCGAGGGGCGGGGCTGTGGATTCATCCTATCACCTGTAAAACCTGATTCAGCGCCCCAAGGAGTGCGGGCGGCAGCGTCAGCCCTGTCACGAGCAGCAGGGCGAAATTCACCGTCAGCGGCGCGAGCGACCAGGTGAGCGCATCGCCGCGCGGCAGGTCCTCATCCGGCCTGCCGTAGAGCATCTGGTTCACACTCCGGAGCACGCCCGCAAACGCGATCACGAGCAGGACGATCCCCCCCGCCGCCACCCAGACCGCGTCCCCCTCCAGGCCCGCGCGCAGGATGATGAACTCGCTGATGAACAGGCCGAACGGCGGCAGGCCGATCAGGGCCAGCGTCCCCGCCAGGAACGCCCCGCCCGTCAGGGGCGATACGTGCAGCAGCCCGCGCACCCGGTGGATCTCCGTCGTCCGGTATTTCAGCAGGATGTTCCCCGAAAGGATGAACAGCAGCGACTTGGACAGGGCGTGATTGATCGCGTGCAGCAGCGCGCCCAGGACCCCCCAGGGCCCCCCGAACCCCAGACCCAGGCAGATGACCCCCATGTGCTCGACGCTCGAATACGCCAGCATCCGCTTGTAGTTGCGCTGCCGCAGGAGAAACACCGAGGCCACGGTGAGCGACAGCAGGCCGAGGCCCATCAGCAGACGGCCCGCAAAATCGGGGCCCGCCGCGACGTCCGCCACGGCCCTGAAGCGCATAACGGCGTAGAGCCCGACGTTGAGCAGCACCCCTGACATCAGCGCGCTGATCGGGGCGGGCGCCTCGCTGTGCGCGTCGGGCAGCCAGGTGTGCATCGGGGCCAGCCCCATCTTCGTCCCATACCCCACGAGGATGAACACGAAGGCGAGCCGGACCACCTGAGGGTTCAGAGACGATGCGGCGGCGCGCAGGGAGGTCCAGTTCACGGCGATCTCCCCCGCCTGCGCCGCGCCCGCGTAGTACATCAACACCGTGCCGATGAACGCCAGGGCGATGCCCACGGAGGACAGGATCAGGTATTTGTAGGCCGCCTCCAGAGACGTGCGCGTGCCGTGCAGGTTGACCAGAAAGACAGTCGCCAGCGTCGTCCCCTCGATCGCCACCCACATGACGCCCAGGTTGTCGGTGCAGACCGCCAGGAGCATCGTGAAGATGAACAGGTGAAACAGCCCGAAGAGCGTCCGCGCCCGGCCGGCGTGCGCCGCGTCGAACGCCAGGCGGGCGTACCCCGGCGCATACAGCGCGGCGACCCCCCCCAGCAGGGCGATGACGGCGATCATCAGGGCCGACAGGGCGTCCGCCCTCAGGAACCCGTCCAGCGCGACGACCGGCCCGCTCCTCAAGGCCTGCGCGGCCACGGCGAGCCCCGCGCCCAGCGTCCCGACGGCGGCCAGCGCGTGAACCGTCTCCATCCAGGCCCGGCGGCCCGCCAGTGCGATCAGGCCAGCGGCGACGAGCGGGATCAGCGGGAGAGCGATGAGCGTCATCCCCTTAAGGTCTCCATTTCCCCCACGTCGATCGAGTCGAAATTCTCCTTGATCCGGTAGGTGAACACCTCCAGGATCAGGACCGCCACCAGCACGTCGAGGAAGACCCCCATCTCGACGATGAAAGGCACCCCGTAGGTGCAGAGCAGCGCCAGGAGAAAGATGCCGTTCTCCAGCATCAGGAACCCCAGGATCTGCGTCAGGGCGCGTCGCCGGTTCACCGTGACGAAGAACCCGACGAGCACGCCCGCAAACGCCAGGGGGATCGCGCCGGCGGTCGGGAGCGGGTTGGACGCCGCGACAGGCCCCATCACGTAAAATGCGGCCACCACCAGGCCCCCGCAGACGGTCAGCGCGGCGGGGGGACTCAGGTAGGGCGCGGCCGCACGATGCAGGCCGATGTTCGTCACGGCGCGGTGGAGCACGCGGGGAATGACGACCCCTTTGATGGTCATCAGGACCAGGGCCACCCCGAACAGCTCAACGCTCCCCGCGAACGCGGCGACGGCCGCGGCCAGCAGGGCCAGGACAAAGGATTGAAACGCGAAGACCCGCACCTGCCCCGCAAGACTCCCTCGCACGATGAGCAGGATCGCCGCCCCCAGCGCGATGAACGAGAGCAGGTTGGCCAGGCTCGGGAACATCTCAATGAACAAGGTCCTTACCTCACGAAAAAGAACGACACCACCGCCAGCAGGGCGAGCGTGAGCGACCCGCTCAACAGCTCAGGCACGCGGAACAGCCGCAGCTTGGCCACGCACGTCTCCAGCAGGGCGACGCCGGCCGCCAGCGCCCCCACCTTCAGGGCCAGGGCCAGAAAGGAGAAGGCCAGGGCCAGAGGCGTGAGCGTCAGGGCCACTCCCCACGGAAAGAACAGGTTGGCGAGCAGCGTCAGAAACAGGAACAGCTTCATCCCGGCCGCCCACTCGACCAGCGCGAGGTACCGACCCGAGTACTCCAGAATCATCGCCTCGTGGATCATCGTCAGCTCCAGGTGGGTCGCGGGGTTGTCCACAGGCAGCCGCCCCGTCTCCGCGAGCGCGACGATGAAGAACGCGATGAACGCCAGCAGGTGCCCGGGGTTCAACAACAGCAGGGCATCCCCCTGGTAGCGCGTGATGATGCCGCCCAGGCTGGTCGTGCCGGCCCGGAGCGCCACCGCAAAGATCGCGATCATCACCGTCGGCTCCGCCAGCGCGGCGACCGCCATCTCGCGGCTCGACCCCATCCCCCCGAACGCGCTCCCGGCGTCCAGGCCGGCCAGCGCCAGAAAGAACGTGCCGAGCAGGAAGAGATACATCAGCACGACGATGTCGCCCACGAAGCCCAGGGGCGTGCGCGCCGTCAGCACGGGCACGATGAGCGCCGACAGCAGCGCAACCGCGGCGAGCAGATAGGGCGTGAACCGGAAGATCCACGAGGCGTTCTCGGAGACCACCGCCTCCTTGGCCAGCAGCTTCCGGAGGTCGGCGTAGGGCTGGAACGGGCCTGCCCCGCGCCTCCCCTGCAGCCGCGCCTTCAGCCTGCGCACGGCCCCCACCAGCAGGGGCGCGCCCAGGCCGATCACGAGGACCTGGAGGAGTTCGATCAGGATGGGAGTGAGCATAGACAAAAAAGTAAGGAGTGAGGATTGAGGGGCGAGCAGCCCCCAGCCCTCCCCCATCTCAAGGGGCAAAGCCCTTGTTTCCCCCTCCCTCCCCCACCTGTGGGGGGAGGGAGGGGGTGAGGGGGTGGAAGGGGGGCCGATCCTTCACCTCGCCAGCACCAGCAAAGTCACCAGGGCGATCAGGATGTAGAGCAGGTAGCTGTGGACATTGCCCGACTGGAGGATGCGCGCCCGCCGGGCGACCTGCTGGGAGAATCGGATCAGCGGGCGATAGAGCGCGTCCTCGAACACCGACCGCGTCTCGTGGCGGTAGGTGATCGTCCGCACGAAAAAGCGCGACTCGGGATGGGCGTCCACGTGGACCTGCTCCACAGGGCGATACAGGCGGTCGAACACCCGCTTGAACGGGTTGGCGAACGCCGTGGCGGTGTACTCGAAGCGCGCCGTCTGCAACGCCCGCCCGCAGCCCCACGTCTCGTAGACGCGCCGCCGCGCGCTCGCCCCCAGGACCCGCAGGGCGAGGGGGATCGCCCCCAGCAGCGCGACTAAGGCGACGGCCAGGCAGAGCGGCGAGGCCGTCGCGAACGACTCTTTCACCACCAGCGCGTCCCAGCCGAAATGCGCCTCCGGGGAGGCGTGCGTCAGTTCGAGCGCCAGCGCGTTCAACGGCCCCAGGACGATGGACGGCGCCACGCCGAGCAGGAGGCACGCGACGGCCAGGAGGACCATCGGGGCCCGCAGCGTCCACCCGACCTCGCGGGCGTTCCGGGCGTGTTCGCTGCGGGGCAGCGCCAGGAACGTGATCCCGAACGCCTTGACGAAGCAGGCCGCGGCCAGGCCGCCCGTCAGCGCCAGGGCGGCCACGGCCAGCGCGAAGACCAGGTTGACCGCAGGCGCGGAGACCTGAAAACTCAGCAAGAGCGACTGAAACGTCAGCCACTCGCTGATGAACCCGTTGAACGGGGGCAGCGCGGAGATGGCCACCGACCCGACGAGGAAGCACGCGGCGGTCTGCGGCATGCGCTTGATGAGCCCCCCCATCTCCTCCACGTTGCGCGTGTGCGTCGCGTGCAGGACCGCCCCCGCCCCCATGAAGAGCAGGCCCTTGAACGTCGCGTGATTCAGCGTATGGTAGAGCGCGGCGATCAGCGCGAGGGAGGCCAGGTCGTCCAGGCGGTAGCTCTGGAACAGCATCCCCGCGCCGACGCCCAGCAGGATGATGCCGATGTTCTCCACGCTGTGGTAGGCCAGCAGGCGCTTCAGGTCGTGTTCCACCAGCGCATACAGCACGCCCAGCACCGCGGAGAGGGCGGCCACGGCCAGCGCCGCGCCCCCCCACCAGACGGGCCCGACGCCCAGCCAGTCGAACCCGACGCGCACGAGCCCGTAGACCCCGAGCTTGATCATGACCCCGGACATCAGCGCGGAGACGTGGCTGGGCGCGGCCGGGTGCGCCCGCGGCAGCCAGACGTGGAGGGGGATCACCCCCGCCTTCGACCCGAAGCCCAGCGCGAGCAGGAGGAAGATCGTGTCTCTAAGGGTCCCCTCCAGCCCCGCCGACAGGCCGCGCCAGGCCGCGAAATCTACCGTCCCCGTCGCGCGGGCCATCAGCAGGAAGCCCGCCAGCAGGCAGGCGAACCCCGCGTGCGTCATGACTAAGTAGACCCACCCCGCCCGCTGCACCTCCTCCCGCTCGCCCTCCGTCATCACCAGAAAGTAGGACGCCAGCGACATCGCCTCCCACAGCGCCAGAAACGTCAGGACGTTGCGCGCCAGCGGGACGAGGAGCATGGCCGCCAGAAAGGCGTTGAAGGCCACGCCCATTCCGGCCAGCGAACACCTCCCCTCGTAGGCGCGCGTGTAGCCGATCGCGTAGAGCGCGGAGGGGGCCGCCCCGACCGCGACGACCAGGATGAAGAACGCGCTCAGACGGTCCAGGCCGAGCGCAAGGCCCCCGACCGGCAGCGCCTCCGGGATCGCCACGCGCAGCGTCCCGCCCATCAGCCCGGCCGCGCCCAGCGCGAACACAAACCCGGCGCCGACCAGCGCCAGCCCGTGCCCGACCACGCGCGACAGCCCCGGCCAGCGGGCCGTCAGCAGCGCCCCCGCCGCCCCCGCGCCGAAGCAGGCCAGCGCCGCCAGCAGGAGGTTCATCATAAGCGTTTCACTGGTCATGGGATTCTATATTAGTCGAATGTCGAATGTCGAATGTCGAATGTCGAATGTCGAATGTCGAATGTCGAATGTCGAATGTCGAATGTCGAATGTCGAATGTCGAATGAAGAATGTCGAATGTCGAATGTCGAATGTCGAATGTCGAATGAAGATTCGTAATTCGTAATTCGTCATTCGCACTTCTGCAGCGCGGCCAGTATCCCCGCCAGGATCGCCCCCGGCGTCGGGGGGCAGCCGGGCACCACCACGTCCACCGGCACCACCGCGGACACAGGGCCGACCACCCCGTAGCCGCCCGCGAAGACCCCGCAGTCCCTGGCGCAGTCGCCCACGGCCACGACGATCTTGGGGTCGGGCGTCGCCTCGTAGGTCCGCCTGAGGGGATCGGCCATGTTTCGCGTCACCGGCCCCGTCACCAGCAGGCAGTCCGCGTGGCGGGGAGACGCCACGAAATGGAGCCCGAACCGCTCCAGGTCGTAGTAGGGGTTGTTCAGCGCGCCGATCTCCAGCTCGCAGCCGTTGCACGAGCCCGCGTCCACCTCCCGGATGTGCAGCGAACGCCCGAAGAGCCTGCGGGCGCGTTCGTCGATCCGCCTCGCAAGGACTTCGACCCGGGCGTCTTCATCCGCCCGCGTCAGAGGTTCGGTCACCACGGGCGTCTTAAAGATTTTTCCGAATAAGGTCGCCATGCCTCACACCGTGATGGTCAATCCGTCGTAGGCCAGCTCCACGCCATCCATCACCGTGCGCAGATAGGCGTTCGCCTCCTCGTGGTCCAGGTCGTGCGTCATGTGGACGAAGTAGGTCCGTTTGGGGCGGAGGCGATCCACCACGTCTAAGGCCTGGTAGAGGCTGTAGTGGGTGATGTGGGGCCTGGGCCGGAGGGCGTCTAAGACCAGGACATCCAGGCCCTTCAGGCGCTCGAACGAGGAAGGGGGGATCCGGTTCGTGTCCGTGACGTAGGCCAGGCCGTTGAACCGGAAGCCCAGGACCGGCGTCTCCCCGTGCCAGACAGGGACGGGCAGGATATCGACCCCGAACAGGGGAAAAGGCCTCTCCTCGTCGATGGGATGGAGGTCGATCTGGGGCTTTCCGCCCCCCCTCGGGGTCTCGATGAAGGCGTACTCGAACACGCGCCGGATGGTGTCCAGCGTCGTCTGCGTGCCGTAGCAGGGGACGGGCCTCCGGTGGAGTTGCGAATAGCGCCGCACATCGTCGAGGCCGTGGATGTGGTCCGCGTGGGTGTGCGTGAACAGGAGCGCGTCCACCCGCTGGATGCGGTTGCGAATGGCCTGAATGCGGTGCTCCTGCGGCGTGTCGATCAGGACGCAGCTGTCGTTGTACTCCAGAAAGGCGGAGGTGCGCGTCCGGTGGTTCCGGGGGTCCGGGGAGGCGCAGACCCGGCAGTCGCAGGCGATCATGGGCACGCCGTGCGACGTGCCGGTGCCCAAGAAAGTGAGTTTGATCATGACAGTCGAATAGGCGCCAGTGTAGGGGTTTCGTCCTCCAGGTGCTCGGTCAGGATCTCCGGCCCGTCGGAGGTGATGGCCACCACGTGTTCGTAGTGGGCCGACGGGAGGCCGTCGGCGGCGGCGGCGGTCCAGTTGTCCGCCGCGACCACGACCTCCTCCGTGCCCATGTTGACCATCGGCTCGATGCACATCACCATCCCCGGCTTCAGGCGGGGGTTCTTCTCCAGCGGGGCGTAGTTGGGCACCTGCGGCTCCTCGTGGAGCTTCCGCCCGATGCCGTGCCCCACGAAGTTCCGGACGATGTAGTAGCCGTGCGCCTCCACCCACTCCTGGACCGCCCCGGTCACGTCTGCCAGGCGATTGCCCGGCCGGGCCTGCTCGATCCCTTTGTAGAGGGATTCGAGCGTCACGCGCATCAGCCGCCAGGTATCGGGCGAGACGCCCCCGATGGGGTAGGTGTAGCCCTGGTCCCCGTAGTAGCCCCGCAGCCGGCACCCGATGTCGAGCCCGATCATGTCCCCCTCCTGGAGGGGGTGGTCGTTCGGGATGCCGTGCACGATCTGCGCGTTCACGGAGGCGCAGATCGTGGCCGGATAGCCGTGGTAGCCCTTCCAGGCCGGCTCGGCCCCGCGCGACCGGATGAGCCTTTCGACCAGCCGGTCCAGCTCGGCGGTGGTGACGCCCGGCCGGATGAGGTCGCGCACGGCCCGGTGCGCGTCGGCCACGAGCCGGCAACTGTTGCGGATGAGCTCGATTTCACGAGATGTCTTGATGGAGATCATCCGCTCTTTTCTCCAAAGTGAGCGGCGAAGATGAAGAAGTCGTCGAACTGGACCGCCCCGTCCCCGTTCAGGTCGTAGCGCGGGTCAAACCCGGCGGACGCGGCCGTCTTGCCGAAGGCATCGGCGAATGCGAAAAAGTCCGCAAACTCGACACTCCCGTCCCCGTTGAAGTCCCCCACGGCCCGGGCGGGCTTGAGCACGTCGCTCCGGACCTCCGCGCTGACCCGGTAGGTGAACAGGGTGCCCGTCAGCGACAAAGCGGCGGGAATGACCACGACCTCGTCGTACTGCCCCCACGCCGGGATGCGCAGACGCCCCCCGTCCACCTCCATGATCCGGACGTCGCCGGGCTGGATCAGGAGGGCAAACACCTTCCACCGGGCGCTGGAGGAGAGCGTCAGATCGACGGAGAGCCCCCCCGGCTGTCCGGCGGACTGAAACTGGAGGTAGTCGGCGGCTAAGTGGTCCACCCGGCCGCTGTCGGTCACGGCCTGACCGGTCCCCACCGGCACGGTCCGGGTCTTGACTAAGGGATAGTCGGACGCCTTCGAGTAGTATCCGGGCCGCGCCCGCGTCTTGGTGAAGTAGTTCCAGAGGGCGAACCTCGGAAAGGCCTGATCGAACCCGCCGGGCAGCGCGTCGTCGATGAACTGGATATCCCAGCGCTTCTGGACACTCAGGCGCTCCCATCCGGCGCGGATGGGCCCGATGCCGAACAGGGCGTGGAGGTTGTGGACGAACACCGCCGAGCCGAAGGGGTGGAGGTCCCCGAACGGCAGAAAGCGGTCAAGGGACACGGCCGGGGCCTTGAAGAAGTCCGGGAGGTACTGGTAGTAGTCGTTGACCTCCGGGTAGGCCGCGTCCTCCATCCAGACCGCCGTGACCTCCTGCCACCACTGCGCGTCGAACAGGCTGTAGTAGCCGAACTGGACGGCGTGGAAGAACTCGTGGGCGACGGTCGCGTGGAGGCCGTTTTTCCCCTTGGAGTAGTAGATGCTGTCGGTGAAGTTGTTGTCCACCTCCAGATAGCTCGTGGTCGTCGTGGCGCTGGCGTTCTCCGGGTAGGTGAACCCGTAGGCGCTGCTCCGGCTCAACTCCTGGACGTAGATGTCGTACTGGTCTGTCCCCCCGCCAGAGGCCCCGTCGGAGGGCGGCGGGCGAAACTGGAAGCGGTCGATCTGCAGAGACCAGGCGCTGTCCGCCGTGGCCCCCACCTCCTCCACGTAGTCCGGGACCCCATTCCGGTTGACGTCCGTCAGGCTCACGGCGTGCAGGCCGCTCGTGTCGTAATGGATGCGGAAACGCCCGGAGTTGCTGATATAGAAGGCCTGTGTGGAGGGCCGGCCCTGCTGCTGGAGGAGGAGCGCCAGACGCCCCCGCGTCTTCTCCGGGAGGTCGTTCCACCCCCTCCGGACGGCCATCAGCGTGGCCGTGCCGCAGGTCGCCCGATGGGAGCATGCCTCTGCGTGGGATGGGTCGAGCAGGTGGAGCGCGCGGTCGGCGAGCGTCTGCGGGTCGGGGGCGTCAGAGGGGACGTCAGCCTGAGCGACGGAGAGGGGGAAGAGGATGCAGAGCGCGGGCAACGAGATTTTCAATTCCCGATTCCTTTCCCCTGCCCGAGGTTCTCCAGCATCTGCCTCACGCTCAGCCCGGCGGGGCCTGCGACCTCGGCCCCCAGCCGGCCCCCGAAGGGGACGCGCGAGATCTTCACCCCCCCGCCGTAGAGCGTCCGGGCCACCGGCTCCAGGTCGGGCAGGAGGCGCTGCAGGGCCTCGTCGGTGTTCGGGACCTCCCCGGAGCGGTCCACGAAGGCGCGCAGGCGGTCCGTGCGGAACGTCACGGCCCCCTCCAGCCGGGGCTCAGCGGCCAGCCCCTCGGCCATCGTCAGAAGGTCGCGCAGCCCGTCCCGCAGGCGCTTCCGGTTGTCCCCCTCCAGCGGCAGCCGGCGGCGGTACCAGAACATGGGGCGCTCATCGGCGTTTCGGACGATGTAGTCGGCGCGCCGCCCGATCAGGCCCACCCCCCCGTCCGAGTGCGTGTTGTTCCCGACGCCGAAGAATTCGTCAGAGTTCGCGTGCATGCGGGCCTCGAAGATGCTCCGGTACTGCTCGAAGTCCGGGTCGAGGTACTTCTGGCCGGGCTTGCGGCGATCCTCTATGAACAGGTAGAGGCTGAGATAACTCAGGTCGATCGGCTGGCTCATGACTCCGAAGAACGGCTCCTTTCAGAAAAATACAGCAAAGCGCAGAGCGCAAAGTGCAGAGCGTCAAACACGCATGCGCCATGCGCTATGCGCTATGCGTCTCACGGGTGTACCTCCGCGTCTCCCGCTCCATATCGCGCCAGGCCCCGTCCGTCTCGTGATCGTAGCCCGCGATGTGCAGGACGCCGTGCACGGTCAGGTGGAGGACCTCGCTTTGCAGGGACCGCCTCCGCTGCGCCGCCCGGCGCCGGGCGTAGGGCAGCGAGATGTAGACCTCGCCCAGGACGCCGTCCCCTTCGGAGAATGCGCCCTCTCGCAGGTCGAAGGACAGGACGTCCGTGGGGGCGTCGATCCCGCGATGGGTCCGGTTCAGGCGGCGCAGGTCCTCGTCGCCGGTGAGCACGACGTTGAGCGCCCCCCGGCGCAGCCCGTGCTCTAGAGCGGCCCGCCGCGCGATGCGACGGATCGCCCGCAGGTCGAGGCGGGGGCGGGGCGCGACCTCGCTCAGGAGGACCCGCAGGGTGAGCCGCTCAGACGCGAGAGGCCCCTTCTGGCTTCTGACCTCTGACTTCTGACTTCTGATCGGCGGTCTCCCTCTGCCGCTGCCCCGGGTACTCGACCCGGCTGTGCATCATCCCCATCAGGATCGGCAGGAACGCCTGCTCGATCCGGTGCAGGTCCCTGAGCGTCAGGTCGCATTCGTCCAGCTCGCCGGACGTGAACTTCCCCTCGATGAGCGTCCGCACCATGCCCTTGATCCGGCTGGGGGAGCGCTCCTTCAGCGACCGCACGGCGCCCTCCACGGAGTCGGCCAGCATGATGATGCCCGCCTCTCTGGTCTGGGGCTTGGGCCCGGGGTAGCGGAAGTCCTCGTCCCGGACCTCGTCCTTCAGGCCCCGCTCCAGGGCGCGATGCTTGAAGTAGGAGATCTCGCTGGTGCCGTGGTGCTGCGGGATGATGTCGATGATGACCTCCGGCAGCCCCTCCTGTTCGGCGATCTGAACCCCCTCTCGCACGTGCGAGATCAGGACCAGGGCGCTCATCTGGGGCTGAAGCTCGTCGTGGGGGTTCTCCCCGGACTGGTTCTCCACGAAATACTGCGGCCTGACCATCTTGCCGATGTCGTGGTAGTAACACCCGACGCGGGCCAGAAGGGCGTCGGCGTTGATCGCCTCCGCCGCCGCCTCGGAGAGATTGGCGACGATCACGCTGTGGGTATAGGTGCCGGGCGCGCGCGTGGCTAAGGTCCGCAGAAGGGGGCGGTTGAGGTCCGACAGCTCCAGCAGGGTGATGGGGGTCACGATCCCGAACAGGTTCTCGAAGATCGGAGACAGCCCCAGCGTCAGGACCGGCGTCAGGACGCCCATAACTAAGCCGGGGACCAGGTCACGCCCCATCTGCCTGAAGTAGTCGGTGGGGTCGGAATACGTGTAGAGGGACCCCCTCAGGGCGACGATGAGGACGGCGTAGGTGAGGGTCAGATAAATGATCGAGCGATTGAAATGATGCCGGTGCCTGACCCGTCTGACCGAGTAGCTCCCCACCACGCCGCAGAGGGCCGAGGCGACGGTCGCCTGCAGACTGTTGAGCGTGACCCCGCACAACAGGGCGGACAGGGCGGCCACCACGACCCCCAGCTCCGTGTCGAACAGGAGGGCCGTGAGCATCGCCGACAGGGCGACCGGGACGTAGAGGTGCGAAAGGCCGGGGGTCGCCGCCAGATAGGACGCCACAGAGGCCGGGATCACGAAGAGGATCCCGAACAGCAGAATCACCCCCGTGCGGGGGAAGAGCGACGGGCGGAAGGCCCGGAGATACACCAGCAGGAGGGAGACGATGAGGGCCGAGAGCAGGGCCGCTGAGAGCGTCTGCAGGTAGGGCGTATACGGATCCTCGTAACGCCTGCGGAACTTCTCCTCCGCAAGAGACCTGAGCATCTCCAGGTGCTCCGCCGTCACCCGTTCATTGGCGTCGACGATCTTCTGGTTCTCCAGCACGGCATAGCGGTTGGGGGAGACCAGCCGGGCAGTGGCCTCCCGCCTCTCCTGCGTCCTGGCCGCGTCAAAGATCAGGTTGGGCGAGACAAACGCCTGCAGCGTCTCGTAGAATGCCCCGGCCAGGCCGGGGTTGGCCCCCGGCCATCGCTCCCGGATCAGGTCAGGCAGAAAGGCGCCGGAGACCTCGGCCACGTCGTGCACGCTGCTCAAGAGCGAGACGGTCTCCGCGCTCCCCTTCAGGATGGAGACCCTGCCGTCCGCCGGATCGCCCAGGTCCGATTTGTCTGCCACGACCCCCGCCGAGTAGAGCTCGGCCAGGACGTTCTGGGCAAGGGCCCTCATCGGGATCAGATGTTCGCTCGACACCGCCCCCACCCCCCGGATGCGGTCTATCCCCAGGAGCACCCGGAGCGCGCTGTCGGAGAGGATGCGGTTTCGGGCCGTGCGCCTGAACGCGGCCACGCGGGCGGAGTCGGCCAGAACGGCGCGAGAGAGGACCAGCATCTCCCTGAACAGGGAGTCGAGAGACGCCGCCTGCGCCGGCCCCACGGAGGGGTCGAAGATCAGAAGGGGAGGGACGCTGCGGCGGGCCTCCTCCTGCTCCCGCCCGTATTCGGGCCGGCCCTTTTTCACCCAGAACGTGAACGGGGCGACGATCCGCTCGCGGGCGACGGTCCCCTCCCGGAGATCCCCGTACTCCGTCGCCTTGCGATGCGCCGACAGATAGGTCAGCGCGCAGATGACCCCCCCCACCACGCCCCAGCGCAGAACCTGCCCCGGCCCGAACTTCCAGGGAGGGACGCCGCCGGCCGGCCATCCCAGCCGCCTGCCCACGCTCCGGCTCAAGGTGAGATAGTTCGGAGGCATGTCCTCTGATCTGCCCTTTCGCCCCCGACGATAAACGGACCTCACCTACCCCCTGTCCCCCTCCCTCTCTGCATGCGGAGAGGGAGGGGGTGACAAGGGCCTCATCCACAGAATGGGGGGAGGGTGAGGTCGCCCCTACTTTCCCCCATTCACCGTCGTTTTATTCTCGTAGGTCTCGTAGGCCTTGATGATCTGTTGCACGAGCGGATGCCGCACGACATCCCTCTCGGTCAGGTAGACGAATTCAATGCCCTCCACGTGGCTCAGGATGTCCTGAATCTGAATGAGACCCGACGGCGTGTTGGTGGGGAGGTCGACCTGGGTGATGTCGCCGGTGATCACCGCCCTGGCGTTGGCGCCGAGGCGCGTCAGAAACATCTTCATCTGGCTGACGCTGGTGTTCTGGGCCTCGTCTAAGATGACGAAGGCGTTGTTCAGCGTGCGTCCCCGCATGAAGGCTAAGGGCACGATCTCCAGCGTCCGCGAGTCCACGAGCTGTCGCATCCGCTCCGGAGGCACCATGTCGTCCAGGGCGTCGTAGAGCGGCCTGAGGTAGGGATCGACCTTCTCCTGGATGTCCCCGGGCAGAAAGCCGAGGCTCTCCCCGGCCTCCACGGCGGGCCGGGTGAGCACGATGTGGCTGATCTCCCGCCGCTTGAGAGCGGCCACCGCCGCGGCCACGGCCAGATACGTCTTGCCGGTGCCCGCCGGGCCGATGCAGAAGACGATGTCCTGCTGCTCCATGGCGGTGACGTAGCGCTGCTGCCCGGTGGAGCGGGGGCGGATGAGGGCCTTGCGCGTGGACAGGAGCACTCGGGATGACTCGCCCCCCCCGGCGACCTCCTCCCCCACGTCACGGCCCGACCGGAGAAGGTGGTTCAGGTCGATCTCCCCGCCGCGCCGGAGATGAGACACGATGTTGTAGAGCGCCTGGCACGCCTGCTCCACGTGGCCGGCATCCCCCTCCACGACGATGGATTCGCCCCGCGCCACGAGGTTGACCCCGTAGCGCTTCTCAAAGGCGACGAGATTGGCGTCGTTGTGGCCGTAGAGATCGAGCGGATCGATGCCCTCAATGCCCACCCTTTGCGATGTGCGTTCACCCAAGCTTGGCGACGGCCTCCTTAACAGAAAAAAGCCCCCTACCTCCAAACGAGAGGTCGAGAGCTTTTCTGACCTGACAGGATTAATATAGCGCCATTTCCGGACGGCCTCTGTTGGTGATGATGAGTTCTAACACTACAGGTTTATAGTAATATATCTCTCAGGAGATGTCAAGGAGAAAAACGTCCCCCAGCCCTCCCCCAACCAAGCGGCAAAGCCCTTAAGACCCTCTCCCTCCCCCACTTGTGGGGGGAGGGAGGGGGTATGGGGGTGGAAGGGGGGCTTCACACGACCCTCAGCCCCAGCTCCCGGAGCTGCGCCGGGTCCACCTCCGACGGCGCGTTGTCCATCAGCGACACGGCGGTGTTGGTCTTCGGGAAGGCGATGACCTCCCGGATCGACCGCTCCCCGGCCAGCAGGGCCACTAAGCGATCAAACCCGAACGCGATGCCCCCGTGGGGCGGCGCGCCGAACTCGAACGCCTCCAGGAGGAACCCGAACTTCCGCTCCGCGTCCTCCGGGGAGATGCCCAGCAGCCGGAACATGCGGTTCTGCACGTCGCGGCGGGAGATCCGGATGCTCCCCCCCGCGATCTCGTTGCCGTTCAGGACCAGGTCATAGGCTCGCGCCCGCACCGACGCCGGGTCCGCCTCCATCTTCTCCAAATCCTCCTCCACCGGGGAGGTGAACGGGTGATGGCAGGCCACGTACCTCTTATCCGCCGCGTCGTACTCGACGAGCGGGAAGCGCACCACCCAGAGGAAGCTCCACCGGTCGTCCCGCCGGAGGCCGAGCTGCTGGCCCAGCTCGAGACGCAGCTCGCCCAGGGCGGAGGCCACGACCTCGGCCCGGTCCGCCACGAACAGGAGGAGATCGCCGGGCCGGGCCTCCATACGCCCCGCCAGCCTCTCCCGGAGGGCGGGGGAGAAGAACTTGACGATGGACGACTCCATCCCCCTGTCCGTGACCTTGATCCACGCCAGGCCCTTCGCGCCGAACTTCGCGGCGAAGGCCGCCAGGTCGTCGATCTGTCTGCGGGAGAGAGACGCCTGCCCCGATGCGTTGATGCCCCTGACCGCGCCCCCCTCTGCGAGGACCGCCCTGAACACCTCGAACTCGCTCTCGCCGGCCAGGTCGCTCACGTCCCGGATCTCCATCCCGAACCGGGTGTCCGGCTTGTCGCTCCCGTAGCGGTCCATCGCCTCCCGATGGGTCAGGCGGGGCAGCGGGAGAGGGACCCTGTAGCCGACCGTCTGCTCGAAGAGGTGGGCGGTGAGCCCCTCGGCTAAGGCCAGGACATCCTCCTCCTCCACGAAAGACATCTCGATGTCGATCTGCGTGAACTCCGGCTGGCGGTCCGCGCGCAGGTCCTCGTCCCGGAAGCACTTGACGATCTGGAAGTAGCGCTCAAACCCCGCCACCATCAGGAGCTGCTTGTAGGTCTGAGGGGACTGCGGCAGGGCGTAGAACCTCCCAGGATTCACGCGGCTGGGGACCAGATAGTCCCGCGCCCCCTCCGGCGTGCTCTTCATCAGGAATGGGGTCTCCACCTCGATGAACCCCTGTCCGCAGAGGTGGCCCCGCGTGGCCTGGTAGGCCCGATGGCGCAGCCGGAGATTCTCCAGCACGCGCGGGCGGCGCAGGTCGAGATACCGGTACTTCAGGCGGAGCTCCTCCGTCACCTCGGCGTCGGACTCGATCGGGAACGGCGGCGTCTTCGACTCGTTCAGGATGCGGAGGTCGTGGCAGAGGACATCCACCGCCCCGGTGTCCAACTTCGGGTTCTCCATGCCCGCCGGCCGGAGTTCCACCTTCCCCTGTACGGCAATGACGTACTCCGAGCGGATGGCCTCGGCCTTCCGATGCATGTCCGCGTTCACGTCGGGCTTGAACACGACCTGGGTGATCCCCTCCCGGTCGCGCAGGTCCACAAAGATGACCCCTCCGTGGTCCCGCCGCCGGGCCACCCACCCCATCAGCGTGGCCGACCTGCCCACGTCCTCCCTGCGCAACTGGCCGCAGGTGGCGGTCCGCTTCCACCCGCCCATGGATTCAGGCATAAACACTTCCCTTCGTTTTGCAATTTTTAATTTTCAATTTTAAGATACTCCACGACCCTGTCCAGCGCGACCTCCTCCTGCGAGCCGGCCTCCATGTCCTTGACCACGGCTGCGCCCCGGCGCATTTCGTCCTCCCCCAGGATCACGACGCGCCGGGCCCCGGAGGCGTTGGCCGCCCGCATCTGCGCCTTGAGGCTCCGGTCCGCGTAGGCCGCCGCGGCGGCCAGACCGCTCCCGCGAAGGGCATTGACCAGGCCCACGACCCGCCCCCGCGCCGCCTCTCCCAGGGCCACCACAAACACGTCTGCGCCCCGCCCCGATTCGACCGTGACCCCCTGCTCCTGCATCGTCAGGACCGCCCGCTCCAGCCCGATCCCGAACCCGATGCCCGGCGTGGGCGGGCCGCCCAGCGCCTCGACCAGCCCGTCGTAGCGCCCGCCTCCCCCCACCGCGCTCTGCGCCCCAATCCCCTGCGCCCAGAGTTCGAAGATGGTCTTCGTGTAGTAGTCCAGCCCCCGGACGAGGCGGGGGTTGATCGAATATCCGATGTCCAGCGACGCGAGGTGGCCCTTCAGGGCGTTGAAATGTCCCCGACACTCGTCACAGAGCCAGTCGACGATCTGCGGCGCCTTCTCGATCACCGGCTGGCAGGTCGGGACCTTGCAGTCTAACAGCCGGAGCGGGTTGACCTCCATCCGCCGCCTGCAGTCCCCGCAGACCTCCGCGACGTGATCCT
>Ga0156186_1201_pt2 | contig 17316 bp, 12 predicted proteins | sample RifCSPlowO2_12_FD_107839 | JGI IMG/M metagenome (GOLD analysis project Ga0156186, IMG submission 107839) | Candidatus Handelsmanbacteria bacterium RIFCSPLOWO2_12_FULL_64_10
GACTGAACCTCCGCCGTCGGGATGTTCTTCCGCTTGTCGGCGTCGTGCTTGAGGGTCTCGACGGTCCGGGAGGTGGATTTTTTGGCCATGATTATTTCCGGGTGGGGAGAACTTCGCGCACGGCGTCTGTGATCTTTGCCAGCACATTGGCGTGATGCCCCCACGGAATCGAGGCGGTCAATTCTCTCACAGCTTGTGAGAGTTTTTCCGGATCAGCTTCTCCGACCTTCAATTCTCTCACAGCCTGTGCGAGAAATTCAGGCGAGGTGTGGGCAAGATAGAGCTGCTTCATTCTCCAGAGGTTCACAACGGAGAACCCGCGCATATCGGGGAACACGGCCCGCAGGTCCGCGGCGAGGCGTTCCACCACGGCGTCGCCCCAGCCTGCCGTTTGCTGTTTTTCCACAATGCCCCGCCCAATGTCCCAATAGAGCAGGACCAATTCGCGGTTGACCGCACGAGCGGCGGACGTGCGGGCCTGGAGGATGCGTTCTTTCAGCGCGGTGAGGAAGGCCGGGTAATCCGGGTGGGAGAGTCTCTTCGTCATAGCCGGGTGGCTTTCGCAATCATCTTGTCGAACTCGCTTTCAACCCTGGCTTTGAAATCCGCCTCGATCCGGTAAACCTCGGTGAACTCGGCAAACGCCCAGCGACCGTAGGTCTTGAGGTGGTTCACGCCCGGCGTCCAGCAGGTGTCCATCGTGGACTTCTTCTCCTTGGCGTCCTCGCGGCGGTAGCCCTTGATCTCGACCACGAGATGCAGCAGGTCCTCAGGGCCGTGGCCGTCATCCACCAGCACGATGAAATCGGGCAGATACTTCCGCACCTCAGAGCCGTAGCGATAGGGCACTTCCAGGCCGAGGTTATGGTTTTTCGCATAGGCGCGGACCCTGGGGTGCGACTCCACCACGCGGCAGAGCTCCGCCTCCCAATCGCTATCGAGAACCACCCAGTTGATGTGGCAGGACTTTGAACTCGTCTCCCAGCGCAGGGTTTTCGAGGTATTGAACCGGACGTGCATGGTGGAGCCGGTGGGATTATAAGGGTCGAGCAGCGCCTTGATGGGACGCTCGCCTAGAAACTGCCGGGTGATGGCTGCGGTGATCCTGTTACAGGCCATATCGGCCAGTTCCTGATACATGAGCAGCGCGGGATAGGTGTCGCCTCTGCAGACGAGACAGGTATCGAGCCATTGCTTGGTGATGCGCTTGAGTTGTCCGAAAAGGTGCAGCTTGGGTTCCTCGCCGGGGTCGCGCCATTTCGTGTAGAGCAGCCGCTGGGTGACGTAGAAGACAAGCGTGGAGGGCCGCATGTCGCCCAGATGCTTGAGGCTCATATCCACGCCTTCGCCGATGATGCCAGAGTTGCGCGTGATGGAGGGGCCGACGAGGTCAGGACTGAGTTCCAGGAGAGAGTCATCATTGAAATCCGCGGTCAGCCGTTCCTCCGGCAATTCCACGCGATAGCCTTCGACTCGGGGGAAGCGGATTTCGAGGGGGTCCCGCTCAGGACGGACGGCCTTGACCTGGATCGTCTCGCGTGGCGGCTGCGGCGGGGCGACGACTGGCTTCGCCGTGAAGTCGAAGGGGATTCCGAAGACGTCGGCGTATTCCACGTTGAAAAGATCTTCTTCATTGAGGTCATAAGACTGGCGGCGTAACGCGCGACCGATGACCTGCTCACACAGGAGCTGCGTGCCGAAGGCCCGAATGCCGAGAACATGGGTGACGGTGTTCGCATCCCAACCCTCGGTGAGCATCGACACGGAGACGACGCAGCGGATGGCGCCGCCAAGCTGGCCGTGCTTGCCGACGGTGTTCATGACCTCGCGGAGCAATTCCTGGTCGGTGATGTTGTCGCCGGCGCGGGCATCCCCGGTGCGCTCCACGATCTCACGGCGAAAACGCTCAATCTCGTCAGTTGCCATAGCGCGAAAGTTGTCGTCGAGCGCATCGCCCGCTTCAAGTTGCTCGCTGTCGATGAGGAGCGTGTTCGGACGCGGGAACGGGTTGCCGGTGGTTTCATCGAAATTGCGGAACAGGGCGAGGCGTCCATTTTCCAACGTGGTGGTGCCGTCATCGTTTTTACGATGGAAGCCAGAGATGAAGTCGTAAACGAGCTTCGAGATGGCCGTGTTCTGGCAGACGATGATGAAGCACGGGGGAACCTTAATCCCCCTCTCCTCCCAGAGTTTGTAGGTCTTCTCGTAGTGGCCATAGAGGGCCTGCAGCGCCGTCTGTAATCGAGTAGGGAGTTTGAGCGGATCGAGTTCCTCACCCTGGCGGCGTCCTTTTCTGGGCATGTCTTTACGGATGTTCTCCCAGAGGTCACGGAACATCGGCATCTCATCCCCGGGGATGTTCTCCGCCACGGGGACACGCGGCAGTTTGACGATGCCGCACTCAATGGCATCCATGAGCGAGAAGTCGCTCATGGTCCACGGAAACAGCGTGCCTTCGGCGTAGCCGGAACCGCGAAGGAAGAACGGCGTCGCGGACAGATCCAGGACGCGGCTGAGGCCGAGCTTGCGGTTCACGGCTTCGAGGCCGGAAATCCAGAGGCGGGCAGCCTCATTGTTCTTCTCGGCCTCTTTCTTCTCGTCGCCTTTCAGATCCTCATCATCCGCATCTTCTGGTTTCTCCCGGTAGCAGTGGTGCGCCTCGTCGTTGATGACGAGGATGTTTTTCATACCCATCAGGTCGGGCATCACCCGCTGGAGCATCTGGCCCTCGGTCTCCAGTGTATCAAGCTCATCGCCGCCGCGGCCTTGAAGGAGCGAGCGTCCGCCGGCGGAAAGTTCAATACGCTCTCGCCGCTTGAAGGCGTGGTAGTTGGTGATGACGATCTTGGTCCGGTTCACGTCGTCGAGCATGTCACCTGGAATGAGTTCGCGGCTGGCATAGTAGCTGTCAGGATCATTGGGCTGGAGGACGCGCAACCGGTCTTTGATCGTAAGTCCTGGGGTTACGACAAGAAAACCCCGCGTAAAATGTTTGCTGCCAGGCCGTCGTACGGCATTGATCGTCTGCCAGGTGATCAACATAGCCATGACAGTCGTTTTACCTGCGCCAGTGGCAAGCTTCAAAGCGAGGCGCAGCAACTCAGGATTGGCATCTTTGTTGGCCAAATCGAGATGTTCAACGAGGCGTTTGCCAGACCTCGTATGCGGGGCCACCTCCATCAACCAGATTACAGTTTCCGCCGCTTCAACCTGGCAAAAGAATGGGCGGATACCGCTGAAACTGTGACGTCGCCAATGTTCCAGGAGGCGGGCCGTTTCCGGAGTGACCTGCCACTGATTGGGGTTGGGCAAGGAACGCCAGGAGTCCACATGACCGCGCACTTCATTGATGATCGAGGTGGGGTCGTATTGCTGCTCCTTCGTTGAAAGTCCCTTGCCTTCATCGAAAATGAGTGCCTCCTGCGCAGCGGCCTTCTTCCGCTTCTTCGGCTTCGGGATCGGCGTGATGAACTCGGCGCGCCGACGGGCTTCGAGAATCCTCTGCGTAGGTTGCCCGTATTCATCCAGCTCCCAGTGCCGTGTAGGACGCGCATAAGGGGAATTCAGAATGGGGTGGTCGAAGAATGGGTTAGACATTGAAATCTCGGAAATGTCCTTCAAAAATAACTAGGCCGAATCTGATCCGGAGTTCGAACCACCAGGTCCACAGGAATACGGGGGTTGACAGCGCCCAGAATCTCAGCGACCTTCTGAGCGCCCTTACCCTCAAACGGCAGGATCACCAGGAGATCCACGTCCGAATCGTCCGTTGGAGTCCGGGAGGCGTAGGAGCCGAAAAGAATAATCCGCTCCGGATGAAATTTTTCGGCGATCTGGTCAGCCAGATCGGCAATGCTTTTTGGGTCAACCATGACGTTATGCCGTTTCCCCCTCCACCTGCGTCATCACCCCGTCGAGAATGTCGATCCCGGCCCCCGCCTGCGCCTCCGTGATGACCAGCGGCGGCGCGACCCGGATGACGTTCCCGCCCAGCCCGATCGGCTCAATCAGGAGCAGCCCCTTCCGGTAGCAGCCCATTACGATCCGCTCCGCGGCCTTCGGGTTCGGCGTCCTGGACGCCTTGTCCGTCACGATCTCCAGCCCCCCCACCAGACCCATCTGCCGCGAGTCGCCCAAAATCGGGTGCCGGTCCATCATCCCCCGGAGCCTCCGCTCCATGTACGCCCCCACCCTCGCGGCATTCTCCGTCAGCCTCTCCTCGATCAGGACCTTGATCGTCTCCAGCGCCACGGCGGAGCTCAGGATGTTCCCCCCCCACGTGCTCGACATGCCCCCCTGAGACGCCACGATCTCCCGCCGCGCGACCACCGCCGCCAGCGGCACGGACCCGCTGATCCCCTTGCCCAGACAGAGGATGTCCGGCTCGATCTCGTAGTGCTCGAAGGCGTAGAACCTCCCCGTCCGCCCAAAGGACGCCTGCACCTCGTCCACGATCAGCAGGACCTCATTCCGCCTGCACCAGGCGGCCAGCGCCTGGAGATACTCCGCCGGGAACATCCGGGACCCCGCCGCGCCCTGATAGGTCTCGAAGATCACCGCCGCCGTGGACCCCGCGTCGATCTGCTGGATCCCGGCGATGTAGTCCTGGAGCGTGTAGGGCCTCCCGTCCGCGTGCGCCTTCGGCCGGTAGAGGTCCGGAAACGGAACGTGCGTGATGTCCGGGATGTCCAGCCCATAGCCCGCCGACACCCCCTCGATCCCCCCCGCGTGCCGCGCCCCGGCCGTGCGCCCGTGGAACGCCCCCTCGAACGCCACGATCCGCCTCTTCTCCGGATGCCCCGTCTTCCCCTGGTGCCGGATGGCCATGGACATGGACCACTCCACCGTCTCCGACCCCGTCGTCAGGATGAACGCCTTGCCGACCCTGAGGTTCGCGCAATAGTCCGGCACCGTCTCCATCAGCAGCCGCGCCAGGGCCGGGCGGTAGGGGTTCAAAAAATTGTAGCTGTTCGTGATCTCCTGGTCGCGGGCCATCTGCTCGATCTTCTCCATCACCCTCGTCCGGCCGTGCCCGATGTTGGCCACCAGGACCCCGGAGGTGAAGTCCAGGAACGTGTTCCCGTCCACGTCCTCCACGAAGACCCCTTTCCCCCGCCGGAACCCGAACGGCACCTGCCCGTGCGCGAACGTGGCCGGCTCATAGTCCTCCGAGAGGGACTGAAGGGCGGAGCTCATCGGGCCGGGGAGCGATGTCACGATGTCGATCCGCTGCTTGACCGGCGCGAGGCCGCCCTTTTCCTGAGACGGGGCCTTGCCCTTCTTGCCCGTTGTCCTCCCGCCCAGGACCGCGACGATCTCTTCTCTTGTCTCCTCGTAATTCACCCCGAAGGCCGCCAGGATCTGCGCCGCCACGCCGTCCCTGTCCTTCAGCAGCGCCAGCAGGAGATGCTCCGTGCCCACGAACGGCGACCTCATCTCCTTCGCCTCTTTGGCCGCGCCCTCCAGGATATTCTTGGCGCGGGGCGTGAACGGCGCCTCCCCCTCCACCTTTTTCCCCCCGGAGGAGGCCACGTAGTCCTCCACCGCCTTCTTAACCGCCTCTAAGTTCAGGCCCAGGTTGATCAGCACCGTCGTGGCCTTCCCCTTCCCCTCCCGGATGATCCCCAGGAGAAGGTGCTCCGTGCCGATGTAGTTGTGACCCAGACGGACCGACTCCTGTCGCGCCATCTCCATGACGCGCTTCACCCTGTCTGTAAACATGTGTTGCATTGCAAAACCTCCTGTTGCGCACAATAAGAGCCGGCCCCCACCCTCCCCCGTTCCCCCTCCCTCCCCCACATGTGGGGGGAGGGAGGGGGCACCAAGGGCTTTTCGACAAGGCCGGGGGAGGAAGGGGGGCGTCACGTCTGCCGTCTGGCTAGATCGGCCTCGTATAGATCCTCTCGAAGATGCGGTCCGGCTTCTGGTAGGGGTCGATGATCGTGATCCCGTCCTTCCCGAACCCCGCCGAGACCGCCGGGAACCGCCCCTCCTGCTGGTGGGCGAAATTGCGGTCGCGCACGATCCGGGCCGCGTGGACGATGGCCACGGTGATGCGCCCCTCCTCCGCCGTCGGGTACGTCCCCTCCAGGTCGGCCAGCTTTGCGCCCAGGAGCTTGACGCGCGCCACGGCCAGGACCCCCGCCACGAGGCTGTCCACCCCGTAGCCGATGTAGCCCTTCGTCCCGTCTATCCGGGGCACGTCGCGGGTGAAATGGTTGTTGGCCGTCCGGCTCCCCCCGCCCGCCGACCAGAACCGGAAGCCCCGGTACTGCTGGTCCGACTCCACCTTCCCGTCCGCGCCCACGATCTCGTGCCCCTGGTTGACCGGCCCCTCGAAGTCCGCCGGCGTGACCCAGTTGTTCATGAACGTGATGCTCATGCCATTCTCAAAGTCCACCCGCACCTGCACCGCGTCGTAGGCGTTGATCCCGTCCCGCACCAGCCGCTTCTTCTGCCCGACCGCCGTCAGCGCCACGGGCTTCGACCCGTAATAGTGGTAGATCAGGTCCGTCCAGTGCGGCCCCACGTAGCTGAACGGGTCGCTCGACTCCGCCCACTTGAAGGTGCTCGTCGAGACCTCCAGCGGCTCCTCTAAGTAGGCGACGCCGTAGAGCGGAGGCCCGATCCGGCGGGCGACGTCGTGCCGGACGCGGAGATGGTCGGGGTCGTAGCGCTTGTGCATGTCCACGGCCACCACGAGACCCCGCCTCCGGGCGGCCTCGATCATGGCGTCCGCCTCGGCGATGTCCAGACACATCGGCTTCTCCGTGATCGCATGCACCCCCCGCTCCAGCCCCGCCAGCACCACGGGGGTGTGCAGGTGGTCGGGCGTGGCCACGGCCATAATGTCCAGGTCAGGATGGGCCTTCAGGATGTCTAACCAGGGCGTCTCCCCGTGATAGGTCGCGGGCCGGTGACCCGTCCAGTCCGCATAGCCCTGCTGCGACCGGAGCGCCGACCCCTCGGTGCGCGTGGCCACCGCCACAAGCTCGACCTTGACCGGGGCCATCTCCCGGATGAACGCATCCAGCCCGATGCGGGCCAGCGACCCGGCGATGCCGAACCTCTGCATGTCCGCGTAGGCGCGCAGGTGCACGTCCCCCCCGAACATCCCCGCCCCCACCAGCGCGATCTTGATCGTCCCCTCTGCCATGCCACCCTCCTGAATGTGGAAACAGACCTAACCCCCCGGCCCCTTTCCCCAGAGGGGAAGGGGGAGAATGCAAAACGATCAACGTAATAGCCCTGTAGGCGCGGCGTCAAAACCACCTTCACCGGGGCCAGGGAGAATCACCGGACCTCTCAGGGCCACCAAACTCTGATAGACCGCAGGGGTTCGAGGTTACGCCGCGCCCACCAGCCCCTCGCGGCGCCTGAGCGAGTGCCCTTCTTTGGCCCCACCTTTCTTGGGCAAGCAAGAAAGGTGGGAAAAACAGGATGGGAGGCCGGGAAGGAGGGAAAGAAGTTAAATACAACACGTCAAAAATAGCGATTACGAAAGGTGGTGTCAACGGAAATCGCCCCCGTTTCTTATGTTGACAAAGCCCCTCCGGCGTCCTACATTCCTACGGGAGTCACAGACAGCTTGTCAGTGGAAAGCGACAACAGGAGAGGTATACGGTGCTCATTCGCGGAAGGCTTCTAAGGGAGGACCAGGCCTCCACGGTGGAGGTCCAGGGCGGAAAGATCAGCCGGATCGACCGGGGTCGTCCGGCGGCGGGGGCTTTGGGAGACGAGGCCCTGGTCATCGCCCCGGCGTTCATCGACGTGCAGGTCAACGGCGTGGCGGGCCGCAACGTGAACGCCGCGAACGTGACCGCCTCGGAGATCGCAGCGATCCCCTCCCACCTGCACGGCAGCGGCGCGGCCATGTTCTGCCCCACCGTCACCACGGGGTCGGCGGAGCAGATGATCCGATCCCTCAAGGCCATCGCCGAAGCGTGCCGCGACCCGAAGGTCGCCCACGCCATCCCCGGCGTCCACGTCGAGGGGCCTTACATCTCCGCCGAGGACGGGCCGCGCGGGGCGCACGTCCTTCAGTACGTGCGCGACCCCGACTGGGACGAGTTCCGGCGGTTTCAGGAGGCCGCGGAGGGACGGGTCAAAATCCTGACCCTCGCCCCGGAGCGGGCCGGGGCCATCCCCTTCATCTCGAAGGTGGCGGCCAGCGGCGTGATCGTCTCCCTGGGCCACACCGCCGCGGAGCCGATGCACATCGACGCCGCAGTGAAGGCCGGGGCGCGGATGTCCACCCACCTCGGCAACGGCGCACACGCCAGGCTCCCCCGGCACCCCAACTACATCTGGGAGCAGCTCTCGAAGGACGAACTCTGGATGGGCTTCATCGCCGACGGGCACCACCTGCCCCCGGCGGTCGTCAAGTGCTTCGTCCGCGCCAAGGGCCTCGACCGCTCCGTCCTGGTCAGCGACGCCGTCGCCCTGGCCGGAATGCCGCCCGGCCGCTACGCCGGGGAGGCGGTCTTCGGCCTGGGCGACCCTCGGGAGGTGGATGTCAGCCCGGAGGGGAAGATCTCCCTGGCCGGCACCCCCTACCTGGCCGGGGCCGGGCTGCTCATCCACCGGTGCGTCGAAAACATCCCCCGGTTCTGCGGCCTCCCGCTCTCCGACGCCGTGCGGATGGCCTCGCCCAACCCGGCCCGGCTGCTCGGCATCCACGACCGGGCCGGAAGCGTGGAGGTCGGCCGATCCGCGGACCTGACCCTCCTCCGGTGGGACGCAGACCGGCAGACCCTGAAGGTCGAAGCCACGCTGGTGCAGGGGGAGGTCGTATGGAGCGCCTGATCCTGTTCGACATCGACGGCACCATCCTGAGCACCGGCGGGGCCGGCAAGTGGGCGATGCTGGACGCCTTGAAGGAGGTCTTCGGGCGCGACGCGCCCCACGAGGGCTACCGGATGGGCGGCAAGACGGACACGCAGATCTGTCTGGAGCTGATGACCTCGGCAGGGCTGTCTGAGGGGGAGGTGCGGTCAGGGCTGGACGCCGTCTGGGCGGCCTACGTCGCCGGCATGCGACGCCGGCTGTCAGACGGCTTTGAGACAAAGGTGTATCCCGGCGTGCGGGAGGCCGTCCAGCGCCTGCGCGGCGACCCCCGCGCCCTCCTCGGCCTGCTGACGGGCAACATCCGGGCCGGGGCGATGGTCAAGCTCGGCGCGGTGGGACTGGATGGATGCTTCAGGACCGGCGCATTCGGGGACGACCACCACGACCGGCGCAGGCTGGCGGACATCGCCCTGGAGCGGAGTCAGAGAGAGGCCGGGCGGACCTTCAAAGGGAAGGAGATCGTCGTCGTCGGGGACACCCCGAACGACATCCTGTGCGGCCAGCACCTCGGCGTCCGCACCCTCATCGTGGCGACCGGGACCTACGCCGTCGAGCAACTCCGCGCCCACCACCCCGATCACCTCTTTGAAACCCTATCTGACACGGACCGGGTGATGGACGCGATATTCGGGGAGTGAAAGCCCCCACCCTTCCCCCTACCCCCTCCCTCCCCCACCTGTGGGGGGAGGGAGGGGGTGACAAGGGTCTTTCCCCTTGGTTGGGGGAGGGTAGGGGGTTCACCTCACAAACGGCCTGAAAATCCCGAAAGCGCTCGTGAACCCGTGCAGGTGGGTGGACTGCGCGACGGGGCCGATCTCGCCCGCGCAGAAGAACCCCCCCAGCGGGATCTCCCCCATCGCCTTCGCGAAGGCGTCGGAGTCGTGGTTGGGCCGTCCGTACAGATACTGCCCCCGCCCCTGGCAGGAGAAGAGCAGGGCCCCGGCGGGCGAGGTGTCCCGTGAAGCGGCCCGGTAGCGGGACAGCATGAGGTCCAGGTCCTCCGCCGCCGTCTCCGCGTCCCTCACGTGGAACTGGATCGTCTGTCCGTTCCGCAACTCCTCCCCGACGGCCAGAATCCCCTGCTTCTGGTCGACCCCCATCAGACTCCGGATCAGGAAATCCCCCGGCTTGAACGCCTCCTGAAGCTCCGTGCTCGCGACCCCCACGTGCAGGGCATGCTGCATCAAATGCCGATCCTTCGGGGAGAGGGCGTTGTAGATCTCCGTCAGGACCTCCATCGGTTTCCGCCCGTCCACCTCCAGCAGCAGGTACTTCTGTTCGCATCGGGTGATCGTCAGGGGCCTCCCGATGGGCCGGCACCCCTGCGCCACCACCGTATCCACCCTGACGTTCCCCTGGAGGGCCACCCCGGCGGCCCCGGAGGAGAAGACCTCCCGGCCCACGAACAGGGCGTTCTCCCCCGGCGTCGCGGAGCCTGAGGCGAGCCCCCCGACCTTCGCGCTGTCGGGATAGGCGAAATCCAGCCCCATCAGAAAGTCCCTGGGATCAGAGGGAGGGTCGGCCAGGAGGATGAAGTGCGGCGTCGGCCTCGGATGCACCCCCAGTGTCTCCTCCCACGCGGAGGGCTCGTCGTCCAGGCCGGGCAGATCGCCCGCCTCCACGTGGAAGGGGTGCAGCGTCACACCGGGGAGGCTGGCCGCCGTGAGCGAGAGGGCCGGCCCCTGTTCCACCTCCACGCCCCCTCCGATGACCCCACCCGCCGAGCACCCCACCAGGACCGTCGGGGACAGGAGGTCGCACACCAGGTCCGGCAGTTCCTCGTAGGCGTCCTGAAAATAAGGCGAGACAAAGGCCACGGCTAAGTCCGGGCGCCTGCCGCCAAGCTGCTCCGAGAGGGCGTCCCCCAGCTCGGCCGCGGCGTCGGACAGGGTCCGCCCCTGAGAGAGCGCTGATGCCCATAACATAAGAACCTCTCCTGGTGAACAGTTACGAACGCCCCTCCACCCCAACGGCTGCGGGCGCTCCGTGCCGTTCCACCCACCGTCGGAACAGTTCCACCTGAAACCGAAAGGCGGGCGAACCGTTCTCATCGGAGACAACTTCGAGAACCTCCGCCCCGGTGAGTCGCTGGAGCATGCGCCGGATTTCCCCTTCCGACGCCGGTCCCCGGTACGCCAGTTGCTCAACGGTCGCCCCCCCCTCCGACGCCAGCGCCGATAGCACGACCCGTTCAGAGGGCGGTATCCAGTCCCACACGCCCCGGAAGACGTAATCCCCCGTCTCCAGCGCCTGTTCCAACGCCTGTTCCACGTCTTCCCTGGAAGCATACCTCGACCGCTGCCCATTTTTCGTGTCCACCAGCGCCGAGCACGCCAGTTGGATGAGGCAAGGATGACAATGCGTCGCCTCCACCAGCCGGTCCACCGCCTCCGGCTCGTAGTCCAGCGGGAACGCCTCGATGGGGTTCGTGATGAGCTTGCGGGCGTCCACTTCGTCCAGATAGCTCACCCGAAGCGGCACTGCGCTCCGAAAATAAGGGACCCAGGCGTCCTGGATCATCTCGTCTAAGGTGTGCGTCCCGGCGAACAGCAGGGCGATCCCCTGCCGGTGCTGCATCGTGTTGCGCAGGAAGGGCATCAAATCCCCGCTGACCTTGTCCTCCCTCAGCTTTCTCTCGATCTCCTCGAACTCGTCTAAGGCCAGGATGATCCGGTTTTCCGGGGCGTGGATGGAGGTCTCTACTGCATCCAGGAACTTGCCAAATACGATGAATGGTTCAGTAGCATAGTCATTGAGCGCCGGAACAGGAAGGTTTACGCCTCGACGGCTGAGCGCCTGTGCGACGACGTCTGAAAGGTTGAACAGCAGCCCGCCCGTGCTCTCCACCTGCGCGGCCCGCTGCATGTCTACGTAGACCGGGATCAGGTTCGTTGGCAGATGGGTAGTGAAATGACGGAGAACAGAACTTTTACCGATGCGGGGCTGCCCGTGTAAGATGACGGGTACGTTCTGGTCCGCCCGCAGGAAATGCTCCTCTACGAATCGGAAGACCCCGGCCCTACCCACGAACACGTCGCTGCCAGGAGAGAGCGGGCGAGGGGCGACGTAGGGGTTCGGGATTCGCTCGGCGATCCGCTCCTCTTCTGTCAGATGGTCGATCTCGACGTTCACCGCGTCGAACCATTGCTGCGCGACTTGTGCGAACATCCGGCTTTCCTGTCCGCGCAGGCTCAATACCGCGAACTGGCGCAGATCGTCCAGTCCCCGGCGAGCGCGGTTGAGGGCCATGAGTTTCTGGTAGTTGCTAGTGGCGAATAGAGCAACGCGGACATTGGCGCTTATCTGAAGACACCGCTGATAGGCCTTCGTCATCCCCCGTTTTTGCAAGGTCTCTCTTACTCCTACGCCAGTTGTCGCGCCAGGAGATAGCCATTCCAGAGGTTGCGAGAGCTGCGCAATCCCCTCGACCGTTCGGCGGCGCAGCAAATCGCGGGTACCAAGCTCCAGCATCGCATCCATCGCTGCTCGTCGCTGAAAAGTATTCGTGACCAGATAAACAATAGCCGCCATCCCAGCTTCTCGATCCTGCTCTCCCACTTGTACTAGCAGCGGTGTTAAAAATGGCTGCGGCAGCAGCATCACCTCGTCCCAGTAAGCGAGGGTCTGACGGAGGAATAGCGCCGCCTGTCTTGGCTGCCGCCTCGCCTGAACCAGTGCCCAGAACGTGACAGGTACTTCGATAGGCAGTAAGAACAGACGGAAGTAACAGACCAGAAAAATCGCACTCAACACCACACCTTCCAGCACACCAGATAATATACCTAAACTTACACCTACCAACACACTATACAATACACCATACAACACCCCTGACCACATGCCTTCCAATACACCTTCCAGCACACCAGATAATATACCTAAGCTTACACCCACCAACACACTATACAATACAATCCACAATATTCCATATTCTATGCCGAACAATATACCGGATAATACGCCTGACAGTACGCCGATCAATACACCGGACAATACACTGCCTAACACGCCCCACCACACATAGCTCAACATACCAGACAACATACCGGACAATACGCCGACCAACATGCCGAACAGACTCTTAGTGAAGTTAAAAGAGATGCCTATCACCTTCAATAACAGCCCCACAAACAGGGTAAGGAGGAAGGGGACTCCTACCGTAGCGATGAACGCTTGAACAACGAGTCGCCACTTGTAATGATGATCAAACTTCTCCACTTCCCGCCGGAGACTCCTGGGGCGGAAGAAGGCCATCCATAGCAACCAGAGACAGTCGCGAATGAAAGCAGTGAGGGGTTTCACGGCGTTTGCCCCCCTTCCCCTTCGACCTCGATGGAGGGCGGCCAGAAGGTAATCCTGAGCCTTTTGATTCTTATCGAAAGACGCCTTTTCAGGGATTTTGGAGGCAAATTTTTCACAACATTCTCAAACGCCTCGGAGAACACCCAGTACCCATACGACATCCGGCTATCCCTCACCAGCAGTCCACGCCGTTCCAGGTCCCACAACAGACGGTCATCGGGGAACTTTCCTCCCAGGTCCATCACCCACCGCAGCGCCGCCTGCGCCTGCGGCGTCAGGTGTTCCCACAGGTAGCGCAGTTGATCGTGAACGTCCGGGTCGCGGACAAAGGCCGTCTCCCAGTCCGGCGTCCGTCCCGTCTTCGCCTCGAACAAATGATAGCACGCCAGTTGCAGGAAGAACGGGAACCGCCCGGCCATCTGGAGGACGCGGACGATCTCCTCTGCCGTGACCGAGACGCCCGCCGCGCGAAAATGGACCGGGACGAACGCCTCCGCCTCCTCCTGGACAAACAGCCCCAGGTCCACGCGGGCGAAGATGTTCCAGAACGGAGACGTGGCGATCTGTTCGTTGCGGCAGAGGTCCGCCAGGGAGTGCTGCGTCGTGATCAGAAGCGCAAAATTCCCGGACTGCGCCAGGCTGCGGAGGGAGTCAAAGAAGCCCCGCGAGAACCCCGGCTGCCCGGCGACCTTCTCGAACTCATCCAGGCAAACCGCAACCTTCCTCTCCCGGACCACCCGCTCCAGGCTGCCGAAATCGTTGCCTTCCACGCCCAGCGCCTGACAGGCGCGCCCGTAGAACCCCGTCTCGTCTTTCACGTCTGGCAGGTCGGTGTAGACGAGAAGCACGCCCGCGCCGATCCGTTCCCGGCCCGTCTGGAACACGTGATACAGCAGGGACGACTTCCCGATGCGTCGCTCGCCCACCACCGAGACGCTCTGCATCTTTCTCAGGCGGTCAAAGATGTGGTTCAGCTCCGTTCGCCGCCCGAAGAACTGGCCGGGGTCGCGGATCATCCCCCGCTGCGTGAAGGGGTTTGGTGAAGGCTGCTCGGCCATAGCGGTTGCCCTTTCGTGTGATGTGCTGACAATCTAAGACATATACGGGGGGTTGTCAAGCGCGGCCGGCCCGAAACCCCTTGACTTCACCGGGCGCTTTTACGATCTTTTTTCTGCCCTTCTGACTTCTGACTTCCGACTTCTGAGACGGGTCGCTCACGCTCCCCGCTCTGATTCATCTCTCTGCGTTCTTTGCGTTCTTTGCGGTTCAGGTTTTTTCATGACCCTCGTCCGTCTCGACAACGTCTCCCGGTTCTACGGCGCGAACGAAGTCCTCGTGGACCTCTCCTGTCAGGTGGAGGAGGGGGAGCGCATCGGCCTGATCGGCCCCAACGGCTGCGGCAAGACCACCCTCGCCCGCCTGATCGCCGGCGAACTCGAACCCGACCGCGGGGCCATCCACCGGAAGAAGGGCCTCTCCGTCGGCTACCTGGCGCAGGAGGCCGAGGTGGAGCCCGGCGTCACCGTGCTGGAGGCCACGCTCACGGCCTTTCAGGACCTCCTTGCCCTGCACGAGGACCTGGCCGCAATCGAGCGCCGCATGGCCGCCGGAGACCATTCCGAGGCGACGCTCTCGCGCTACGGCAGGCTGCGGGACCTCTACGAGAAAAGGGGGGGCTACGCCTTCGAGCGCGAGGCGAAGACGGCCCTGTTCGGCCTCGGCTTCCGGGAGGAGGACCTGAGCCGGCCTGCGGAGGTCCTGAGCGGCGGCCAGAAGAGCCGTCTGGCCCTGGCCCGGCTCCTGGTCCGCAGACCCGAACTCCTGGTCCTGGATGAGCCCACCAACCACCTCGACCTCCAGGCCACGGAGTGGCTGGAGGGCTTCCTGTCGGCCTGCGCCGGGGCGGTGATCCTCATCTCGCACGACCGCTATTTCCTCGACCGGACGGTGGCGCAGATCGCGGAGATCGAGCGCCGGAAGCTCGTCCTCTACCCCGGCGGCTACACGGCCTACGCGGCGGAGAAGCAGAGGCGCGTCGAGCAGCAGCGGAAGCTCTACGAGGCGCAGCAGGTGTTGATCGAGCGCACCTCGGAGTTCATCCGAAGGAACCTCGCCGGGCAGAAGACCAGACAGGCCCAGAGCCGCCGAAAGATGCTGGAGAAATTGGAGCGCATCGACCGGCCCGCCGCCAATGGGAGAGGCGCGCGCTTCAACCTCTCCGGGTCGGAGCGGGGGGGCGACCACGTCCTGGGCGCGGAGGGCATCGCCAAGTCCTACGACGCCCGGACGCTCTTCCGGGACGTGACCTTCACCCTCCGCCGGGGCGACCGGATGGGGATCGTCGGCCCCAACGGCGCCGGAAAGACCACCCTGCTGAAGATCCTGGCCGGACGCCTCCCGAAGGACCGGGGGGAGGTCCTGCTGGGGCGCCGGGTCTCCGTCGGCTACTACGATCAGGAGCGCGCCGGACTCAACCCGGACAGCACGGTCCTGGAGGAGATCCGCTCCATCAAACCGCCGGAGAAGGACGAGGTCCTCCGGACCTTCCTGGGCCGCTTCCTGTTCTCCGGGGACGAGGTCCATCAGGTGATCGGAACCCTCAGCGGCGGGGAGCAGAGCCGCGTGGCCCTGGCCAAGCTCATCTTCGCCCGGCCCAACCTCCTCCTGCTGGACGAGCCCACCAACCACCTCGACATCCGGTCGCGCACGGCCCTGGAGGACGCCCTGTCGGACTTCGACGGCACGATCCTGACCGTGTCCCACGACCGCTACTTCCTCAACCGCATCGCCCGCTCCATCCTCTGCCTCGACGGGGAATCCTGGGGCGTCTACGGCGGGGACTACGACGCCTACGTCGAGGCGCGAAGCCGGCAATCCAATGACGAATTGCGAATGACGAATGACGAATCGACGAACAAAAAAATCGACATTCGACATTCGACATTCGACATTCACTCCATTCAGAAACCCGAAACCCAGGCAGCCACCAAGGCCGAGCGCAAAGCCCTCTACGAACAGGCCAGGCGCACGGATCGGGAGCGGGAGCGGCGGGAGCGGCGGTTCGCGCAGATCGAGGAGGAGATCATGTCCCTGGAGGGTCAGATCCTGGCGCTGGACGAGGAGATGTCCGGGCCGGAGGTCGCCGCCGACTGGGGCCGGCTCGGAGACCTGAGCCAGAGACGGGCGCAACTCAAGGCGGCGGTGGACCGGCTCTACGAGGAGTGGGCGAAGATGGAACGGGAGGAGGAGGGTTTGGGCTGTGCCTGAGAGCGCCCGTATCCTGGTCGTGGACGACCTGGAGATCAACGTGGAGTTTCTGAGGGATGAGTTGACGGCGAGGGGCTTCACGGTCTTCTCGGCGTTCGACGGAGAGCAGGCCCTGCAGCAGGTGGTGGAGGTCCAGCCCGACCTGCTGCTGCTCGACGTCTCCATGCCCAAAGTGGACGGCATCAGCGTCCTGAAGGCCCTCCGGACGGATGAGGACTACCGGGAGCTGCCGGTCATCCTGCTGACGGCCCGTCGGGAGTCCGAGAACAAAGTGGAGGGATTGGACGCCGGGGCCGACGACTACATCACCAAACCGTTCCACGTGGAGGAGGTCGTCGCCCGCATCCGCTCCCTCCTCCGCCTGCGGCAGATCCAGGCGGAGGTCGTGGAGAAGGAGAAACGCCTGGCGAAGGTGGAGGCCCTGCATCAGACCCTGGCCACCCTGTCGCACCACATCAACAACGCGACGCAGGCCATCCTGGGCACCGCGCAACTCTGCCAGCTGACGAATGAGAAACCCGACCGTCTGATCGCCACCTGCCTCCACCAGACCGCGCGGATCAAGGCCGTGCTCGACTGCCTCGACCGGATGGTGCAGCACATGGACCTCAGGACCACCAGCTACGCAGGCGAGGGCAAGCGCATCCTCGACATCGAGGAGGAGCTGAAACAGCGCCTGGCGCAACTGGACGGAAACCAGAAAGCAGAAGACAGTAAGCAGTAAGCAGACCTCACCCACCCCCATACCCCCTCCCTCCCTGAATTACGAATTACGAATTACGAATTACGAATTACGAATTGGGGATTCGACATTCGACATTCGACATTCGACATTCGACATTCGACATTCGACATTCGACATTCGACATTCGACATTCGACATTCGACATTCGACATTCG
>Ga0156186_1047_pt3 | contig 17260 bp, 10 predicted proteins | sample RifCSPlowO2_12_FD_107839 | JGI IMG/M metagenome (GOLD analysis project Ga0156186, IMG submission 107839) | Candidatus Handelsmanbacteria bacterium RIFCSPLOWO2_12_FULL_64_10
TCCGTATACGGAGAGGGAGGGGGTATCGTAGGGGCGCAGCATGCTGCGCCCCTACAGCGACGGGGGAGGGTGAGGTCGTCTCCCCCCTCACCTCTCACTCCTCACCCCCTGGGAGGGCAGGGCGGGGTGTTGGCAGCCACCTGCCGCGCCCTGCTCTACGCCGGGACCCCCTCCGCCGTGTGGCAGCGGTGGACCCCGCCGGACGAGGCGATGCAGGCCTTCCACCGGCGTTTCAGCGCAGCCCTGCGGGAGATGTCCCCTGTGGACGCGGCGGCGGCGGCCACGGCAGCGGTCAGAAAGCGGTTCCCTGACCCCTACTTCTGGGCCGGAGCGGAGTTCATCGGGTGGCCCGGCCTCTCCCCGGATGAGGCGCGCGCCTTCGCGAAGGCGAACCTCCGGAAGGCCGTTCTGCTGGGCAACCGGCTTTTAGAGGAGAAGGAGTGGCGCTCGGCCTTCCGGCAGTACGAGGCCGCGCTCGGCCTGGCCACGGCGCAGGGGGACTCTACGGCACAGCAAAACCTCTATGCCCTGCTCGCGGAGGCCGCGCGGAGAGGGGGGATGACGGACCGGGCAGTCGAATACCAGGGGCAGGCGCTGGAAGCCGCCGCGCGGTCGGGGGAGGCGGACCAGGAGGCGTCGGCAGCAGCAGCCCTGTCGGCTATCTCCCTGGAGGCCGGACACTACGACCGGGCGGCGCACTACCGGGAGCGCGTCCGGGACCTGGCCCGCAGGGCGGGCCGGAAGGACGCCGAGGCCGAGGCGGAGAAGGCCCTGGCCGTCATCCACGAGCGCGCAGGGGACTACGAGAAGGCGCAGGGGCACGCCGGGCGCGCCGCGGCCCTGCGGCAGGGGGGCCTGCGAGAGGCGGAGGTCGAGGCGCGGACGCTGGTGGGAAAGATCCACATCGAGCGGGACGACTGCGTGGCCGCGCTGGAGGCCTTCGAGCGGGCGCGGACGCTGTCTTCGCCGCCGTCAGAGGGCCTGCCGGCGGGGGCGCAGCGAGGGCTGTTCCCCCTGTATCAGTTCATCGGCGTGGCAAAGGAGCGGCTGGCGGACTACGCAGGGGCGGAGGCCGCGCAGCGGACGGCCCTCCGCCTGGCGGAGGGGGCGGGCGTCGGGGCCTATGTCGGGCAGGCGCATCAGAACCTGGCCAACGTGGCGTGGGCCACGGGGGACTTCGAGAAGGCCCTGCGGGAGCAGGAGGCGGCCCTGAAGGTCGCGGAGCAGACGGAGGACCGGGAGGCAAAGATGCTGGGCCTGGCCACGCGGGGGTTGATCGAGGTGGGGCTGGGGGACGTGGACAGGGGGCTGCTGACGGAGAAGCGGGCGCTGGAGGTCGCCTTTGCCACAGACTCCCGCTCGAACCAGGCGGCGATCCTGAAGAACGTGGGGCTGATGCTCGTGCGCAAGGGGGACTACGAGGCGGGGCTCGATCACTTCCGGCGGGCCCTCACCATCGACGAGGCGCTCGGCGCCCGGCGAGGACAGGCGTCGGCGCACCGGCACATCGGAAACGCGCTGGTCTATCTGAACCGCCCCTCTGAGGCGCGGGCGAGCTTCGAGCGGGCCATCGCCCTCAGCCGGGACCTGAGGGACCGGCGGAACGAGGCCCAGTCCCTCTACGGCCTGGGCGCGGCGCTCCAGGCCGCAGGCGACCGGAAGGGGGCTGCCGCCCGCCTGACGGAGGCCGAGGCCCTGGCGACGCAGCTCAGGATCCCGGACCTGGCGTGGCGGACCGCCCTCCGGATCGGCGAGGTCGAGGAGTCAGAGGGGCGTCTCGAAGGGGCGCTCCGGGCCTACGACCGGGCCGTGGGAGTCGTGGAGGGGATGCGGGGAAAGATCCAGACCGAGGCGTTCCGGAGCGGGTTCGTGGGCGACCGGCAGGAGACCTACGACCGGGCGATCCTGCTGCTCCTGCGGATGGGGCGGGCGGAGGAAGCGCTGACGCGGGCGGAGCGGGCCAGGTCGCAGACCCTCGTGGAGATGCTCCAGGGCCGGGCCGTCCGGTTTGCGGGGGTCGATTCCGGGCTGGTGGCGCAGGAGCGGGCCCTGCGCCAGGAGGTCGAGGCCGTGCAGGCGCAGCTGTCGGCCCTGCGCAGCGCAGGGACGGCCCGGCCGGAGGCCGCCGCGGCCCTGGAGGATCGTCTGAAGGACCTGGAGGGGCAGCGCCGGGCGGCCCTGGAGGCAGTCCGGACGGCAAGCCCCGAAGTGGCGTCGCTGCTGACCGCCGAGGCCTGGTCCGCGGAGGACCTCCGGGGGAGGCTCCTCCCGGACGAGGCCCTGGTGGCGTATTACATGACGACGATGGGCCTGGTCATCTGGGTCGTCACGCGCGACGGGGTCACGGCCCGGCAGACGCCCGTCTCGCAGGAGGAGGTGACGGAGGAGGTGTTCGCGCTGCGGGCGTCCATCCGCGACCTGCTCTCCACGCAGCGGAGCGGCCGATGGCTCTACGACCGGCTGATCGCGCCCGTGGAGGCGGACCTGACGGGAAAGACGCGCCTCATCCTCGTGCCCTACGGCCCGCTCCACCTGCTCCCGTTCAATGCCCTGCAGGACGCGCAGGGGGGCTACGTGATCGACCGGTGGACCTGTTCGTCTACCCCGAGCGCGCGGGTGCTGTCCATCTGCCTCGGCAAGGACGCGGGCCGGGCCGCTGCCGGGGTCCTGGCCTTCGGCAACCCGGACCTGGGGGATTCCGCGTTCGACCTGCCGTTCGCGGAGAAGGAGGCCCGAAGCCTGAGCAGGACCTACCGGGACGTGAGGAGCTTCCTGGGCCGGGCGGCCACCCTGGAGACGGTGAGGCGCGAGGCCGGGGGCGCGGGACTGCTCCTGTTCTCCTGTCACGGGGACTACGACGCGGCGCAACCCCTCTCCTCCGCGCTCCGGCTCTCGCCGTCGGCCGGGGACGACGGCCGCCTGACGGTTGCGGACGTGTTCGGGATGCAGCTCAGCGCCCGGCTGGTGGTCCTGAGCGCGTGCGAGACAGGGCTGGGCAGGGTGACGGGGGGGGACGAGGTGGTGGGGCTGACGCGGGCCTTCGTCTATGCGGGCGCGCCGTCCATAGTGTCGAGCCTCTGGAAGGTGGACGATGTGGCCACTGCCGTGACCGTGAAGCGGCTGTTCCGGAACCTGGCGCAGGGCGCGGGCCGGGCCGAGGCCCTCCGCCGGGCGCAGCTCGACGTGAAGCGCCTGGTCAACGCCCACCCGGCCTACTGGGCGAGCATGGCGCTGTCCGGGGCCTGGCGCTAATCGCTCCTCACAGCGCCTTGACAACCCGGCGCAGAGGGCCTATATTGGGCGCGGACGAAATCGGATTTGCCTGCGGACCGTTTCCGTGCATATCTTATGCCAACCCACGCAGGGACCGACCGATACCCGACAGAGGAGGACAACCCGATGAAAATCTCGGACATCGAAGTCATCCCGATCGCCATGCCCCTGGCAAAGCGCTATCATGACCACCACGGACGCACGCGCATGTACGACATCGACCAGCACCTCGTCGTGAAGGTCCGCACGGAGGACGGCCTGGTGGGCTACGGGGACGACGAGGACCACTTCAGACCGATCCCGAAGTCGGAGACCGAGCCCCTGATCGGGCGCAATCCCTTCGACTTTCTCCACAACAACCTCCACAAGGCCCTCGGAATGGCCCTCTACGACGTGATGGGCAAGCACCTGGAGGTGCCCGCCTACAAGCTGATGGGCCAGAAGGTGCGCGACGCCGTGCCCGTGGCGGCCTGGACGCGGCCCTGTCCCCCGGAGGTGTTCCGCGAGGAGATCCGGCGGGCCGCGGCCCAGGGCTACACGATCTTCAAGATGCACTCCAGCGCCCTCTACGACGTGATCGAGCAGACGCGCCTGGCCTCGGAGGTGGCCCCCCCCGGCTTCAAGATCCACTGGGACTTCAACCACAACCGCACCCTGGGCGCGGTCCTGCCCATCATCCACGAACTGGAGCGCAACCACCCCATCGTCGGGTTCATCGAAGACCCCCTCCCCTGGGCGGACATCGAGGGCTGGCGCGCCCTCCGGGGGCGCACCCGCATCCCGCTGATCATGCACGTGCCCCAGCTCGGCGGCATCCAGGAGATCATCCACGGCGTGGCCGACATCTACATGATCGGGGGCGGCGGCATCGGAAACACCCTGATGTCCGGGTTCGCCTACGCGAAGGCCAACGTGCAGGCCCTCATCCAGCAGTCGGGCAACACCCTGATGAAGGCGCTCACGCTCCACCAGGCCGCGGTCCTGCCCACGGCCACGGCCCACGTCATCACCCTGGACGACCAGTACGACGAGGACATCACCACGCAGAAGATCCCGGTGATCGAGGGGTTCTCCCCCGTGCCGGAGGGGCCGGGCCTGGGGGTGGAGGTGGACGAGGACGCGCTGGCGAAGGCCGCGACGCGCAGGCACCTGGAGCAGATCCCGGTCATCGGCGTCCTGACCCTGCCGGGCGGGCGCCGGGTCTACAGCCTGGGGGACCCGAAGGTGGAGCGGCTCACGGGCTACGAGGAGGGGACCCTCCGGGGCATCCGCTACGAGCGCTGGGAAAACGACGGGTCCGCGGACTACGAGCGCATCCACAGGCGTCTGCAAAAGGAGGGGCCGTTCGTGGACCGGGGGGAGACCTGAGAGGTATTATGTTCCTCAGGATCGTCCATAAGCAGTTGCTGGAATACCTGCTGAGCCTCCGCTTTCTGGTCGGGGCGGCCCTCTGCCTGGCGGTGGGCGTGGGGGCCACCTGCGTGCGGGCCTACGCCTACCGGACGGCGGTCACGGACTACGGGATCAACCGGCGGGAGCACCACGCCGAGGCCGCCGGCTACGTCGCTCCCTTTCCCCTGACCTATTCGGGGGTCTCCGTGGACAGGCCGCCCGCGCTGCTGGGGGTCTTCTACCGGGGACTGGAGCCCTCCCGGCCGATGAGCGTGCGGGTGACGGGGAACCGGGACCCGAAGACCGAGGACCAGTACGAGCGGGCCAACCCCATCCTGGACCTGTTCCAGACCGTGGACCTGGTCTCGTTCACGGCGCTGGTCGTCAGCCTGCTGGCGTTGGTGTTCAGTTACGACCTGATCTCCGGCGAGAAGGAGGCCGGGACCCTGCGCCTGACGCTCTCGTTCTCCGTGCCGAGGGATACGCTGTTGCTGGGGAAGTGGACGGGGGGATACCTGGCGTTGGTGTTGCCGTTCCTCCTCACGGCCCTCTGCTGCTTCGGCGTCGTGGCGCTGTATCCGGGGACGAAGGTCTCCTGGGGCGACCTGGCCGCCTTCGGCCTGCTGATCGGGGTCTGTCTGCTCTACATCGGCGGCCTCTATTCGCTGGGGCTGCTCGTCTCGACGGCCACCTCCCGGTCGTTCACGTCGATCATCGCGCTCGTGGCGATCTGGGTGGGCGTGAGCACGGGGCTGCCAAACCTCAGCCCCTATGTGGCCGGGGCGCTGATCCCGCTCCCGACCATTCAGGAGACGGAGCGGAAGAAATGGGCCGTGGCGGGGGAGGAGGGGCAGATCAGGGGTCAGCAGATTCGGGACTATCAGCAGACCACGAAGGACTCGGAGGCGCAGCGAGGGGTGGTGATCAGCGAGATCTACCGGGAGAGCTTCGCGAAAATCGCCCGGCGACAGGAGCAGATCCAGGCGGACTATGATCGAAGGCTGGACCGGCAGGTGGCCGCGGCGACCTGGCTCTCCCGGCTGTCACCCACCGCGTCTCTCATCTACACGGCGGGGGAGATCGCCGGCACGGGGGTCCGGGACTGGCGCCGGTTTCGAAAGACCCTCCACGAATACCGGGTCCGTTTCCTGAACTACGCCGAGGACAAGTGGATCGAGCGGGCTAAGCAGGGGGGCGGGGAGATCTCCACGGCGGACTATCCGCGATTCGTCTATTTTCGCCCGGACCTGAGGGAGCGCCTCGGCGCGGCCGTGATGGACGTGGGGCTGCTGGCCTTCTGGAACCTGCTCTTCTTTGTGGCGGGCTACGTGGCGTTTCTGAGATACGACGTGAGGTAAAAGATGTTCCGCCAGATCGTCCACAAAGAGGTGCTCCTGCACCTGCGCGGGGCCCGGTTCGTCTGGGTGGCGGGGCTGTTCTGCGGCCTGGTGTTCCTGGGGCTGGCCCTGATGAGCCAGGACTATGCCCGGCGTCTCGAGGACTATCAGACCAGCGTGGCGGCAGAGCGTCGGGAGCTGCTCTCCGTGGACGGCAGGGAGCCGATCCCCCGGCAGGTGCGGGGCCTCACAGGCGACCGGGGGGTCTACGCCTTCCGGCCCCCGAGGCCCCTGGGGCCCCTCGCCTCGGGGCTGGAGCCCGCCGCGCCCGTGCACATCCACGTCTCGGAGGCCCAGATCTGGTCCCGCCAGGCCAGCGAGGTGTTCTACCGGAACCCGCTCCTGACCCTGTTCCCCCGCCCCGACCTCGCCTCTGTCGTGGCCTCCATCCTGAGCCTCGTGGCGCTCTTCTTCACGTTCGATGCGGTCTGTGGGGAGAAGGAGGGCGGGACGTTGAAGCTGATGCTCTCCACCGGGGTCAGCCGGGATCGCATCCTCCTGGGCAAGTGGGCCGGCGCGGCGCTGACCCTGGGGGCCCCGTTTCTGCTGGCCGTGGTGACGGGGGTGCTCCTGTTTGTCCTGATGGGCCGCGCGGCCCTGGACGGCGCGGGGGTGGCCCGGATCGCCGGGATGATGGGCCTCGCCCTCGTCTACCTCTCGCTGTTCGCCACCGTCGGCCTGGGCGTCTCGACGCTGACCGGCCGGTCCTCCTCCTCCCTGCTGGTCTGCCTGACGGTCTGGGTGGGCGCCACCTTTGTGCTCCCCCACCTGCTGGCGTCGGTGGGGGCTGCGGTCGCGCCCGCGCCCACCTTCCAGCAGATCAGACTGCAGAGACGGGCCGTGGACCTGGACCTGGCGAAGCAGATCGATGCCCTGACGCGCCAGGCCAGGGGCGCCGGACTGTCCGAGGCGGAGGTCCAGCGGCGTCGAGACGCCCTCAGACAGGCGCACGAGGCCGAGAAGGGCCGGATCGACGAGGCCTACGTGCGGCGGGTGGACCGGCAGACCCAGGTCAGCCAGGCCCTGTCTCGGGCCTCGCCAGCGGCGTGTCTGGTCTACGCGGCCTCGGAGCTGGCGGACACCGGCCTGGGGTTCTACCGCCAGGCGCACGAGGCCTTCGGGACCTATCGCCGGGCGTTCCACGACTACGCGCAGCGCCTGCTGCGAGAGGCGGACGCCGGCCGGCTGGGGAGGGACTGGCTGAGGCCGGAGGAGGCGCCGGCCCTCACCCTCCCTTCCCGGGGTCTCGAAGAGGCGTTTGGGGCCGCAGCCCTGGACCTGCTCGTCCTGCTCCTGTTTCACGCGGCGGCGTTCACGGCCGCCTACGTGCTGTTTCTCCGTTACGACGTGCGATAGACAAGGAGGACAACCATGCGTCCATTCCACACCTACCAGGACCTGCTAAAGGCCATCCAAGCGCGAGGCCCCCGCGTGCTGGGCCACGCGCCCGACCGGTCCCCCATCGTGTCGGTCAGGATAGGAGGGGACAAAAAGCCGCCCATCTTCATCAGCGCCGGGAGCCACGCCACCGAGCAGGCCGGGGTCACGGCAGCCGTCGAACTGATGAACAGCCTCCAGACCGGGCACGAGGTCCACATCGTCCCCTCGCGCGACCCCATCGGGTTGAACGGCTACCGGTACGCCTTGAGCCTGGGCCTGGGGCAGGAGCCGTCCGTCAGTTCCGTCCAGGAGGTCGAGGCCCTGTTGCGCGAGCGAGGCGAGGTCCTTCGCGACAGCGACGAGGCACTGCTGGTCCTCCTCGGCGACTACGGCTACGCCAATCGCGGGCTTTACGGCCGGCTCCAAAAGGGCGATCCGCTCCTGGAGCCGCTCAGGGGCCGCCGCGTCTTCTTCCCGTCGCGGGCCGAAGACCAGGAGGGCGCGGCCCCGCTGGAGCGCGCCTACACCCTCATCGTCAGCCTCGATGGAGAAGTGCTGCACCTGAACCGTTTCCACGAGGCCCCGTGGGCGCCTGCGGAGGTCCGCTGCGCCCGCCGACTCATGGCCGAGATCCGGCCCGGCCTCACCCTCGACCTGCACGAGCACGGCGGAGACGCCTTCTGGATGTCCGCTCGCCATCAGCGCACGGACGAGGACGAGAGGTGGGAGCAGCGGATGGCCTCGGAGGCCATCCGGGCGGTGAGGGACTCCGGAGCCAGGCTCGTGGACGAAACCTACTCACCGGGCTCCTTCTTCCGGAAGCTGGAGCGGGGCGTCTTCTACCTCGAAGCCGCCGTCCGAGGGGAAGGCCTGAACCTGGTGGACTATGCCGCGCACGAGTATGGCCCCGCCTTCACCATCGAGACCGGCATGCGCCTGCCCTTTCAGGAGCGGGTCCATGCGGCCACGACAGTCGCCCAGGCCGCCGTCAGGGCCTTCGAGGGACGCCACGCGTAGCCCGGTCATCTCCTCCCGCCGACCCAGCGCGAGTTCAGCAGCGTGATGTCCTCGCACGCGATCGCCGGATAGTCCCTCACGGTGATCGAGCCTCCCACCGCCGACGCGACCTCGAAACCGGTTCGGGGAGACGTCCCGGCTAAGAGATACGACCCGCTGACAACTCGCCCCGGCGGAAGAGGGTCCGCAAGATGAAAGGTGTTCCCCTCAGTGGATCGCACCCTGAGCGTGATATGAGGTTCCGGGAGAGTGATCCTCATGTCGCAGCACGCCAGGCTGACACCACTGAGGAGGTACGCCTGAGTGGCGCGCCCTTCGTCGTCCACCGATAGGAACGCAAACTCCCCTGCGGCCTTGACCGGGCCGTACTCCCGCTCCTCCTGATCCGGCGTGGAGATGAAATAGTCCGTCCGCCCCGCCAGCTTCACCTCGACCGCCACGACCCCGGAACGAAGATCGTTGACCAGAAGCCGCGCGCCAAGCACGGGGGACCGTTCGGACCGGTACGGCGCGATAATGGCCGCATACTGCGTAGACGCCTCTCCCCCCGCATCCCCGGCGCGGTTCTCGACCAGTACCTGCTGAATCGGCGGCCTCTCTAACTCCGAGGCAGGCGACCCCCGCCGCCATCCCGGCGCATCCGCCACGATGACCCGCTTCACCGTGTCCCCGGTGTTCAACAGCGTCAGGTCCAGACTCACCGGCCCGGACCGCCAGATGAAGGCGCAGGGGACTTCCGGCGTGAAAGCCTTCGGATGGCTGAGCCACGCGCCCCAGGCCGGTGGGAGGTCCGCCGGCCCCATCTTCATCTGGCCCGGCGTCAGCGATCCTTCACAGACGAAACTGTAATGATGGGTCTGACCCCCCTTCACCCGGAAGAGGTCCACGGCATAAGCCTGTCCGTCGGGCGTCTTCACCAGGGCCACCGTGCGGCGGTAGGTCTCGCACTGAGGATAGGCATTGACCCCGGAGGCCTGCGCGACCTCGATGCCGGGGGCGACCCCGAACAGCTCCAGGTTCGAGCCGCAGTCCCGATCCGACTGATTCTCACTGTCCACCACGACTAAGTTGTGCGACAGCGTGCTGACGAGCCAGCGCTGCCCGGGCAGACCCTCCCGCGTCAACTGGCCGCTCCCGGAGAAATAGCCCCGGTCAGAGACCATCTCTTCGCCGAAGGCATAGGCGCTGAGGCTCAGGATATCCCGGTGCCGGTGCCCGGTGTGGACGGTCCACCGGTTCTCGTTGCCGTTCAGGTAAAACGCCGTCTGATCGGTCTCTCCTCCGCGCAACACGCCGACGTGCCACCCCGGGAACCACTCGGAGCGCAGCGGCAGCCCCGCCGGACCCCCGGCCCGGAGATCGGACGGGCGATACCAGAGCGCATACTCCGTGCCCCGTTCGGACAGGCCGGCGCCCTGGATCGCCTCGAGCAGCCCCGCATACTGTCCCCCGAGGCGGGCAGCCAAGACCTCGGCGTACAGGACGCTCACGCCCGTGTCGTAGACCGTGTCCCCGATGACGGGAAGGCGTCGCCCCGGGGCCAGCATCCTCAGCATGGACTGCAGCGTCAGGTGAAAGCGCCCGGACGTGAACAGGTTCAGGTCCTCCATGCGCGGGCCCCCCTCCGGCTGGAAGCCGGGCGGGTCGCTGTACCCGTGCAGGATGTCCGCGACCTCGTGCACGTTCTCGAAGTTGTGGGCCGCGTAGGCCGGAGACTCCGAGTAGAACCCATCGAAGTGGTAGCGGCCCTCAATCATCCGCTCGAAGCCCGCCAGCGCGTGCCGGACCCTCCCGGGCTGTTTCAGGAGGGCCCCCACCGCGGCGACTAAGGAGAAGACCGCGACCCCCTTGTTGCTGACGGAATCCCAGTGCTCCACGTCCGCGCACCCGGCTGCGATCAGGTCCTCGACGATGCGGCGCTCCATCCCGTCATCCAGCACGCGACGGCCATCCGCAGTCCTCGCGTCGCGGATGAGGTCATAGGCCACTGTCATGTCGAGCAGCGGGCCGGCGTCGCTCCCCTTGCCGTGGACGTTGAGGCGTCCTGCCCCCCAGAAGCCGTTGTTCAGGGTGGCGTAGTCCTCATACTGGTGCAGGCCGTAGGCGTGGCGGATGGCCTCCCTGGGGAAGCGCCCTCCGTTCGGGCCGCCCGCGCTCTCCTGTCTCCCCATGTTGGCGGCCACCTCCGCCGGAGGCAGGTCCGCGACAGTGCCGTCGTAGGAGTGATAGATATAATTCGGGTAAACCCGGGCGAAGCGATCCAGAATCCACGCCGCCCGCTCCGCGCAGGCGACGTCGCCGGTGAGGGCATAGAGCTTGGCCAGCGGCGCCGCCTGCCCGAAGGCCCAGCGGACCCTGGCGAACCGGATCATGCCGCTGAAACTCGTCATCGTGGGGCGGTCGCCCAGCCACTTGAGCGCGTGGCGGTTTCGATTCGCCGGGTCGGCCCGCTCCAGGTCGGTCTCGTAGTACGTGAACGCCTGCCCCATCCGGGGACACTCCAGCGCGCCCGTCTCCGGGAAACGGTCATTCGGATAGACCGTCCCGCAGCGATTGCAGGTGAGGCGGTCCGGCGTCTCCACGCCCCAGTCGAACAGCCCGGACTCCCCCATCACCGACTGCCTGCCCACGCAGGCCGGGCAGTTCTGGCCGTAGAAGCTGCCGGGGGTCAGTTCCGGGATGAGCGCGTCGAAGAACGCCCGGTCCTGCCGCAGGGCAAAGGCCGCGCCCTCTCTCCATCCGTCCACAATCCTCTGCGCCCACCCGGAGCGGGACACGTTTCGGAGCGCATTCTCGATGTCTCCGGGCTTGTACAGGGTGCAGGATTCCGCGATCGCACGGCGCTGGGGTGTCATATCCCTATCCTCGCTTTCACCTTTCGGACCTCTCCCATGTGGTGCAGGGCCATCCACGTCAGCGCGACAATATAAAGCCCGCCGGGAACGCCGTCAAGCGGCTTATCCCTCCACCTCCGCGCGCCTCGCAGGCATTTTAGGACTTGACAAAATCGGATCATGAATGTATAATTGAACCGGTTGGCCTGAAAAAAAACGATAGAAGGGCAGGGTTCGCCGGACCAACCCATAGAGGCGCCTGCTGATATCCGACGGTGACGCGTATACGTCGTCGGGGATCAGCAGGCGCTTTTTTTTCAGGACGACCGGGATTCACTCACACAAAGGGGTCGGGCATGTCACAGATCGAAGAGCAGGAGTTGATTCGCCGGACGCTGAGAGGAGACCAGGATGCCTTCGAAAGCCTCTACAGGGCGCATTTCCCCAGGACCTGGGCGATTGTCGCCCACCGCGTCTGGAACCGGGAGGACGTGGAAGACCTTGTCCAGATGACGTTTATGCGCGCCTATCTGGGATTGGAGGGATTCCGGGGGGAGGCGGCCTTCTCCACCTGGCTGACGCAGATCGCCCTCAACGTCTGCGCGACCCACCTGCGATCCCGGCAGGCGTGGCGGTCCTGGCTAAATGCGGTCTCAGACCCGGCGTCCGAATGGGCCTGGGAGCCCTCCCGGGCTGCGGACCCGGAAGAGGTTCTGTATCGGAAAGAATGTCAGACGCTCGTGAGACAGGCCGTGGAAGGACTCCCGGACACCTGCCGGGAGGCCGTCTGGATGCGCCACATCGAGGACCGGTCCTACAACGAGATGATGGAGGAACTTCAGGCCCCGATGGGGACGGTCAAGACCTGGCTCTACCGGGCGCGACGGAAACTGAAGGAGGATTTTCAGCAGATCGAGGGGATTGGGATGTAAGCCGTCTCAACCCCCTGAAAGGAGGTGAGACGGCTTATGCAGACGCTCAAGGAGGTCCTCAGCCGGCAGGAGGAGCGGCAGAACCTCAGGAACGTGGGGATTTGCGTCCTGTTGATCCTGGCGCTGGTGCTCGTGTCGTTTGGCGTCGTTCACGTGCACTTCTTCCCCCACAGGCGGGCGGTCGAGAGCCCGGAGGGGCTGGTGTCCAGAGAGCCCCGCACGTACCCGTGAGCGCCGGGGGCCGGGTACGTGCCCCTGTGTTTTGAGGCCCTTTATCTGGAAAGGAGATTTCCCATGGAGACCCGAACCCTCAAAGACGTCCTCAAGAAAACCCACGACACAGACCCGCGCGTGCGCAGCCGGGCCGCCCGGAACCTGTGTCCCTGCGAGCTCAGGATGGACGACCCGAAGGCCTGGGAGCGGGTGTTTGAGCTGGCCAGGGACCCCGACGCCCACGTGCGCCGAACGGTGTTTCACACCCTGATCGACGGCTCCCCGAGGAGGCGGGAGGCAGACGTCGTGTCTGCGCTGGAGGGCATGTGGAACGACCCCGACCTCAAGCTGCGCCGGCAGGTGCGCAGGCTCCTGGCCCGGTACCGCGCCACCGGGAAGATCAACGAACATTAAAGGGAAGTCCTATGCTCGGCCACCTCATCCGAAAAGAAATTCTGGACCATCTCCTCAGCCTCCGGTTCCTCATCCTGTCGGGGATCGGGGCGCTGATCATCTGGTTGAGTCTTTATGATGGCTATATCTACTATCAGGATCGTCTCGAGGACTACCGGCTGGCGCAGGCGGCCACCGAGCAACGCATCCGGCAGATCACAGCCTCAGACGGTCTGGTGCGGGAACCCTGGTATGAGTTGAACTGCTTTGGCTTTCACGAGCACAAACCGCCCACACCTATGAGCATTTTCGTCCGGGGTTTGGACCCCACTTTGGGACACTCCATCTCTAACACCAATACTCGTGCGCAGCGATTGAGGCGGAGTCCAGCGGAGATGGAATGGTTCCTGGGCATCTTCCCACCCCTCGATCTTGGCCTGGTCGTACAGGTTGTATTGAGCCTGTTCGTTCTGCTGTTGACCTATGATGCGGTCTGTGGGGAGAAAGAGGCCGGTACCCTGCGCCTAACCGCCTCTTTTTCGATGCCAAGGCATCGGCTGCTCATCGGAAAATGCCTCGGCGTCCTGATTCCGACGCTGGCGGCATTCGGGCTGCCTTTCATGATCGGCATCGTCGTGGTCTTAATGACGCCTGAGGCGCAGATCACCGGAACGGAATGGACACGCTTATGGGTTGTTCTGATCGCATTCGGGCTTTACCTGGTCACCTTCACCTGTGCAGGCCTCCTGAGTTCCTGCCTGACCCATCGTTCCGCCACCTCGTTCGTGCTTCTGCTCACCTTCTGGGTGGGCGCCGTGGTCGTGCTGCCTCGCCTGAGCCTGATCGCCGCCGACGGTTTCCGGCCTGCTCCCTCCATCCACGAATACCAGGCTAGAAAGAACGCCGTTTATAAACAGTATCTGGTCAAGTGGCGTGAGGTCCGAAAACAATGGCAACAGGAACACTCCCAACCGGGGCGGGAGTGGTGGAGGACGCCGGAGGGGAGGGAGGCAAATCAGTTCTACTACATAAAGACCCGGGATGAAATGCTTCGCAGACAAGGCCAGTCAGAGTTAGCCCATATCGATGAAGATTTCCGTAACCGATACAATGCCCGCCTGAGTCTGTCGGTAACCCTGGCGAGGCTTTCTCCAGCCTTTGTGCTCAAAAACGCAGTTGTCCGGTTGACGGGGACCGGCATAGATCGTCACCAGCGATTTGAAGGTGCCTTCGAGGTCAACAACAGAGAACGTGGTGTCTGGGAAGATAAGGCGTCAGACCTCAGTAACCTCAGATGGGTCTATCCGGAGAAGTATGGAAAGCCCAGGTGGGACATCTCCGATATGCCTCGCTTTGCGTACCGAGAGGTCTGGCCGCAGGAGGACCTGCAAGCCGCCCTGATCGACGTTGGAGTGCTGGTTTTGTGGGGGGTGGTTTTCTTTGCAGGGGCTTACTTGAAGATGCTCCGGTATGATGTGCGGTAAGACCTCTCCCCCGTCCCCTCTCCTGAAGGAGAGGGGTGAAGACCTGCCTATTCTCCCCCTTTCCTGAAGGAAAGGGGGCTGGGAGGGTAGGTCGATTGAAAGGAACGGACCATGTTCGCCCGCCTCGTTCAGAAAGAACTTTTGAGCCATCTGCTCGACTTCAGGTTCATCGCTGTATTTGCGCTCTGCGCGCTGCTCTCGGTCCTGAGCGTTTACGTTGGAACGCGCACCTATCTTCGGCAAATGGAACAGCATCAGACGGTCACAGAGAGCAACCGAAGTTTTACCCAGCAATCCCTCAAGATACCGGAAAGGACTGCCGACGACCTGTTCAGATGGGGAATTCTCTGGAACCGGCGGCCTGAAGTCCTCAGCCCGGTGGTCTTCGGCCTGTCGGGAACCGTGGGCCAGGAGGTCCATCTCCAGCACCAGCGCCTCTTCGTGTTTGAAGACAGCCCCTTTGCCGTTGATCCGGTCAACGCGCTCTTTGAAATTCTTGACTTTGCATTCATCGTCAAAGTCATCCTGAGTCTCTGCGTGCTGTTGCTTACGTACGACGCCATTTGTGGAGAGAAAGAGGCGGGCACGCTGCGGCTCTACGCCTCTTTTGCAGTGCCCAGGTCAACTCTGGCGCTGGCCAAGCTTATTGGATCAACCATCGCCGTTCTGGTTCCGTTTGTGTTTGCCTACCTGCTGGCCTCTACGGTGCTGACCCTGTCTCCCGGCGTAAGACTGCAAGGCGTAGATTGGGGACGGATGGCCGCTCTGATGGTCGTGTTTGGGCTTTATCTGGTGGTGTTTGCCGCCTTCGGACTCTGGATGTCGGCCTTGACTCACCGCCGGATGACGGCCTTTCTGGGACTCTTGGGACTCTGGACGGTCTGGGTCTTTGTCGTGCCCAATGTGTCGTGGCGCATTTCCCAGAGTCTGTTGCCCATAGAGAACTTTTACGGTTTGGAGAAACAGAGCGACGGGCTGCGCTGGGAGGCGATTAAAGGGAGCCATGACGAGCGGGAGAACTACCGGAAACGCAACCTTATTCAGGATTGGAACGCCCTCTCAGAACCCCAGCGTCAAGAGGTGCGGGATCATGAAAGAGAAATTGACGAGAAATGGGATGCATACCTCTATTCCCGCCTGAAGGATATGCAGGCACAGAGACGCAACCAGATGCACAGACAGCACGACCTGGCCTCAGTGGTATCTTCGATTTCTCCTCTCGGAGCAGTCAGCCTTGTGTCGATGGACCTGGCCCGCACCGGACCTGTCCAGCACGAAAGGATTGAAAATGCCCTGAGCGGTTATCTCATCTACGTATCCCAGTTCATTCAGGACAAATTTTACAGAATAAAATCCGCTGCGATGGATTTCTCGTGGTTTACCTACCAGGATTCCGAAGGGTTGGGCGAGTGTCTTTCTCGCAATGCATTTCACATCCTGAACCTGGCGCTGCTGGCGATCCTGGGGTTCGCCGGGGCATATGTGGCCATTTTGCGATACGACGTGAGGTGATCAGCCATGCGGAGAGGTTTGAGGGCAACATTTTGGGGCCTGACGCTGCTGACGGCGGTCCTGATCGCTGCGTCCTCCGGCTTCGGCCAGGGCTACTTCTCGGAGCGCAACGACGAGACGTATCTGATCCTGGCGCTCAAGAAGCAGAAGGCATCCTACGACGCGGCCAGGTCAGAGTATACGGCTGCGCTGGAGTTGAAGAAGCGCAATTTGATCTCCAACGAGGAGTTCGAGCGCAAGAAGGCCGCCTACATCAACCAGGAGATCTCCTACCAGCAGGCCATGCTGCGCGTGATCTTCGACCAGCCCCACATCGTCATCGAGAAGGCGGTCAAGTATCAGGCCCCGGACGGCAAGAAGCGGGTGCGGCTGACGTTGCAGAACACCACCGGTGGAGTGGCCGACTATGCCAAGCTGGTGGAGACGGATGCCAGTGTGTTCGATCCCAGTCTCCAGCCGGACAAGATCAACAACGTGTTCATCTCGCTGCACGAGGGCGGTCAGGGGGGTATGGTAGGGCCGATCATCAGCCAGCCTTATGAGGGGAAGATCGAGACGATCCGGTTCGGGCAGACGGCAGAGATGGATTTTCTGCTGTTGAAGGACGTGGAGGAGGTGGTGGTGGGGATAACCTACGCGGGACAGACGGACCGCAAGCACATCTATTTGCAGAAGGACGCGGGCGCCAACCGGGTGATCGTGACCTCGCCCAACTTCTCGCAGGAGACCAACCTGGGGGAGAACGCCACCTACACCTTGAGCCTGGAGCGGTTCTCCAGCGAGAACGACGTGTTCCAGTTGACGGTGATCAACCTTCCGAGGCAGATCTCGTATAGTTTCATAGACCCGGCCGGCGCCCAGGGTCAGCGGTTGTCCCAGGTGAACTTCACGCAGGGGGTGACCAGCAAGCAGTTGTCCTTGACGGTCTACCTGCCGGAGCGGGCGGACGAGCAGGTGGGCATCGACAGGGCGATAGAGTTTTACGCCCTGGCGCTGCCCCAGGAGGCCTGGCGACAGTTGCAGCCCTTAGACAGCCGGCGGTTCTCTTCGGAGGAGGTGGAAAGGCTCAGTGCGGGAAAGGTAAAGCTGGAACTGATCCCTCGCGGGGTGGGCAAGATCGAGGTGCGGGCGGTGAACCTGTATCACGAGATCAAGACCGGGGAGCAGGTGGGCATGGAGATCACGGTCCACAACGAGGGGACGCGCCGGTTAGACAACATCCGCATCAAGGCCAACGTGCCACCCAACTGGCAGTCCTCCATCCAGCCGGATGTGATCCCGGCGTTGCTGGCAGCCAGGGAGGAGGTGGTCAAGTTGAGGTTTGTGCCGCCCTCCGGGGTGGACGTGGGGGACTACGAGGTGCAGATCCAGACGCAGGCATTGGCGGACAACCGGCCAGTCCAGACGCAGGACAAGACCGTGCGCATCCACGT
>Ga0156186_1281_pt2 | contig 17206 bp, 15 predicted proteins | sample RifCSPlowO2_12_FD_107839 | JGI IMG/M metagenome (GOLD analysis project Ga0156186, IMG submission 107839) | Candidatus Handelsmanbacteria bacterium RIFCSPLOWO2_12_FULL_64_10
GTCATCAACTTCTCCGCCCTCATCCTCGAAGGCGTCTACGGAGATGTCTCGGAAGACATGAAAGACGCCGTGCAGGAGATCGACAAAAACGGGGAGGCGTTGCTGACGCTCATCAACGACATATTGGACCTGTCCAAGATCGAGGCCGGCAGGATGGAGTTACAGCTTTCGGAGTGTTCGCCGGAGGGGATGCTCGACACGGCGGTGTCGCTGCTCTCACATCGGGCACAGGAGAAGGGGTTGCAGTTGATCCAGCAGGTGGATGGGGACTTGCCTCTGGTCATGGCCGATGAGCGTCGGATTACCCAGCACGTGCTGGTCAACCTGGTCAAGAACGCGATCAAGTTCACGCACGAGGGAGAGGTTCGGGTGGGTGTGCGTCAGGAGAATGGTGGGATTTTGTTCTGGGTATCCGACACCGGCATCGGGATTCCGCAGGAGGAGCAGGAGCGCATCTTCGAGGTATTTCATCAGGTGGACGGGTCAGTGACGCGGGAGGTGGAGGGCACGGGGCTGGGTCTGGCGATAGCGAGGCGGTTTGTGGAGATGCACGGGGGGAGGATCTGGGTGGACAGCGAAGAGGGAAAGGGGAGCACGTTTCGATTCACGATTCCGATCAGGAGTTGATCAGAAGCAAGGTCCAGAAGCGCCTGGAGGCTATGCGTCCTGGGAAACCGAACCCTGTGAAAGACCAGAAACGCCTTCAAATATTTCTCTGCGCACTGATGAGCGCAGAAACAGACATTGTCCGGGACAGGGTCTCTCCGCTTCCGGGCCATGGTCGTTGCCGTGCGGAAGTCCTCCTCTGCCTTGTAGACCCACGGGGCGATGTCACCGGGGCGCTTCGTAGAGGACCTTTCCACGGGTCAGTATCTCCTCCAGAAACGGATCGAACCCTTTCAGGCGTTTGGCGATCTCTTCGGGCGTTCGTACCAGAATGTCCATGGCCAGGTATCGAGGACGGCAAACCTTCGCAATGCGGGCGCTGCGCTCCGCCGGACGCGCCTTCGTGTCCATGATCACCAACAGGTCCACGTCGCTATCCTGTGTAGACGTTCCGTAGGCATATGACCCAAACAGGATGATTCGTTCTGGCCGGAACGCCTCCACGATCTTACGGACGATCTCTTCTAACACAGCCGCATTAACAGGAGATTTGAGGAAGGCTTTAGAATGACGCATACGCGGGATGCACAGGATATTCCCTCTCTCCATCTGTTTGGATGTTTTGGTCATCTTTCGACCCCGGTCTATAAATTGAATAATTGAATCTGACCATCTATCCAGGCCTTAAGAAAATCCCCTGGACCTTAAATACGATAACTTACAGATCATCTAAAGTCAAGAGGTTCTTGCCCGATGAAAAAGGATGACATTATCCCGATCCGTGCATTCGCCCTAGTGGGTCTCATCCTGCTGTTGACCGCAGGGGCGAGGCATGCCTCGCCCCTACAAAACCGGCCGGTCGCCCCTACATTGGCCCGGCTCTCCTTCTGGGTCCCACCTTCACGGATGTCTGAGTTCGAGGCCGCCTACGAGGCGAAGGTCGCGCCGATCCTGAAGAAACACGGCCTGGCCGAATCCTCCGAGCGCGGCCGGGCCACGCCGGACAGCGTCTTCAACAGACTGTTTGAGATGAAGACGCCTGCTGAGGTGGAGGAAAAGCGAAAAGCGATCAATGGAGATGCCACGTATAACGCGGTCATTCGGGACCTGGGAAGGATTTTTGGAACCAGTGTTTCGGACGGCACGATCAAACGCATGTTTGCGATTTATACGACGCCTTCCGGCCCCGGCAGGGTGACGCCTTCCGGCCCCGGCAAGGTGACGCCCGCCGGCCCTGGAAAGGGTCACTGGCGCGCCTACGACGTGACGGACGGGCTTGCAAGTGCGTACGTGCGTTCGATTTTTCAGGATCGGGAGGGGAGGCTCTGGTTCGCGACCGTTGGGGGCGTGAGCCGGTATGATGGGAGATCGTTCACCACCCTCACCGTCAAAGACGGGCTGGCGCACAATCATGTGTGGTTCATTTTTCAGGATCGGGAGGGGGGGCTCTGGTTCTGCACCTACGAAGGTGTGAGCCGGTATGATGGGAAGACCTGGACCACCTTCACGACTAAAGACGGACTGCCAAGCAATTATGTGGGGTCGATCTTGCAGGACCGGGAGGGGAATCTCTGGTTCGGCACCCAGGGCGGTGGTGTAAGCCGGTATGATGGTAGGACTTTTACCACCTTCACCACAAAAGACGGCCTGGCGCACCAGACCGTATCGTCCATCCTGCAGGATAAGAAGGGAATTCTCTGGTTCGGCACACCCGGTGGAGGCGTGAGCCGATACGATGGGAAGACCTTCACGACTTTGACCACCAGAGACGGTCTGGCGAGCAATGGGGTGTCTTCGATCTTGCAGGACCGGGAAGGGGTTCTCTGGTTCGGCACCAACGGCGGCGTGAGCCGATATGATCCTTCGACTAAGCTCAGGACAGGTGGGAAAACGTGGACCACCTTCACCGTCAAAGACGGGCTGGCGCACAATGTCGTGCACTCAATCCTTCAGGACCGGGAAGGGGTTCTCTGGTTCGGCACCTACGAAGGTGTGAGCCGGTATGATGGGAAGACCTTCACCACCTTCACTACCAGAGACGGACTGCATTCAAGCAATATCGTGTCTTCGATCTGCCAGGACCGGGAGGGGTTCCTCTGGTTCGGCACCTTGAGCGGTGTGAGCCGGTATGACGGAAGCACATTTATCACCTTCCAGGACGGACTGCCAATCAATTATGTGTATTCGATCTGCCAGGACCGGGAGGGGCATCTCTGGTTCGGCACCAACGGCGGCGGCGTGAGCCGGTATGATAGGGAAGGGAGACAGTCCGGTGGACTGTCTGGGATGGGGACCTTTACCACCTTCACCACACAGAACGGGCTGGCGAGCAATCGTGTGTCTGAGATCTTTCAGGACCGGGAGGGGCATCTCTGGTTCGGCACCAACGGCGGCGTGAGCCGGTATGATGGGAAGACGTTTACCACCTTTACCACAGAGGATGGACTGGCGAGCAATAATGTGACTTCGATCATTCAGGACCGGGAGGGGCATCTCTGGTTTGGCGTCTTTGGCGGCGTGAGCCGGTATGATGCCCGGACCTGGACCACCTTTACCACACAGGACGGCCTGGCGAGCAGCCATCTCGCGCCCACGATCTTTCAGGACCGGGAGGGGGTTTTCTGGTTTGGCACCTTTGATGGTGGTGTGAGCCGGTATGATGGGCAGAAATTTACGACCTTCACGACCAGAGACGGGCTGGCAAGTAATTGGGTGCCGTCGATCCTGCAAGATCGAGAGGGGCATCTCTGGTTCAGTACCTTTTGGGGTGGGGTGACCCGTTATGATGGCAAGACCTTTACCCCTTTCACAGCAGAGGACGGGCTGGCGAGCAACTGTGTGGTGACGAACTTTCAGGATCGAGAGGGGCATCTCTGGTTCGGTACCGAGGGCGGGGTGAGCCGGTATGATGGGAAGACCTTTCAGACCCTGACCCGTCAGGACGGGCTGGCGAGCAACGGTGCGCCGTCCATCTTTCAGGATCGGGAGGGATATCTCTGGTTCGGCTTCGGTGTTGGCGTGACGCGCTATCGTCCACCGCCGCCGGCGCCGCCTCCTGTCTTCATCGACGCAGTGGTGGCGGATCGACGCTATGAGAAGGTCGCTGAGCTTGCGATCCCCTCCAGCGTGGGGCTGACGGTCTTTGAGTTTCACGGCATCAGCTTCAAGACCCGGCCCGAGGCCATGGTCTACCGGTACCGATTGAAGGGCTACGACAAGGACTGGCGGAACACCCACGCCCGGCGCGCGGAGTACCAGAACCTCCCACGAGGGACCTACACATTTGAGGTCCAGGCGGTGGACCGGGACCTGGTCTACTCCGAGAAACCCGCGATGGTTGTGTTACGGGTGCGCATGCCATACATGCTGATCGGGCTATGGTCAGCGTTGGGCGTAGCCATAGGGCTGGTTGCCTGGCAGACAGTGCGCGTGCTCCGGCGGGACCGGAGGCTCCAGGAGGCGAACACGGCGCTCTCCTCGGCGAACAAGGAACTGTTTGAGGCCAATCTTCAGGTGGAGCAGGCCAACGAAGCCAAGAGCGCCTTTTTAGCCAATATGTCCCACGAAATCCGTACCCCCCTCAACTCCGTCATCAACTTCTCCGCCCTCATCCTCGAAGGCGTCTACGGAGACGTCTCCGAAGACATGAAAGACGCCGTGCAGGAGATCGACAAAAACGGGGAGGCGTTGCTGACGCTCATCAACGACATATTGGACCTGTCCAAGATCGAGGCGGGCCGGATGGAACTTCAACTGTCCCAGTGTTCGCCGGAGGGGATGATCGACACGGCGGTTTCGCTGCTGGAGCGCCGGGCGCAGGAGAAGGGGTTGCAGGTCATCCGGCAGGTGGATGGGGACTTGCCTCTGGTCATGGCCGATGAGCGCCGGATTACCCAGCACGTGCTGGTCAACCTGGTCAAGAACGCGATCAAGTTCACGCACGAGGGGGAGGTGCGGGTCGGGGCACGGCAGGAGGACGGTCACATCCTGTTCTGGGTGTCGGACACGGGGATTGGGATTCCTCTTGAGGAACAGGAGCGCATCTTTGAAGTGTTTCAGCAGGTTGACGGGTCGATCACGCGGGAGGTGGAAGGGACGGGGCTGGGTTTGGCGATAGCGAAGCGGTTCGTGGAGATGCACGGGGGGAGGATCTGGGTGGACAGCGAAGAGGGAAAGGGGAGCACCTTCTGGTTCACGATTCCAAAAAGGAATGCAGGAGACAGGAGACAGGAGACAGAATGAACCCCAAGCTCATCTTACACATTGAAGACAACCCCTCCAACCGGAAGGCCCTCCGGCACATCCTCCGGATGACGAATTACCGCCTGATCGAGGCCGCCGACGGCCAGGAGGGGATCGACCTGCTGGAGAAGGAGACCCCGGACCTGATCCTCACGGACATCCAGCTCCCGAAACTCTCCGGCTACGACGTGGCGAAGCGGGTCAAAGCCGACCCTCGCTTCAGGCACATCCCGGTCGTGGCCGTGACCTCCTACGGCCTGAGTGGAGACGACGCAAAGGCGAAGGAAGCGGGGTGCGACGATTACGTCTCCAAACCCTACCGACCCAAGGTCCTCCTGGAGCACCTCGAAAAATTTCTGGGAAGCAGTCGCAATCCCCCGCCAAAGGAGTCCCCATGAATGCCCCGAAGATACTCATCGTGGATGACACCCCCGCCAACGTCAAGGCATTGCGGATGAGGCTCTCCCCCGAAGGCTACGAGGTCCTGGAGGCGTCGGATGGGCTGCAGGCCCTGGAGCGGGTTGCGCAGGAAAAACCCGACCTGGTCCTGCTCGACGTGATGATGCCTGGCCTGAACGGCTTTGAGGTCTGTCGCAGGGTCAAATCACAGCCCGACACGCAGTTCATCCCGGTGGTGCTCGTCACGGCCCTGACGGACCGGGAGTCGAAGGTCACCGGCATCGAGGCCGGCGCGGACGACTTCATCAACAAACCCCTGGACCCCGACGAGCTGCGCGCCCGCGTCAAATCTCTGCTGCGCACCAAATCCCTCCACGACGAACTGCAGCGGGGCTATGAAGAACTGCGGCGGCTGACGGAGGACCTGAAAGCGGCCAATCGGCAGGTCCAGGAGGCGACCCGGCGAAAATCGCAGTTCCTGGCGAACATGTCTCACGAACTCCGCACACCGATGAACGCAATTCTCGGGTTCACGGACCTTGTCCTGCGCCGCTCAGGCGACGCCCTGCCGGATCAGCAGCGGGACAACCTGATGAAGGTGAAGTTGAGCGCCGATCACCTGTTGAACCTGATCAACGACCTCCTGGACCTGTCCAAAATCGAGGCCGGGCGGGTGGACATCATATCTGCGTCGTTCCACGTGAAGAGGCTCATCGCGAACTGCTGTGCCACGGTGAGTCCGCTGGTCAAGCCGGGTGTGACACTGAACTACGAAGTTGCGGACGACGTCGGGGAGGCCCACACGGACGAGGCCCGGCTGCGGCAGATTATCATCAACCTGCTGAGCAATGCGCTCAAGTTTACGGAGCAAGGGGAAGTCAAGGTGCGAGTGGCGCGACCCCCGACCGCCGACCGCCGACCGCCGCCTTCGATACCCGGTCCGCCGTCGTCCGTCGTCGGTCGTCCGTCAGAGGATGGTTTCCTGGAGATCGCGGTCTCCGACACCGGCATCGGCATCCCCCCGGAGGCGCTGGGCTACATCTTCGAGGAGTTCCGGCAGGTGGAGGGGAGTCCTCAGCAACAGAAGGGGACAGGACTGGGGTTGTCGATCACAAAGAAACTGACAGAGCTTTTAGGGGGGACGATCGAGGTGACGAGTGAGGTGGGAAGGGGATCGAAGTTTACAGTCAGGATTCCGGCAGTCTATCAAGCGCCTGTCGTCTGATCCATAAGGAATACAGGAGACAGAATACAGAATACAGAATGTTCGGTTTTCTCCTGTCTCCTGCCTCCTGTATTCTGTATTCTGTTTCGCCTTGTCATTTGACGAAGGTTACGAGGCAATGGCGATAGATAAAGCGAAAATCCTCGTCGTGGACGACCAGCCGTCCAACGTGAAGGCCTTGCGGATGAGGCTCTCCGCGGAGGGCCACGAGGTCCTGGAGGCCTTCAACGGCGCCCAGGCCCTGGAGCAGGTGGAGCAGGAGCAGCCCGACCTGGTCCTGCTCGACGTGGTTATGCCCGGCCTGGACGGCTACGAGGTCTGCCGCCGGATCAAGTCACGACAGGGCTTCATCCCCGTCATCCTGGTGACCGCCAGGACCGAGACCGAATCCATCGTCAAGGGCCTGGACGCCGGCGCGGACGAGTACGTGACCAAGCCCTTCGAGCCCCTGGAGCTGATGGCCCGCGTGAGGTCCATGCTCCGCATCCGGCGGATGTACCAGGAGAACGCCCACCTCCGCCGGGAGATCGCGGGGACCTACCGGTTCGAGAACCTCATCGGTCAGAGCCCCGCGATGAAGAAGGTCTACGAGATGATGGAGAAGGTCATCGACAGCCCCATCACCGTCCTCCTGATCGGCGAGACCGGCACGGGAAAGGAGGCCTTCGCGCGCGCCATCCACTACAACAGTCCGAGGAAGGATCAAAAGTTCATTGCGACGAACTGCGGGGCCTTGCCGGAGAACCTGCTGGAGAGCGAGCTGTTCGGGCACAAAAGGGGGGCCTTCACCGGCGCTGCCGGGGACAGGGTCGGCCTGTTCGAGGCCGCGGAGGGGGGAACGGTCTTCCTGGATGAGATTGGGGAGATGAGCCAGGCGATGCAGGTCCGGCTGTTGCGGGTGCTCCAGGAGCGGGAAGTCGTGCGGGTCGGCGAGTCAGAACCCAGGAAGATCGACATCCGGGTGATCGCCGCCTCCAACCGGGACCTGGAGGTGGAGGTCAGAGAAGGCCGCTTCCGGGAGGACCTCTACTACCGCCTGAGCGTCTTCCCGGTCCGCCTGCCCCCCCTGCGGGAGCGCCGGGAGGACATCCCCTTCCTGGCGGACCACTTCCTCCAGAAGCATCGTGACGCGTCGAAACCGGCCCTCCCGGCCTTCACTCCCGATGCCATAGATGCGTTGACCCGCTACGACTGGCCCGGCAACGTGCGGGAGCTGGAGAACGAGGTGCAGCGGGCGCTGGTGTTGACGCCGGACGGCGGCGTCATCGGCCTGGACCTGCTGTCGGAAAAGGTCCGGGGACCCCGCGAAACCGCGCGGAGCTACAGGCGGGAGGGGATGTTGAAGGAGGCCGTCGAGGGGGTGGAGCGAGAGATGATCCGGGCGTCCTTCGAGGCCTGCGGCGGGAACAAGAGCCGGATGTCTGAACAGTTGGGGGTCAGCCGGTGGACCCTGCTGCAGAAGATGAAGGAATATGGGATTGAGTAGGGGCACGGCGTTGCCGTGCCCCTACACCTATTCTATCTCGTCGTAGTGCGCGACGACCTTGCTGATGAGGCCGTATTCGATGGCCTCTTCGGAGGAGAGCCAGAAGTCCCGGTCCGCGTCCTCCTCCACCTTCTTGAGGGGCTGGCCCGTGGCCTCGGCGATGATCCGGTTGATCCGCTCCTTCATCTTGATCATCTGCTCGGCGGCGATCTTGATGTCCGTCGCCACGCCCCCGAACCCCCCCACCAGCGGCTGATGGATCAGAATGCGGGAGTTCGGCAGCGCAAACCGGTTCTCCTTCTTCGGCGCGGCCAGGACGAGCGCGGCGGCGCTGGCCGCCATCCCGGCCACGATGGCCTTCACCGGGGCGCGGACGAACCGGATCATGTCGAAAATGGCAAATCCACTGTCCGCGTGCCCGCCGGGGGAGTTGATGAACATCCGGATGGGCTTTTCGGGGTCCTGCTGATCCAGCATGAGAAGCTGCGCCGTGATCCGGGTGGCCAGCTTGGCGTCGATGCCGTCGGTCAGCATGACCGTCCGGGACTTCATCAGGCTCCTGCCGAGGTCGCCGTCGAAGGCCCGGTCCCTTTTGCGCTTCTTGGGTTCCTCCTCCTCGTCCTCCTCGTCCTCCTCGTCCTCGTCTTCCTCCTCTTCCTCCTCCTCTGCCCTCAGGTAGATCTCATCTGCCATGATTACTCGTAGCCTCCAGGATAATGATAGGCGATGACATCGTGGGATAGTGTCTTGCTTTCAAGAATATAACCTAAAACGGCCGGATAAGCAAGACACCCTGAAAAAGGCTTGCCTATCGCGAAGCAATCCCCTATTTTTGAGGGGCCTCCAATTCATCCTTCATCCCTTATCCTTCATCCTTCACGGTTGATCATATGTCGTCTTCTGGCACTACCGCCTCTCCCACTCCTTCTGCCTTCTGCCTTCCGCCTACATCCCCCACCTCCTCCTGTATTTGTCCTCGCCCTCCAGGGCCACCATCTGGTCATAGACCTCCTGGAGCGCAGTCAGGGCCATCAGGCCGTCCTCTGCGCTGCAGGAGGGCTGACGATCCTCCCGAATCGCGTCCACGAACTCCCGGTCCTGGGCCAGCATCCCCTCCTGAAAGTTGTTGTCGGACGCGAACACAACCTCTCCCCCGAAGGTGACCCGGTCGCCGGAGAGGGTCAGGGTCCCTTCCTCGCAGATGAACGTGTCCCCGCTGATCCCCTGCCGGGCGTTGTAGGAAAGGCTGACGGTGGTGATGCATTCGTCCGCGTGACGCATCAGGAGGCTGACGTCCAGCGAGGTCCCCGTCCGGGGATCCAGGGGGGAGAGCTCCCCCCGCACCCGCCGGACCGGCGCGCCTATGGCCCAGAGGGCGAAGTCGACGTGATGGCAGGCGTGGTGGAACAGCACGTCATCCACCCAGCTCCGTCGGTAGCCCGTCCACCCGACGTTCTCGTGCCGCAGCCAGAAGGAATAGCTGTGATGCTGGTGGACCCGGCCCGCCCTGCCGGAGGCCAGAAAGTCCTTGACGAACCGGCCCGTCGGCGCGAACCTGCGGGTGTGCGCGACCATCAACTTTCGACCCGTGCGACGCGCAAGCCCCGCGAGCTCCTCGGCCCCCCGCCGGGACATCGCCAGGGGGATCTCCACGAGCGCGTCCTTGCCCGCCCTCAGCGCCCCCGACGCCATCTCGTGGTGAAATTCGCTCGGGGCTGTGACGATCACGGCGTCCACTTCGGGATCGGCCAGCGCCTCCTCGTAGCGGGTGGTCGTCTTTGCGAACCCCCTCTCCCGCCCGAACGCCTCTGTGGGCCCCGGCCTCCGCCCGACCAGGGTGTGCAGACGGACCCCTTCGATCCTCTTCAGCGCCTCGACGTGGAAGGCGGCGATGCCCCCGTAGCCCACCACGCAGCAGTTGAGCGTGTCCATCCTCCTCCTCACCCCGCCCTGTTCAGGGCGGGCATCAATTCGCGCGCAAACAGCTCCATGCTGCGAAGCCAGGAGGGTTTGTCGTCCCAGTCGTAGCCCATCAGGATGAGCGTGCCAAACGCGCCTGTCTCCTCCCTCATCCGCAGCAGTCGGCGCAGGGCCTCGTCCACGTCCCCGGCGATGATCATCTCCTCCATCATGTAGTCCAGGGTGCAGTCCGCATCGCTCATGGACAGGTCCCGCTTGAAGGCCTTCCGCCCCGGCCCGCGGTCCATCAGCTTGCCGATGTACTCGAAGTTCCGGGCCAGGGAGTTCGTCCGCGCCCGTCGGCGCGCCTCCCGCGTGGTGTCGGCTATAAAGATGGCCCGCGCGACCTTCCAGTCGGCCCGGTTCGGCTGTCGCCCGGCCTTCAGCGCCGCCTCCTCGTAGGTCCTCCACTGGTCCGCCAGCACATTGGCCGTCACTAAGCAGTGGCCGAAGGGCTGGAGCCCCCGCGCCCCGGCCATCTGCATCGTGGGAGAGTTCCGGCTCGTCCCCGGCGTGGCGATCGGGGGGTGAGGGCGCTGGAACGGCTTGGGGATGAACCCGATGCCCGTCTCCTCGTCCACATACTTTTTAAGCGATACGGTCCAGTACTTGCCCTGGATCTCGTACGGGGGATCGGACGCCCACAGCCTCAGAATGGTGTCGATCGCCTCGCTCACCATCTCAGCCGAGTTTTTGGGGTCCAACCCGTACACCTCCAGATCCGTGGGCACGCTGCCCGGCCCGAAGCAGAGGTTGAGCCTCCCCTTGGAGAGATGGTCCAGAAAGGCCAGCCGGCACGCCACGTGGGCCGGATGGTGCTGCTGCAGGCAGACCGGCGCCGGACCCAGACGGATGCGGCGCGTCTCCCCCAGCGCCCGGCCGATGAAGATCTCGGGCATCACGATGTTTTCGTACCTCATCGTGTGGTGCTCGCCGATCCAGAACTCGCTGAACCCGAGCTCCTCGGCCCGCACGATCAGCTCCAGGTCTTCGTCGTAGCACTGCGCCAGCGGTTTGGCGGGGTCGTGGAACGGCATGATAAACATGCCATAGCGGATCGTCGGAACGGCCTCGTTCATGTCCCTTCTCCTGGGCACTCAATCTTTAATTTTCAATCCCTGCCGGTACACGCGCCCCCCCTTGACCACGGCCACCGGAACGAGCCTCTGCCGGCCCGTGCGCACGCCGCCGTGCGCGTCCACGAGCTGAAACTCGCCGTCTCGCAGCTCGAACACGACCGCGTCCCCCCACGCCCCAACGGCCAGCGTCCCGATCCTGTCCTGCATCCGGATGACCCGCGCGGGGACGGCTGTCACCTTCGCCATCGCCTCGTCGAGCGGCATGCCCAGGTGGAGGAACTTCGTCACCACCGTGGCCAGGTCATACACCGGCCCGTGCAGGTTGTAGACGTGCAGGTCCGACGAGATCGTCTGCGGCTGCACGCCCTGCGCCATCGCCCGTTCGACCACCTCCCAGTTGAACGACCCCGCGCCGTGCCCCACGTCAAAGACCACGCCCCGCTCCATCGCCTCCCGCGCCGACCTCCGGACCTGCCCCCGCTCGTCCAGGATGCCGCACGCCATCCCGTGGAAGCAGTGCGTCAGGATGTCCCGCTCGCGCATGACCCCCAGGATGTCGTCCAGCGACTCGCACCAGGCGTTCTGAGGGTGCACCATGATGGGCAGGCCCGCCGCGTCCGCCGCCTCCCGCGCCCGGTGGAGCGGCAGCATCCCGGACCGCTCGCTCACGATGCTGTGCCGGGTCAGCCGCACCTTCACCCCCAGGATGATGTCCCGGTGCCTCTCGATCATCTGGCACGCCCTGCCGACGTCGGCGTACTCCGGGATCTCGAATTCCCCGATCTCGCGCGTGAGCATCCCCTGCGACGAGATGTTGAGCTGCGCCAGGATGCGCGTGGCGCTCACGTCGATCACGTACTTCCGGAACCCCGGAAAGGTGTCCGCCCCGGCGGAGCCTGCGTCCACCACCGTGGTCGCGCCCCGCGCCAGGCAGGTGGGGTCGGGCGCCACCCCGAAGTGGCTGACCCCGTAAAACACGTGCACGTGCAGGTCGATCATGCCCGGCGTCACGAGACACCCCCTGGCGTCCACCACCTCGCGCGCCTCCGCCCCGGAGAGATCGTCCCCGACCGCGGCCACGACGCCGCCCGAAAACGCCACGTCCTTCCTCGCGTGGACCTTCTGCGCGGGGTCCACGAGCGTCCCGCCTTTGATCAGCAGGTCGCAGGTCATAGCAAACTCCTTTCGCAACGGGTGAAGATGGCCGTCAAGATAGAGGGACAGGCGTCTGCTGTCAAGGGATTTGTGGCGATCATTTTTTGCGTGCGTCGGGCGGGTCGGGGGCCTATATTGTAAGCGTCAGAAGAAAGGAGACCTCATGGACAACGCGAAACGCCCCCTGCGCGTGGGCATCGTCGGGTGCGGCTCTTTCGGGCGCAAGACCTACGCCTGCGGCGTGGCCGAACACCCCGGCGCGACCGTGGCCGCCCTGTGCGACATCGACCGGGCGCGCGCGGAGGCCGCGGCCCGCGAGCTGTCCGAGGAGCGCGGCGCCCCCCGCCCCGCGACCTACGAGGACTACCGGCGGATGATCGAGAAGGAGTCCCTGGATGTCGTCATGGTCGGCACCCTGGCGGACGTCCGCCCGGCCGTGACCCTCGCCGCCCTGAGCGCCGGCGCCCACGTCCTGGCCGCCAAGCCCATGGCCCCGTCCCTGTCCGGGGCCGAGGAGATGCTCCGGGCCGCACAGCGGGCGGGAAGGCTCCTGATGGTCGGCTACAACTTCCGCTTCCGCGACGACGCCCAGGTCGTGCACCGCTTTATCCGGGAGGGCGGCCTGGGGAGACCCCTCTTCGCCCGCGCCTGGTCCCACGAGGCCAGCGTCCCCACCTGGGGGCCTCACTACATCAGGTCCCTCTCCGGGGGGGGTTCCCTCGCCAGCACCGCCGTCCACGTCATCGACCTGGCCGTCTGGTTCCTCGGCTGCCCGAAGCTCCTGTCCGTCCAGGGACACAGCCTGTCCCGCTTCGCCGACCTCCCCTCCCGCCCGCCCAAACTGGAGGCCGTCCGCGAGACCTACGACGCCGAGGACCTGACCTCCGGCTACGCCCGCTTCGCCGACGGCATCACCCTGTCCGTCGAGGGCATGTGGCTGACGCCCCCTCAGATCGACGGCAAGGGCGTGGACGTCTGGGGGACCGAAGGCTACGCCTCCCTGTCGCCCCTGCGCCTCCTGACCTGGCGGGACGGCGACTACGCGGACCGAACCGGGGAGATCGCGCCCGGCCTCGCCGGCCCCTTCCGCGACGACTCCCGCGTGCGCAACCGGCGCGAGGTACACCATTTCCTGGACTGCGTCCTGGGCAAAACCGCGCCCCTCATCACGCCGCAGGAGATGTGGACCGATCAGGCCGTCGTGGAAGGCATCTACGCAGGTCATCTCTCTTTTAACACGTAAGGAGTTGATCTTATGCCAACTTCCTACCGCGTCGGCATCATCGGATGCGGCAACATCGCCCAGCGGCACGCGAAGGCCTACCAGAGCGTGCCCGGCCTGGACCTCGTCGCCGGCGCCGAGCCTCACGCCGGGGCCGCCCGCGCCTTCCGGCAGACCTTTGCGATCCCGGCCATGTACGCGGACCCCGAAGAGATGCTGCGGAGGGAGTCGCTGGACGTCGTCAGCATCTGCACCTGGCACCTGCTCCACCCCCCCCAGACGGTCCTGGCCTCGGAGCGCGGCGTCAAGGCCGTCCTGTGCGAGAAGCCGATGGCGGTCAGCCTGAGCGATGCGGACCGGATGATCGCCGCCTGCGCCGCGCGCGGCGTGAAGCTGGCCATCGGCCATCAGCGGCGGTTTTATCCCGCCTGGACCGAGGCCCGCCGGCTGATCGGCCAGGGCGCTGTCGGGCAGCCGGTCCTGGCCACCGGCCACGTGATCGACGGCCTGCTGAACACCGGCAGCCACGTCGTGGACGGCGCGCGCTACCTGCTGGGCGACCCGAAGGCCGAGTGGGTGATGGGGGCCGTGGAGCGCAAGACGGACCGGTGGGAGCGGGACGTGCCCATCGAGGACTGCTGCCTGGGCCTCGTGGCCTTTGCCGGAGGCGCGCAGGCCCTGATTCAGGTGGACCTCACGGCCCGCAACGAGCCGGACGAGTTCACGGTGCAGGGCACGGAAGGGGTGCTGAGGGTGGGGCCGGACCACCTCCGCCGGATCAGCGCGATCCGCACCGACCGGGAGGCGCGCCAGATGCTCTGGGATGCGGAGACGGCCTACGCGGCCCGGAAGGTCGGGCTGGAAGGGGCCTTCTACATCGCCTACGTTGCGCAGGCGCGGGCCCTCAAGGCCTGGCTGGACGAGGGGGGCGACTACCGCAGCGACGGCGCGCAGACCCGCCACGCCGTCGAACTCATGATGGCCCTCTACCAGTCCGCGCGGAACCACGAAGTGGTCCGCCTCCCCCTCGCGGAGCAGGACTATCCCCTCTCCCTGATGCTCGCGGAGGGCAAGCTCCCGCTCCGCTACCCGGAGCGCTACGACATCCGGGGGCCGGAGCGCCGGGCCTGGGCCCACCGCGAGGCCTATGATCGCCTCCGCGCCGCCGGACTCCCCCACCCCCAGATCGTGGCGGAAATTTTTAAAAAACACCCAACCCCCTGACCCCCTTCCCCACAGGGGAAGACCTAACCCCCTCAATCCCCCTTCCCCAGAAGGGAAGGGGGAAAGGATGATCTTCTCAGATGTTCTTCTCCCTCTCTCCCTGCCTGCCCTGAGCGGAGCGGCGCTTTCGCGCCGCGCAGTCGAAGGGTGGGAGAGAGGGTCGGGGAGAGAGGTCTAGCAAAAAAAACCCCGAAGGCTTTCACCTCCGGGGCCGCAGAGTCAGACCGCCTGGAAAAAGACGGAATCGTTGTCAAGGCTATAGCGAATAAACGTTGGCCTCATAGACGTAAACACTCGAAGAGCTGATCCAGTAAAAGTAATGGTAACCTGCCGAGAGTTCGAGCAATACCGGGCAGGACTGGGTCGCACCACTATAAGTCCAACTTGCAACGGTCGAATAAGCTCCCCCTTCATAGTGCTTCATGCTGACCGATGATCCCGAGGTACCCTTCGCCTCGAAGTTGACGATATACCAGCCGTCTGTATCAACATTAACATACAAACGGGCAAGAGGGTTAACAACCTGGATCCCAAAGGTGGTAGCCCAACCTGAAGAGGTGGGAAATAAACGCACGATTGTCCCGTTATAAGTGTTAAGATCAACCAATGCGCCATAAAAAGTGATGCTCCCGGATGGGCTGCTCGAATACCATTTGTTACTGGGGTCCAGTGTCAGCGAGAATGAGCTCTGGGCCTCGGCCACCTTTACCCTGAGCGGGTTCAGGTAGGAGAAAGCGGATTCGGACTCGACCGGCCCCACCCCGATGCGCGCCCCGCGCTTCTTGGCCTCTTCGAGCATCTCCTTTCCGCCGGGCATATTGCGGATCTTCTCCAGCAGGCTCTCCTTCGTGGGCCGCTGCCGGGGAGTCTGGTCCGGCGGAGGTCCCATCTCCTGCTCCTCCGGAGGCGGCGTGGGCGAGGCCTTCAGTTTGGGAGGTAGCTTGGGCGGAGGTCCCTGCATTTGAGGTTGAGACCCCGACCCCATTTGCGCCTCGGACGGCGTTACGCTGGCCTGCTCAACGACCATCCAGCCTGCGACAAGCCCCACGATCAGCGCGACCGGGAGACATACGGATGACCACTTCTGTAAGCGTCTCATGACGACACCCTCCCTGATGGTGAACCTCTGTGACCGCATTCCTTCCTTTCCCGTCCCAATCCCCTACATCTGAAATATCGATAGCAATATAATCATTCTATGTGACAAATGTCACAAAATCGTGAGAAAATTTACAGCCCTCACCCCGGCTCACTGCGTTCGCCTCCCCTCTCCCACATGTGGGAGAGGGGTGCCTGAGCGGAGCGAAGGCGGGGTGAGGGCCGATCCACAATCTACTCCGCAACCCCGCAATACAGCGCCGCCGTCAGGGCGTAGACCTTCGCCGCGCCCTCTATCCGCGCGACCGACACCCACTCCACGTCCGCGTGCGCCGTCTCGTTGGACGGCCCGTAGTAGAACGTCGGCACGCCCGCCCCGTGCACGTAGAGGTTGGCGTCCCCCACGATGCGCATGCCCACGGTGTCCGGCTCTCTCCCTGTCACCCGGCGCGCTGCCTCCGCCGTCGCCCGCACCGCCGGGTCGCTCACCGGCGTCTCGAACGGCTCCCGCTCGTGCTCGATGCTCACCGTCAACTTGAGCTTGCCCGCCTCCGCAAACGGCCCGGCCAGGGCCTTCAGCTCCGCCAGGATGTCCTGCGCCGTCCGGCCCGGCGCCCACCGCCGCGTGCCGGTCAGGACGCATCTCAGCGGCGTGCGGTTGAAATAGTCCCCCGCCTGCGCGATCCCCAGGTCGATCCGCTCCGGCCCGGCTAAGGGATGGACTGCGCCAGCGTCCAGTTCCTGCTGCCGCTCATAGATACGCCGGATCAGGTCTCCCATGTGCCGGATGGGGTTTTCGCCAAACGGCACGTACTGCGTGTGCATCCCGCCCCTGTCCGACTCCATCAGGATCGTGAACACCGCCGACCCCATGCTCATCACCCACAGCGCGTCCCGCCCCTCCGCGATCAGGATGCGGTCGCACGTCAGGCGTCCGTTGCGAATGTCCTCGATCATGGCGCGGATGCCGTCCTTCCGGGCCTCCGTCTCCTCGTGTCCCACCACGGCGGTCAGCCACAGGTCCCCCTTCAGCCTCACGCCCGACCGGAGCAGGGCCCGCGCCGCGCCTAAGATCGCCGCCATGCCCCCCTTCATGTCCGTGGACCCCCGCCCGTAGATCCGGTCCCCCTCCCGCCGGGGCGGCGGACAGTTCCCCACCGGGATCGTGTCTAAATGGCCGTTCAGCATCAGCGTCGGGCCGCCCCCCGTCCCCCGGATGCGCGCGTAGAGGTTGGGCCGGCCCGGCGTCACCTCCCTCACCTCCACGTCCAGCCCCAGCCCCCGCATCTGCTCCGCGTAACAGACGCAGACCTCCTGCTCCTCCAGCGTCACGCTGGGGACCTTCACCAGCTCGAACGCCCGCTCGGCGACCCACGCCCCGTCCACGGCATCCAGAATTCGGTCCAGTACATCAGGCATACAAAGCTCCATAGATTTCAGCCCCCACCCTCCCCCATTCTGGCGGCAAAGCCCCTGTGACCCCCTCCCTCCCCCACACGTGGGGGGAGGGA
>Ga0156186_1282_pt1 | contig 17197 bp, 12 predicted proteins | sample RifCSPlowO2_12_FD_107839 | JGI IMG/M metagenome (GOLD analysis project Ga0156186, IMG submission 107839) | Candidatus Handelsmanbacteria bacterium RIFCSPLOWO2_12_FULL_64_10
ATTCTACATCGACTCCGAAAGGAGCCGACTATACCCAACTGAATACGAGAGAGCCGCTTAGATGTGCCTATGAAACCTTACACACTCCATTCATTTCAATGCCTCTTTCCGCCCCCTGGTCACGTCTCCGCCGTCGTCGGGTCGATCACCGATTTGACCTCGGAGATGCGATTGGCCGGGAATCCCCCCTGTCGGGCGTGCTCTCGCACCATCTCCTCGTTCGGGGCGATGTACACGCAGTAAACCTTGTCGTCGGCGACGTAACTCTGAACCCACTGGATCTGCGGACCCAGTTGCCTCAGCACGCTGCAGGACTTCTGAGACACAGCCTGCAACTCCGGGGCGGACAACTTCCCGGCCCCGGGGATCTCCCGTTCGATGACATATTTTGGCACGGCAGTCCTCCTTTTGGGGTTAAACGTGAAACGACCTCACCCTCCCCCGTCGCTGTAGGGGCGCAGCATGCTGCGCCCCTACGACACCCCTCCCTCTCCCAATGGGAGAGACCGACAGCGAAAGCTGTCGGAAGGTGGGAAGGGAAGGGGGTCAGGGGGTGGGTGAGGTCTGATTACTTCGCCCCGATCTGGTGCCGCTGCGGCCCGTGCACGTAGGGGCCGAGCATCACTGCCCGCTCCTCCTCGGTCATGTCCTTCGTGAACTCCCCCCACCGGCTCTCCGGCGACGTGTGCGGCCCACCCGCGCGGACCATGAACCCCGCCGCGAACTTGTAGAGCACCGACCTCCGCTCTCCCGCCCCCCTCCAGGGAAGCGTCCCGTGCGAGGTCCCCTCGCAGAAGAACAACACATCCCCGGCCTTCATGACCACCTGCCTCACGGCCCCCCGGTCGTTCTCCACCGTCAGCACGCCCCTCGGCGCGCGATAGTTGGACTTGTGGCTGCCGGGCACGCAGCAGAACCCCCCGTCTCCGGGGCTCACCTCCGTGAGCTGCCAGGCCACCGTCACCCCCCCGCAGAACATCCTCCCGTTCTGGTGAAAGTAGTTCACGCAGGCGTTAAGCGGCTCCCCCGCGCCGTGAAGCTGGTGCCCCTCGCTCCCCTCCTTCATGGCGATCAGGAGCGGGCCGTGGTCCAGCCGGTAGCCCGGCCCCATCATCTCATACATGTAGTTCACGATGTTCGGGTGGACCAGCAGCCTTCGGAACGGCTCGCACCAGGGCCGCTCCCACCCCAGCATGCCCGTCAGCTCCAGCCGCCCGCCCGTCCCCGTCAGGGTCTTCGACCCACGCGCCAGGGGATCGTCCAGAGACCGCTGCCGGATCTGCTCCTTGTGGTGGTCGATGGAGTTGTTACACGCCGTCACCTCTTCGGGAGTCAGGGCGTTCTCCACGACTAAGTAGCCCCAAAGGTCAAAAAAATACTTGTCCTCTTCGGTCATGATTCGCATGCGTGTGTGGATGACCTCCTCTGGAATAATAGGCGTGAGGCACGAGGCAACAGGCGTGAGCCCCCCTCCCGCCTCACGCCTCATGCCTTCCGCCTTTTTTCAGAACCCCCCCACCAGCGAGACCCGGATCGGCGAGTTCATCGTCGCGTTGTGATGGACGAAGGAGAAATCCACGCCGATCTTGCTCTGCCCGAACTCCCGCTTCACCCCCGCCCCCACGCTCCAGTCACCCAGATAGTAGTTCCACCGGTAGCCCGCCCGCAGGGCCAGGGTGTTGGCCAGCCAGAGCTCGGCCCCTGCGTGGAACCGCTCCTTGTCGTCGATGAAGTAGGCCAGCTCCCCCGAGGTCGTCAGACTGACCGCCTGCCCCTTCTTCCCGTAGACCTCCATCGCCCCCGCCACCGTGTAGACCATGGGCTGCGCCGTGTTCCCCGACGGGATGGAGCCCGGAATCTGCACCGTCTGGTCCTTCCCGAAGTTCCTCAGCGTCATGGCGATCCGCACGCTCTTGAACCCCGTGTAGAACAGGCTGGAGAAGTCGAAAGAGGCGCTCTGGACGTGGTCCTTGTGCAGCCGCTCGTAGATCCACTTCCCGGCGACCGACACGGAGAGCTTGTCCGTCACCTTCCGGGCGTAGGCCACGTTCACGAAGAAGTCGGAGGCCGAGACCATGTTGCCCAGCCGCCCCGTCGGGTCCGTGGGCGTCGTCTCTAAGCTCTCGCCCGAGCTGAAGGTCACCAGCGAGACCCCCAGCACGTGCTGCCCCACGTGATACGCCATCGCCCCCGAGAAGAACTTGGAGTCCACCATCCACTTCGTGTAGCCCGCCGTGTACTCGAACCGCTCCACGTGGGTCAGCCCCGCCGGGTTCCAGAACATGGAGTTGATGTCGTCGGCCACGGCCACGAAGGCGTCCCCCATGCCCGACGCCCGCGCCCCCTGGCTCACCTTGAGCGGCACGAAACTCGACCGCCCCGTCCCCCGGAACTTCAGATGCGGCTGCGCGCCCGCGCGAACGCCGGGGGGGAGCTGGTAGGTCGGCGTCTGCGCCTGCGCCGCGAGGAACGCCCCGGCGACTATGACCAGCGCGCTTACTAAAAGGAATCGTCTCACACTCGGCCTCCTTATCACGGACCTCACCCACCCCCTACCCCCTCCCTCTCCGCAGGCGGAGAGGGAGGGGGCGCCAAGGGCTTTTATACAGGGCTGGGGGAGGGTGAGGTCACTTGATCACAATAAAACTCCCGCGCTGGACCTTGCCGATGCTGCCGGGGACTAAGGACTCCACGGAGAAGAAATAGACCCCGGCCGGGATCACCGACGCCCCGGTCCAGGTGTTCTGCCCCCAGGTCAACTCCGCCGAGTGCTGCGCCGACAGCGTCCCGTTGTGCACGATCTGGTGCATGATGTCCCCGGCCGCGTTGTAGATCGTGATCCGCGCCAGACGGGGGACGTTCGTGAACCGCAGGTTCCGGTTGTTGTCCCCCTGCGCCCCGAACGAGTGCACCCCGTCGTCCTTCCAGGGGTTGGGCACCACGATGACCTTCCGCTCCAGCCGGTCCGCCGGGTCCGACGCCGCGATGAACGGGCTGAACGACCGCCCGTCCGTGCGGTGCCGCGCCGCCTCCACCAGGTGACTGCCCTCCAGCCCCTTAGTCATGTGCCCCTGCACGACCTTCGGCAGGTCCGTCAGCTTGGCCTTGATCGGCGCCTGCGCCCCGATGGGCGCGTTCTTCTGCGCGTTGGCGTTCTCCCACGCCGCGTGCCCCTTCGCGTAGGCCGCCACGTTGTACCAGTACTGGAACCCCGTCACGGAGTTCTCATCCACAAAGGTATAGATGCCAGGCTCGTTCCCCGACCCCGCCTTGTAGTGCCTGGCCGACCTGACCGGGATGTCCGCGATCACCCGCCACGGCCCCGCGTAGTTCCCGGCGTGGCGCACCGGGTCCGTGGAGAACACGCTCGTCGCGCCGTAGACCCGGTAGCCCGCGATGTCGCTCGCCTCCCCCCCTGTGTAGCCCGGGTTCGTCGCGTTGTCCGCTAAGTCCGTCCAGGTGAGTTGCACGTTGCCCCCCGACGTGGCCGTGAGCTGGATGCCCGGCAGCGTCCCCTGGTTCACGCTCTTCGCGATCCCCGGCGCGTCCGGGGGCGGGTTGGGCACGTCGTAGCCCATCCGGTAGGTTAGCCGCGCCCTCGCCAGGTGGTTGAACAGCGCCTGCTCCCCGTTGGCCAGCTGCGACTGCGCCCCGGAGGTCAGCGCCCACGCCCGCTCGTCCATCGGCTCCCCGCCCGGCCCCGCCACCTCCGACGCCGCCCCCGCCGCGTAGGCCATCACGATCTTGGCCTTCTGCCCCTTCAAGAGCATGTAGGGCCCGTAGACCTGCGCGTGGCTCTGCTCCTGCGCGAACCGCTCCTCCACCTTCGGGCCGCCATCCACCGGGTTGTCGTCGAAGGGCTTGCCCGGCGTGATGAACTTGTCGAACATCCCCTTCACCGTGTCGATCTCCTTGTGCGGCTCGAACTCGGGCGGGTTCAGGCTTCGCTTCTTCCACCAGTGGGCGTAGCGCGGCTGCGACGCCGGCAGGTCCTCTCCGCCCGCCACGGCCCCCTCCGGGGGCACGTAGTCCGCGGCAGGGTCGTTGATGAAGGGCGGCGTCACGTCCACCGGCGCCATCCCGATGTACTGGTAGGCCAGCAACTCCCCGTCCCCCCGCCACCCCTCCACGCCCGCGGCGAACCCCGGATACCGGGGCTCCCCCCGGTCGTTCTCCGAGCTGAACGGCGTGTCCTCGTCGTACTGGTAGGACAGCTTCAGCCCCTTCCCCGGCCCGGTGTAGTTGGTCGCCTCCGTGAACTGGTAGCGGTCGTCCTCCAACTTCCGGCCCGGCTCGGAAAACCACCACCCGTTCCACTTCCGGTAGTGGTGCCCCGGATAACTCACGCCGAAGTAGTTGAAGTAGGCCACGTAGACCTCCGGGTAGTCCCGCGACGACGTGTTCTCCACCGTCAGCTCCGTGAGGAAGAAGTCGTCAAAGTCCTGGTTGCTCCACCCGTAGGCCTTCCGCGTCATCGTCATCCCCGTCGCCGTGGACAACTTCCCGATCTCCCGGCTCTTCCACCGGCTGATGACGGTCTCCTCCGGAAAATGGTCCCACTCCGGCGTCGTGTACTGCCCGTTCTCCCGGTAGTTGTCCACCTCCACCGGCTCCTGCGCAATGGGCCGCAGCCGCTGCGCCGTGTTCAGAGGCCGGTCCGCCTTCCCCCAGGCGTTGGCGTCCTTCGTGTCGTAGCCGATCCCCTTCAGGAGGTCGTCCTTCAGGTTCGTCCCGAAGTCCGGCACCTCCTGGTCCACGTCGTCCGTGTTGTAGGACCACCCGGACGAGGTGATGTAGAGGTTCCCCGCCTCGTCCTTAGCCAGAATCCAGATGGCCTGTCCGTGCGAGTTGTCGTTGTCGTGCGAGGACGAGAACGACCTCCCGTCCTGCGACCCCGAGAACACGTAGGGGTAGTGCATCGAGTTGGCGTGCCGGCCCGTGTAGGACGTCCCGTCGAACGTCCCCCCCGCCTGCCCCGTGTTCCGGAACGACTCCGCCAGCTTCGACCGGTCGAGCTGCTTGCCCGCCGCCGGCTCGTCGATGGCCAGGGGCGCGCCGGGCAGGATCAGCAGCGTAACCGCCGCCAGCGCCAGGACGCTCCATCTCCCGCGATGTCTCATAGACTTCTCCTCAAAAACCGGGATTGGGTTGTCAGCCCTCACCCCGGCTCACGGTGTTCGCCACCCCTCTCCAACACGTGGGAGAGGGGAAGCCGAGCGGAGCGAGGCGGGGTGAGGGCCGATCCTTTCACATGCTCAACCGCAGCCCGACGTGGACCTCCCGCGTCCGGTTGTCGAAGCTGCTGTAGGGGTCCCACACGGTGTTGGACTGCCTGGCCACCAGCGGGTTGGGCTGGGCCTCCGCCAGGCCGTACTTCGGGATGTCCGGGAAGAAGTTGAACCGCCGGATCAGCCTCGGCTTCTTCCCGTTGAACAGGTTCGTGCTCTCGAAGAAGAGCACCATCCGCTTGTCCCCCACCTTGAATCCCTTCTCCACCCCTAAGTCCGTCGTGAACGCCGTCGGGTTCCGGAACAGGACGTTGTTCTTCGTCACTAAGTTGTTCAGGGACGGCGTGGGGATGGACGCGGCATAGAGGAAGAACGTCCCCGGCTCGATGCGCAGCACTAAGTTGACGTTCAGGTCCCCCAGCGGCCGGAACTTTCGGATGGCCGGCCCGAACTCCCTCGGCGACGAGAACAGCATCGAGATGCTCCCGTCGCTCGGCGTGTCCCGCATGTTGGCCGGCCCCCGGAAGGAACTGATGCTGCTGTTCCACCCCTGCACCCACACGTTCTGAACGTCGAGGAACGGGAGGCCCTGCTGCATCTCCGCCCCGTCCCGGATGCGCTGCTTGATCTGGGTGTTGGCGTAGTTGCCGAGGGACTTGATCTCGTCCTGCGTCAATGGCAACCAGACCCGCTCCCCCGTCACCTTGTCGATGTCCCCCTTGAACCGGTAGGCCCCGCTGGCGACGAAGTTGGAGTCCGGGAACCACCGCAGCCCCAGCGTCCGGCCGTAGAACATGTTGTTCTCGAAGTACCAGCTATACGACGCCCGGAACGAGAAGTGGTGGCTGAACGACTTCCGGAACGCGATCTCTAATCCCCGCGTCTCCGTCGAATAGCCGTTGGAATACCAGTGAGACCGGACATCCTTCTTCTCCACCGGGTCAAACCACCAGGTGTTGTCCTGCTGCAGATAGTCGTTCGCCCGGCGGTAGTACATGGTGAGCGTCGCCGTGTAGTCCGCCACGAAGTTCCAGTCCGTCCCGATCTCGAAGTTGACCGTCGAGGCGTTCTTGGAGTGGACCGCCCCCCGCTTCATCTCGTACATCGCCGCGCCCCCATACAGCTCGTAGGAGCTGATCCGGCCGTCGTTGTTCAGGTCCTGCGTCAGCGTCCCCGGCAGCACCTGCCACGTCTGCCCGAACATCGCGTAGAAGATCGGGAGCACGAAGAACCGCCCCACCGAGAAGTGGATGGCCGACCGGTCCGTGATCGGGTGCGAGATCCCGAACCGGGGCGAGATCTGGAACAGCGGCGGCGGGTTGTAGAGCGGGAACGACTGCGGGTTGCTGGGATAGGCGTTCTGGCTCTGCCGGTAGTAGCCCGCCTCCGAGTCCATCATCCACCGGTTCGTGGGCACCGCCGTCCAGAACGGCTCCGGCCGGTACTGCCCGTTGTGGAAGAAGGCGTCGGCGCGCACCCCCACGTTGATCACCATCCCCTCGAACTCCATCTTGTCCTGCGCGTAGGCCCCGAGCTGCCAGGGTCTCCGCGGATAGTCCTGGAAGCCGTTCCACGCCGGGTCGTCCCGGTTCGGGTCGGTCGCGTAGTCGATCTTCCCATCCTTTCCGTACCGGTTCCGCCCGGTCTCGCCGTAGTCGTAGATCGTGCCGAGGATATACTTCCCGGGGCTGCCGGAGCTCTGCTGCCACCACTCCCACGTCCGGTACCAGGTGAAGTCCACCCCCGTCTTGAAGAAGTTCCCCTTCGTCATCTGCGACGAGAAATCGATCTTCAGGCTGGTCCGGGTCTGCCGGTCCAGCTGGTAGCTCCGCCCATCCCGCTTCACTGTGAACCACCCGTCCTTGTCATACACCGGGTTGCCCGTATCCAGGGGAACGCCCGCCGTGTCCCGCACCGAGTCGTAGCGGGACAGCCGCACCTCGTAGAGCGTCCTGGGCGACAGGGAGTGCGTCAGCACCCCGTAGACCATCCCGTTCCAGGTGATCCCCCTGCCCGCCCCGGACTGGCTTGCAGGCAGGAAGACATTCCGGCCCTCGCCGAGGCCGGCCTCCCTCGCGTTGGGCGGGATGATGAACTCCTCGCTCCGGCCGAACACCCCCCCCACCTTCAGCTTCACCGACGGCGTCACGTCGAACGACAGCTTCCCCGTCAACTGGTAATTCGGCAAAGACCGAAGCGCCGGGTTGGGCCGCTGCGTGGGCGTCCACTCCGACTGCGCGCTCACGTTGAAGGAGATGCTCTTGGACAGGGGGCCCGACAGCGACCCCTCTAAGAAGTGCCCCTTCACCTGCGTGTAGTCCTCCGGCTGCGCGTGCACGAGACGCCCCGTGTCGTCCTCCGTGCCCGGCAGCTTGTCCGGACCGATGTTCTCCCGCTCGTTGATCCATCTCGGATCGTCCAGCCGGATGCGCGACTTCCCCGTCGCGGAGTTGATATGCACCAGCGGGTCGTAGGCGCTGTAGCCGAAGTGCCGCTGCCGCGCCGGCGAATACCGGTACTCCATGAACCCGTGCAACTTCCGCCCCCCCTCCTTCGTCACGATGTTGACCAGTCCCGCGTCGAAGTTGCTGTACTCCGCCTCCGGCACCCCCGTCACCACCGCGATCTCCTGGATGGAACTCCGGTTCACCCCCGTGAACATGTTCGCCGCCTTGGCGTCGTTGTTCACCATCCGCACCCCGTCCACGGAGTAGGTGGTGGAGATCGGCCCCGGCGTCGTCGTGTACCACCCCGGCGACGGGCCTGCCCCCTCCCCTCCCCCAAACCTTTCGTCCATGTTGAAGTAACCGGACCTCACCGACAGCCCATCCGACTGCATCCCCGGCAGCAGCCCCGCGATGGATTTCGTGTCCTTCACCACCGGCATCCGGGAGATGTCGTCCGCCGTCACGTACTGCTTGGAGGACGTCTTGTCCGGCTCCACCGCCGGACGGGACGCCTCCACCACCATTTCGCTCATCTCCACCGCCGTCTCCACCAGCTTGAAGTTGACCGTGGTGGTGTAGTCCACCACCACCTTCACCTCCTTCTGAGCGGACCGGTGGTAGCCCACCATGGACGCCTCCACCTGGTAGACGCCCGGCTCCACGTTCAAAATCAAGTAATTCCCCTGCGCGTCCGTCACCGCCCCCCGGTTCGTCCCGGAGATCGCCACGTTGACCCCCGGCAGCGCCTCCCCCTTCTGGTCCGTCACCCGGCCCGTCAACTTCCCCACCGTGCCCGCCGTCGCAACGCCGGCGTAAACGGCGATCAGCAGGGCGAGGGCGCCTGTGATAATCGCTCGCCGTATCATATATCTCCTCCTTTACCGTTTACCGATCGTCCCCAGGTAGTACTTCATCGAAAGCCCGAAGTCTATCAGGCTCATCGGATAGGTCCGCTTGAAGCCGTAGGCCTCCAGGGGCTTCAATTCAGCGATGATGAAGTTGAACCGCCCCCGGATGTCGAACCCCACCCGGTCGTCCATCAGCACCTCCGCGCCAAACCCGATGTTGAACCCCCACGCCACATCCGTATCCGCGAACGGGGCCAGGGTCAGCGTCTCGTCTATCCCCTTGCCCAGGTCGGGCTGTCCGGGATAGACCAGCCCTGACACGGAGTTCCTGTACTGATAGAAACCCCCCCCGAACACCAGGAAGGGGCTGGCGTCTAAGTGCGCCCCTTCCCCCCCCGCCGAGGAGACCGTCCGCTCCTTGAAGTGATAGAGGCCGTTCACCAGAAAGGAATTGAACGTCATGTAGTTCCGCGCCAGCGGGCTCTTGTAGTAGCGCCAGGTGCGCGGGTTGTCCTCCGGCCAGAGAAACCGGCTCTCCTGGAGGCGTCCCGGATCGAACCGCGACCGGTGGTACTCCAGCTCCACGGTCGTGCGCCCGCTGGTCGCGTAGGTGATAAACCCCCCCCACTTATGCGCCATCTGAAAGCGGTCCTTCAGGCTGAAGACCGGGAAGTTGAAGTCCACGAAAGTCCCGATCCCGACCTTCCCCGACACCCCGCACGCCGCCTCTGCGCGAGGAACCGGGACCGAGATCAGAAGAAGGACCAGCCCCAAACAGACTCCGATTCGTCTCATGCGACCTCCTTTCTATGACCCGCGACCCTCATCTTCGCCCGGAAGTACGTCCGGTAGACCGCCCGCATCGCGCCCAGCTTCAGACTGTAGGCCACATCGTCCAGGCCCCATCCATCGGCAAAGTACTTCCCCTCATACGGCAGGATCACTAAGCTCACCTTGATGTTCGGCGCGATCCCCGTCGGGATCCCGTCCCTCTTGCACGCCTCGTACATGTGCCGGAACACCGGCGCCATCTCCTCAAACGCCGGGGGCGGCAGGTGCGACAGGTCCGACCCGATCACCGGACGGAACACGCACACCGTCGGAAACGCCCCCATCCCCGTCACCCGGTCGATCCCGCGGAAGGTGTCCTCCACCGGCTCCAGCCCCGCGATCATCTCCCCGGACACCTTCCCCTTGCCCAGCCTCCGGGACGTGTATTCCATCGCCTCAAAAAACGCCTCTAACCCCAGCGTCCTGTACTTCCCCGGACACAGCTCCCGGAACACCTCCGGGTTGTAAAACTCATAACAGAACGAAAAGTGATCCGCCCCTGCGTCGATCAGCCGGTCATACCTGTCGAAGCCCTGCTCCGGCGTGCACTGCACCCCCACCAGCATCCCCGTCTGTCGCTTGATCGCCCGCACGAACGGCTCCACCTGAGCCAGCGCCTCCTGCCGGTGGTAGCCCGAATTGAGGTGCACGAACGTCGTCCCCGACTCCGCCTGCGCCGCCTGGCACGTCTCCACCACGTCGGCCACCGACTTCTCTAACTCCTCGTAGATCCCCACATTCAGGCCCGTGGAGCAGAACTTGCAGTTGACCGGGTTCTCCCCCTTCCAGTAGTCGCACACGGCGCCGAAGTAGATGCCTAAGTAGGTCCCCTGCAGCACCCCGATGCGGTCCATCACCTTGCCCGACGACGTCCGCTGCGTGTACCACCGGGGCTGCGGCGGAATCCTCACCGGCGCCACGACCTCGCCCCCCTTCATCAGGACGTAACGGCCATCCTGCTTCTCCAGGACGTAAGGGCTCCGCCCCGCAAACGGCTCCATCACCGGCGCGTTGATGTAGAGGTCGTCCGGCAGGACCATCTCCAGCCCGCTGCCCAGCCCCGCCCTCGTCCGAAGGATCACCCGCGCATCCCGCTCCAGGTCGCACGTGGGGCCTACCCGCATCCCCTTGCAGTAGAGGTCCAGCTTCAGAAGGCCGGGGTTCAGCTTGGGCATCCAGGACTCCTTACACTGTATACGCCAGGGCAAACCCGACCTGCCCGGCCATCAGGAGCAGATACATGTGCTTCCAGGAGACGTGGTTCGTCTCCAGGGTCAGCGCCTCCGGCCGCCGAACCATCAGATAGGCGATGTAGAGGCCCCAGGCCGACAACCCTGTCAGCGGCAGCGCCGCAGGCGTCAACCAGTCCCGATAAACCCCTAACGGAATCAAAAGAAAAGGAAGGACCAGAAACGGTGAGATCAGAATCGCGGAGCGCCGGACGCCGATCAGAATGGGGAGCGTCCGGATGCCGAAGGCCCGGTCGCCCCGGATGTCCGCAAAATCCTTCGTGCTCCCCGCGCCCAGGATGTAGAGGCCGAACATCAGCCCGATGAACCACGGCGTCGGGGACCAGACCGGCCCGACGCAGGCCCAGCCGGCCACGATCAACAGACACCCCCGCGTGACCGCGAGCGTCAGGCTGGCCGTGAGAAAGTGCCGTTTGAGCCGAAGAGGAGGAGCGGAGTACAGGAAGGTGAGAGAGGCCGTGAAGAGAAAGATCAGGAAGACATCCCGATTGACGCAGAAGGACAGGGAGAGCGCCCCGGCGTAGAGGAGGGCGCTGAAGGCCGCCCCCGCGCGCAGACCGACCCGACCGGACGGGAGCGGGCGACCGGGCTTGTTGATCCGGTCGATCTCCACGTCGAAACACTGGTTCGCCGCGTTGGCCGCCCCGTTCAGCAGCGCCGCCGCCAGCGCGCAGAGGAGGGCAACCGGACGCGGGAAACCCACGCCCGCCATCGCGGACGCCGCCAGGATGCCCACGGCAGGGGCCAGCAATGTGAAGGGACGCATCAGGTCGAGAAAAACCTTCGCAAGGGACAAGCGGCTGCCCTCCTGTCTCATCCGGCGTATGACTTGGCGTCTCTATCTCCTCATAGGCTGCCTGGGCTGCCCCGGTCCCCCCGGGACAGCCAAAGGGTCCAAAACACGCAGATGTCCCAATGTACATTAATTTTCTGCCCTGTCAAGAAGATTTTCATTCTATCTTGTTAAGATATTTTCAGATATTTATACAGACAAAAAGAGCCGTCGATCCCTTTTTCCCCGCAGGGATACGCAGGATGTGCTGGATTCCTCATCCTTTCCATCCTGTCTATCCCTGTTTATCTCCCCGGCACGACCCTGAAAGTCGTCTCCTTCTGAGCGCCCGTGCCGGACAGCAGGTCCCGCACCGTCACCCGCACCAGATACTCCCCGGCGCCCGACTCCCTCAAATCCAGCTCCACATAGTCCGCATCCATCCCCTCCGACCCCGCGCGCTCGTGCCGGAACGTCACCTCCCCGGCCCCCTCCGTGCCCAAAAGACGCCCCAGCCCCGACAGCGCCCGCACCACCAGCGGCCGCGTCTGCCTGCCCGACACGCTGTAGGACACCTCGAACCGGGTGTGCCCCTGATCGTCCTGCCTCAGGTTGTAGACCTCGAAGTAGAGAAACGCCGCCTGCCCCTCGTAGAAACTCCGGCCAGGGGCGGGCGAGACCTTCCACCCCTGCTTGACGAACCGCGTCTCCCCCGGCTTGGCAGGACTCACCCCGCGAGCCACCTGAAGATCGCTCAACTTCAGGCTGCCGGGGGGGTAGGCCTCCACGCGGATGGGCCTTCGATAGACCTGCATCCTTTTGGTCCCCTTCTGCTGCACCTGCACGGCTAAGGTGTACTGTCCCGGCGGCACGAGCAGGTCCGCCTGGTCCATCAGCACGGCCCCGGCCTCCGCCTCCCCGGCGTAGACCATCTGGTCTCTGGACCGGTAGACCCGGTCGAAGGCGCTGTCTGCCAGGGCCGCGATGCGCTCCACGACTAAGGCCGTGTCTCGCGTCGAGGCGGGGGAGAGCTGTCCCAGGGGGATGGCCGCGTAGACCTCGGTCCGGGTGGTCCCCTCCGGCCCCCGGAAGTCCGCGACGTCGTAGGAGAACTGGATCGGCTCCGCCCCCCTGGCCACGTTGTAATGCTCCGGTGTGGTGGAGACGGCCCGCTGCACGACCACCCCCGGCGCGTGCCGGTTGAACGTCGCCAGGAGATTCGACAGCTCCCCCGGCCCCCGCAGCCTGCGGAAATCCTCTGCCCCCGGCGTCGGCGTCGGGGCATAGTCGAAGACACCGCTCAGATTCTGGTCTGTGAACACGACCTCGATCCCGTCCTCGATCCCCGTATACACCCAGACCTCCCAGGGGATGCGTCCCGGGTCCATCCCCATGACCATAGGCCGCCACCGGGACAGACCCAGCGTGTCCTGCCCGGCGATCCCCATCTGGGTGGCGGTGAGGACCTCCGGGTCGGGCGACTCGGTCCCCTCCTCCGCCTGCCTCACCTCCATCTCCACGGATCGGTCGATCTGCACCGGGAAGATCGGCCCCGTGAAGGTCACGCCCACGGCCCGGTCCCTGTACAGCTCGTAGGCGATCCGCTCCTGCACCCGGCGCACCGCCGGAGGCGCCTCCAGGTTGATGTCCTTCGAGGAGGAGCGATAGTCCGGCTCCCCGTAGCGGACGTAGACCTCTCCGCGCCGGTCCCACGGGAACTTCTTCTCCCCGAAATAGGCCCGCGCATGCCAGACCCGCCGGTAGTGCTCGGCCTGTCGCCGCGCCCCCCCGGTCACCAGCGTCGGATCGTGCCGGAGCCAGAACCGCCTCAGAAAGGCAGGACGCCTGACCTCCGGCGTCCCCTGGTAGGCCCAGACCTCCGCGGCGGAGGCCACTAAGGAGAGGTCCCGGTAGACCGCCCGCTCCCCCTCGTCCAGCCCCTCGATGTACAGCTCGAACGCCTGAAGCGCCTTCTCGTAGTCCCCCCGGCGCGTGAAGACCTGCGCCAGGACGCCGTAGCGATGAAATGTATGGAGGGACGTGGCCACGAACGCCTCGGCCTCCTCAAAGCGCCCCAGCTTGAGCAGGTTCAGGGCCACCTCGTAGCCCACCTTCACGTCGTCCGGCTGAAGCGCAACGTACTTCCGGTAGTACTCCAGCGCCTTGCCGTACTCCTCGCGCTGCTCGTGCCACCGGCCCAGCATGAGGTAGGCCGGGGCGTGATTCGGGTCGATCTTCAGCACCCGCTCCGCCGCCTCCCTGGTGTCGTAGTTGCCCATCTGGACGTGCATCAGGGCCAGGTTGAGCTGCGCCTCCTTGTGCGCCCAGTCCCTGTCTAAGGCCATGTTGAAATACCTGGACGCCGCCTTCCAGTCCTTCTTCACACTCATGTAATACAGTCCGATGCCGTTGTAGGCGTCGGCCAGGTTTTTATCCAGAGAGACCGCCTTCTGAAAGGCCCTCAGGGCCTCCCTCCCGCGGCCCGCATCTAAGTACAGACGCCCCAGCCGCACGTGGGCGCGGGCGTCCCTGGGCGCTCGCGCCACCTCCGCCTCGCCGACGGCCACGCTGTCCGGCAGGGAGGGGAGACGATCCGGTAGTGGGGTGGGTCGATCCGGTGAATCGACAGGGATGGGAGGGGGAGAAGGATCCGGTGAATCGTTCCGGGGAGAGGGGACGTCCGGGGCGGCGGACGCCTGCCCTGTCGCGCGAGCAGAGATCCCCCCCGCTAAAAGAGCGGCCAGCCAAAACCCGCGCAGGATCGCCCCCCGCGCGCCACGGAGCCTGACAGTCATAAGTGAGAACGGCACGGTCCACCTGCCTGTGGCTGAGTTCATCGGGCTTGCATGGATTTCAGTATATATCCAACATGAAATCCCGTCAAGCAAAATATGCCTCCCCTGCGGTTTTCCCTTGCATCCGCGCCCGCAGGAACCTATTTTAGACGGACGGCAAACGCGGCCCCCACTCTCCCCCATCGCCGGAGACCGGGTTATTCCCCCTCCCTCCCCCACTTGTGGGGGGAGGGAGGGGGCATCAGCTTTTCTACAGCACAGGGGGAGGGTAGGGGGCTGTCACGTCTCACTCCCGGAGGTCTCATGGTCCACATCGACGGCATCGTGCCGATCGTCCCGACCCCCTTCTTCGAGGACGGGGGCATCGACTTCGACAGCCTGAGACGGCTGATCGACTACAGCGTCGCGGCGAAGGCCAGCGCCGTCTGCCTGCCCGCCTACGCCAGCGAATTCTACAAGCTCTCGGAGACCGAGCGGTTCGACGTGGTGAAGGCCGCCGTGGGCCAGGCGCGCGGGCGCATCCCGGTGATCGCCCAGGTCAACCACCCCTCCGCGCGGATCGCCGCCGACACGGCCCGGCGCGTGCAGGACCTGGGGGCCAGCATGGTCTCCTCCGCCGCGCCCCGCCTCTTCGCCCTGGCCGAGGAGGACCTGCTCCGCTACTTCACCCACCTGGCGCAGGCCATCCGCCTCCCCCTCCTCGTCCAGGACTTCAACCCCGGCGGCCCCACGGTCGGGGCCTCATTCGCCAGGCGGCTCAAGGAGGCCGCCCCCAACTTCGCCTACCTCAAGCTGGAGGAGCCGATGATGGGGGAAAAACTGAAGTCCATCCTCAGCGCCACCAGCGGCGCCGTGGGCGTCCTGGAGGGCTGGGGCGGCCTCTACATCCTGGAGCTGGTCCCGGCGGGCATCTGCGGTGTGATGCCGGGCCTCCCCCTCACCGAACTCCTCGACCGGGCCTTTCGCCTCCGCAGGGCCGGACAGGACGACGAGGCATTCGACATCTTCTCGGCCATCATGCCCTACATCCTGTTCTCGCTCCAGAATATGGAGCTCTTCCACCACGCGGACAAGAAGCTCCTGGTCGCCCGCGGCCTGCTGCCGGGGGCGCACGTGCGGGAGGCCACCCTCCGCGTGGACCCCACCAGCGCGGCCTACGGCGACCTCCTCACGCGCAAGGTCCTGGAGAAGCTCGACCAGCTCCACATCCCCCGAAACCCGTTATGAGGGAGACGCGCACTCCCTCCATCTGGACCGACCTCCTCAACCGCCGCTTCGTGTCGCAGTGGGTCATCTCCTTCTGCAACGGGACGCTCACGGCCCCCACCTACTCCCTGCTGGCCGTCTACGTCGAATCGGTCCTGCACCGCCCCCCGATCTTCTCGGCGAGCCTGCGGGCGGCCCTGCTCGTCCTGGGCGGGTTCGTCTCCATCCTGGGCGGGGCCCTCAGCGACAGCCTGGGCCGGAAGCAGACCTACCTGCTGGGCCTGACCGGGCCGGTCCTGTCGGGATTCATGTTCTTCAGCGAATCCCCTGCGGTGCTCCTGGCCCTCTGCATCTACAGCGGGGTCTGCTGGGGGTTTCAGACCACGTCCTCGCAGAGCTACATGATGGACGCCGTGTCGGGCCGGAGCCTCGGCCTCGGCGCAGCCGTCTACTTCATCGGATTCACGCTCGGAAACTCCCTGGGCAACCTCGTCCTGGCCCCGCTGGCCGACACGCTGGGCTTTCGGGCAATGGGCGGGATCATGGTCGGCGGGATGTCGGCCCTCTTCGTGGGGACCATCTTTCTGCTCCCCGGCGGCCGCCCGGAGGGCCTCCGGTCCTCCCAGGGCACATTCCGGAAGACCATGGGAGGCTACTCGGGGCTGTTCCGCCAGCCCGTCGTCCTCATGCTGATGGGCGTGCGCTACCTGCCGACCTGCTACTGGGGCGCGGCCACCCTCCTCTTCCCGCTGCTCATCTTCCGCGCCGTCGGCACGAACACGGCCGCCGCCCACTTCACCGCCATCAGCCTCGTCATCGCCGCCTGCTTTCAGGTGGCCGTGGGCAGGCTGTGCGACCGGTTCGGCCGGCGCAGGCCCATCCTCATCGCCAGCGCCGCCGTGACCCTGAGCGCCCTCGGCGCAGCCCTGTGCGCCCGGTCGTTCTCCGGCCTCTACCTCTTCGGCGTGGTCGGCGCGGCCTCCGCCTGGTCCCTCTCCACCACGATGCCAGGGCTGATGAACGACATCGCCGACGAGGAGGAGAAGGGGCGCATCGTGGGGGCCGCGCACCTGGCCTGGAGCCTCGGCATGACCTCCGGCAACCTGGGCGGAGGGTGGCTCGTGGAGATCCATCCGGGCCTGCCGTTCTACGTGGCCACGGCCTTCTGCGCCCTCTCCTTTGCCCTGGCGTGGGGGATATGTCAGCGCATCTATCCGAGATGAAGGTGGGCCTCCTGATCTCCGCCTGCGCGTTGCTCCTCTACGCCTGGACCGCCGCGCCGACCCTCACCTGGGGCGGGGGGGACAGCGCCAAGCTCGCCCTCTGGGTGCATCGGGGAGAGATCGGCCACGCGGCGGAGTCCCACCCCCTCTACGTGGTCCTGGGTCGCGCCTTTGCCACGCTCCCCCTGGGTGGAGACCTGGCCTACAGGCTCAACCTCTTCTCCGCCGCCTGCGCCGCCCTTGCCGTCGGCGCGATGTTCATCCTCTGCGGGGAGGTGGGAAGAACCGTCTTTGGAGCCGCCTGCGCATCCGTTGCGCTCGCCCTGTCGCACACCTTCTGGCTCCACGCCGTCCTGGCCGAGGTCTACGCCCTCCATCTCCTCCTGCTCCTGTCCGCGCTGGCCTGCCTCCTGCGCTGGGACCGTACGGGGAGAGGCCGGGACCTCTACCTGTCGGCCTTCCTTTTCGGGGCCGGCGTCGCCAATCACATCTTGACCGTCTGGGCCGTGCCGGGCGTCGGCTACTTCATCTGGAGTCGGGGCAAGGTTGCCCCCCACTCTCCCCCATCCCAGGCGGCAAAGCCCTTGTTTCCCCCTC
>Ga0156186_1276_pt1 | contig 17060 bp, 14 predicted proteins | sample RifCSPlowO2_12_FD_107839 | JGI IMG/M metagenome (GOLD analysis project Ga0156186, IMG submission 107839) | Candidatus Handelsmanbacteria bacterium RIFCSPLOWO2_12_FULL_64_10
GCGTGGAGATCGGCAGCGTCATCGCGAACTACGCGGACCGGGGCAGCCTGCTCAGCCGGAACCGCGAGGAGCACGAGAAGCAGAAGCGGTGCGTGGCCCGCTCCCTGGAGATCGGGAACCTCCTCGGCGTGAACTGCACACTCCTGCATCCCGGCCAGCTCACCGTGCAGGGGACCTATGAGCAGGCCTGGGACGACCTGCGCGGCATCCTGAAGGAACTGGCGCCGGTCGCCGCGAAGAGCCGCGTGGCCATCGGCCTGGAGAACGTCTGGAACAAGTTCCTCCTCAGCCCGAAGGAGATGCGCGACTTCCTGGACGAGGTCGGCAGCGACTTTGTCGGGGCCTACGTGGACACGGCCAACATGATGGCCTACGGCTTCCCGGAGCACTGGATCAGAAGCCTGGGCAAGCGGATCAAAAAGGTCCACTTCAAGGACTTCAAGCGCCGCGAGCACCAGTTCGTCCACCTGATGGACGGCGACACCGACTGGCCGACCGTCGTGAAGGAGCTGCGCGCCATCGGCTACGACGACTGCGTCATCCACGAGGTGGGCGGCGACCGCGAGGTCCAGATCGAGATGGCCCGGCGCATGAAAAAGATCGTGGCGCTGTAAGCCCCCACCCACCCCCCAGCCCCCTCCCTCTCCCAATGCTGGGCGAGACCGACAGCGAAAGCTGTCGGAAGGCGGGGAGGGGGGAGGGGACAGCCCTCACCCCGGCTCGCTATGCTCGCCTTCCCCTCTCCCATTTATGGGAGAGGGGCGCAGGGGTGAGGGCCTGTCCTTCTACCTTCTCCTTGAGGATTCCCCATGAAGCCTCTCTCCACTGAACACCGCTCCATCCTCCTCCGCCTCCTGAAGGGCGAGATCGACGCGGGGGAGGCGTCCCGCCTTTCTGGCCTCTCCCCCCGCGCCCTGACCGCCGCCCGTCGCCGCTACCTGAAGGGCAAGCTTCCCCGCATCAAAGGGACCGCGCGCCTCCCTGTCTCCGCCCCCGTCCGCGTCCGCCGGGACGCCTGGGGAATCGCCCACATCGAGGCCGGCTCCCTCGCCGACGCCTACGTCGCCCTCGGCTACGTCACGGCGCAGGAGCGCCTCTGGGGCCTCGACTACATCCGCCGCCTGGCGCGGGGGGAGCTGTCCGAAGTCCTCGGCCCCCGTTTCCTCCCCTCCGACCGCTACACGCGGACCGTCGGCATCGGGCGCGCAGCCGATGCGACCGTCCCCCACCTCTCCGATGAGGTCCGCCTCGTCCTCGAATCCCTGGCCGACGGCATCAACGCCGGGATGCGCGAGGCCGCCGACAACCTCCCCGTCGAGTTCGACCTCCTGGAGGTTGCGCCGCGGGCCTGGACCGTCGCCGACTCCATCGCCGCCTGGAAGTGGCGCTGGTGGATGCTCACCGGCCGCATCGAGCAGATCGCGCTCGCCGAGGCCGTGTCCCGCCACCTGCCCCCCGACCTCTTCGCCGCCTTTATGGCCCCCGAGGCCGGGGAGGAGACCATCGTGCCGTCCATCGGCCGCTCCACCAGCGGCGGGGACGACTCCGGGGAGGGGAGCAACAACTGGGTCGTGGGCGCGCGTTTGAGCGCCACCGGCAGACCCATCCTGGCCACCGACCCCCACAACACCTTCGGCCACCCCAGCCAGTGGTACCAGGCGCAGATCACCTGCCCGGGGATGGACGCCGTCGGCGCCTTCTTCGTGGGCACGCCCGGCATCTACCTCGGCCACAACCGCCGGGTGGCCTGGGGCGTCACCAACCACGTGGCCTCCGCGCGGGACCTCTATGCGGAGACCGTGGACCCCGCCGACCCGTCCCGATACCGGGAGAAAGGCGAGTGGCGGCCCTTCGAGGTCGAGGGGCAGACCATCCCCGTCCGGGGGCAGCCGCCTGAGCGCCTCGTCATCCGCCGCACCCTGCGCGGCCCCGTCGTCAACGACTTCCTCCCTGCCATCGGCGAGACCCCGGAGCCCCCCCTCTCCCTGCGCTGGGTGGGGGCCGAGCCGACCACCGGCTTTGAGGCCATGCTCGCCCTCCACCGGGCCGGGTCCGTGGACGACGCCCTGGCCGCCCTCCGGCAGTGGCCCATGCCCATCCTCAACTTCGTGTTCGCCGGCGCAGAGGGCCGGATCGGCTACCACGTCGTGGGCCGCGTCCCCCGCCGCCGCGTCGCCGCGAAGGGCTTCCGTCCGGCGAACGACCCGGACCACGAGTGGGACGGCGTCCTCTCCTTCGACGAACTCCCCGCCCTGATCGACCCGCCCCGCGACTGGGTGGCCACGGCCAACAACCCCCCGCACGGGGACGACCACCCCTACGCCACCTACGGCGTCTGGGCCGACGGCTACCGCTTCCGCCGCATCCGGAAACGCATCCAGGCCCTCCCCCGGCTCACGCCCGACGACGTGGCCGCCATCCACGCCGACGTGGTCCACGGCCGGGCCGAGGATCTGGCCCCCGATCTGGCCCGCATCGCCTCCAGCAGTTCCAACCGCGCCCTCCGCGACGCCGGGGCGCTCCTGAGCGCCTGGGACGGCGCCTACACGACCGACGCCGCCGCCCCGACCCTCTTCTCCGCCTTCTGGACCGAGTGGCTCAGGCGCGTGGCGCGGGCCCGCTTCCCCGAACGCCTCGTCCCCCTCGTGGCCGAGCGGGCGGGCCACATCGCCCGGCAACTCCTCCTGGGCGAGCGGTCCGACTGGTTCGCGCCGGGGACCGATGTCCCGGCCGAAGTCCGGGCGGCCCTGACCGACACCCTCGCCTTTCTCCGGAAAAACGTCGCCCCCCGGAAGGCGCAGTGGCGCTGGGGCAGGCTGCACACGGTCACGTTCCGCCACCCCATCAGCCACAATGCCGCGCTCTCCCGCCTGTTCGACCTCGGCCCGTTCGAGACGAGCGGTGGGGCCGGCACCGTGCGCAACGCCGGGTTCAACCTCAACCCGCCCTTCCAGGTCGTCAGCGGCTCCACCTACCGCATGGTCGTGGACCTGGCCGACCCGGCCCACGCCCGCGCCACCACCACCGGCGGGCAGTCCGGCCACCCCGGAGGTCCCCACTATGGCGACCAGGCCCGGCTCTGGGTGGAGGACCGGTATCATCCCCTGTGGATGGACGAGAATGACTACGCCGACGGCGTGGAAGGGGATATGACGCTGGAGCCTTAGTCAGACCTCTCCCCCGGCCCCTCTCCCAGAGAGGGTGGTGGGTCGCGACCTCATGGGAGCGACAGGTGGGGTGGAGGGGAGAAGACCTGGTAGCTCCCCCTTCCCCTCTGGGGAAGGGGGTCGGGGGGATAGGTCTTTCCCCCTTGACACCCCGCGCCGATATCTCGATATTAGAGGATCGGACCCTGACCTGCCCGACGAACTCCGCAGCCTCCTGATGCAGGACTACCCCGACTACGTGACCATGTCCACCGCCTTTCTCCATCACGAAGACTGTCTTTTGCACGACGTCAGCCCTTTCCATCCCGAAAACCCTGAACGCCTCCGCGCCGTCCTGGACTGGGTCGAATCGAGCGACCTGACGGACCGCCTCCTCTGGGCGACGCCCGATCCCGCCGAGACCCGATGGGTGGAGAAGATTCACGACCCCAACTACATCCAGGCCGTGCAGGAGGCATGTAAGAAAGGCGGGGGGCGCTTCGACGCCGACACCGCCGTCGTCCCGGCCTCCTACCGCGCCGCCCTGCTCGCCGCCGGGGCCGGCCTTCAGGCCGTCGACCTGGTCGCCTCAGGGGAGGCGCAGAACGCCTTCTGCGCCGTGCGCCCCCCCGGCCACCACGCGGAGCGGCGTCGCGCCATGGGGTTCTGCCTGTTCAACAACGTCGCCATAGCCGCCCGCTACGCCCAGGAGCGACACCGCTTGAGAAGAATCCTGATCATCGACTGGGACGTCCACCACGGCAACGGCACACAGCACGCCTTCGAGGGCGATCCGACCGTTTTTTTCTTCAGCGTCCACCAGTACCCGCACTACCCCGGCACCGGCCTGGTCAACGAGATAGGTATCGGTCCTGGCGAGGGCTACACCCTGAACGTCCCCCTGCCCCCCGGATGCGGCGATGAGGAGTACAGGGCGATCTTTCGCGAAAAGCTCCTCCCCTCGGCCACCTGGTTCAGCCCCGACCTCGTCCTCATCTCCGCCGGCTTCGACGCCCACCGCGACGATCCCCTCGCCTCCATGCAGGTGACGAAGCGGGGCTTCGAGTTCATGACCCGGATGGCCGCGCTGATCGCTGTCGACCACTGCAAAGGGAGACTCGTCTCGTTCCTGGAGGGTGGCTACAACCTGGACGCCCTGGCCCGGAGCGTGGAGGTACATCTCAGGGTGTTGACGGAAACGTGAGACCCCACCCCCATCCCCTCCCCTACAAGAGGGGAGGGGAGAAAAACAAAAAGCAAAGCGGCGCGGCAGCGGGGTGGAACGCGACCTCATGGGAGCGTTAGGAAGGGTGGAAAATCCCATACCCTCCGGGTCCGAAGCGGCTGCCGCACATCGAAGGGTTACGAAACCCCGATCTGCTACGAGGTATGGATTACGCCGCGCCCAGCCCCTCCGGCGCTTGAGGCCGACAGCGAAAGCTGTCGGAAGGTAGGGCGGTGGAGTGGATACCGCCTTTCTGCCCACTCTTTGGCCGTCCAAAGAGTGGGCCGGCAGGGTGGTGGAACGCGACGGCCAGGAGCGTTTGGTGGGGTGGCGGGCCGCCGGAACGGTGGGGTGGGGATCTATAATTGGAGGATCTATCTCTTGAAACTCACCGTCGCCTTCCAGGGCGAACTCGGCGCCTACAGCGAGCTGGCCGCTCGCGAGTTCTTCCACGCCGACGTGGAGGTGGCCCCCAAACCCGTCTTCGAGGCCGTGTTCCGCGCGGTCGAGTCCGGCCGATGCCAGCGCGGCATCATCCCTATCGAGAACTCCCTCATGGGCAGCATCCACCAGAACTACGACCTCCTCCTCAGACACCGGCTCCACATCGTCGGCGAGATCAAACTCCGGATCGTCCACACCCTGATCGTCAACCCCGGTGTGAGGCTCGGCGACATCCGGCGCATCTACTCACAGCCTCCGGCCCTGGCCCAGTGCGAGAAATTCATCAAAAGCCTCAGGGGCGTCGAGGTCATCCCCGCCTACGACACCGCCGGGGCCGTCCGGATGATCAAGGAGGAAAACATCCGGGACGGCGCGGCCATCGCCAGCGCCCAGGCCGCGGCAGATTACAGCCTGAAGGTCCTCAAGTCCGGCATCGAGAGCGACCACCGGAACTACACCCGCTTCCTCATCCTGTCTAAGAAAAAAGCCCCCAGGTCCTCCCACGCCAAGACCACCGTCGTGTTCGCGACCCGGAACGTGGCCGGCGTCCTGTTCAAGAGCCTGAGCGTCTTCGCCCTGCGCGACATCAACCTGCTCAAGATCGAGTCCCGCCCCATCCAGGGCCGTCCCTGGGAGTACTTCTTCTACCTCGACTTCGAGGGCCACGCCGACGACTCGCCCTGCCGAAAGGCCCTGGATCACCTCCGGGAGATCGCGGCATCCCTCCGCATCCTCGGCTCCTACGAGAAGGGCCGAGAAGCGGATGGAAGGGTACACAAGCGATAGAAAAATGGAAGTGAACAAAAACCTTGCAGATCAAATCCATCATCGCGCCGTCGTGGCCGTGGTCCACGACCATCGCCCCATCGGCCCGGACCTGCCTCTGATGCTCGCCGGAGGCGTCACCGCCAAAGTCTACCAGGTGACCCTCGACGTGGACGTGGACGCCGGCCTCGAGACCTCCCGGACCCGCACGGACGGCTGGCTCCGCCTGGCCGCCCGCGGGATGGAGGACGCCCTGCGGGAGATCGAGGCCCGCCGTGAGCAGTGCGTCCTGGCCAGGACCGCCCGCGACATCGTTCAGGCCAAACAGGAGGGCCGCGTCGCCGTCCTCCTCGGCGCGGAGGGCGCGCGCTGGCTCGAAGGCTCCCTCGACCCCCTTCGCCTGTTCCACCGCCTCGGCCTGCGGGAGCTCCAGCTCACCTGGGCCTTCCCCAACCCCCTCGTGCCCGACGGCCGCCTCAGCCCCTTCGGGGGGGAGGTCGTCGCCGAGTGCGAGCGCCTCGGCGTCCTGGTGGACGTCACCCACATCCCGGAGCGGGCATTCTACGACGTGATCGACGCCGCCCGAAGGCCCGTCATCGTCTCGCACGGGTCCGCCCGGTCCGTCACCGTGGACCTGAGCGACGACCGCATCCGCGCCCTCGCCTCGACCGGCGGGCTGCTCGGCGTCCACTTCTACACGACCTACCTCGGCCCCACGCCGACCCCGGAGGGCGTCGTCCGGCAGATCGACCACATCGCCCGGCTCGTCGGCATCGACCACGTGGCCCTCGGCGTGGACTTCTTCCCCACCCACGGGGCCTGGTACGACCTCCAGGTCTCCCAGGGCACAAAGGACCTCCGCTGGGCGGTCAGGGACATGAGCGAGATGCCGGAGATCACGCGCTGCCTGGTCGCACACGGCTATTCCGAAGAAGACACCCACAAAATCCTCGGCGGCAACTTGCTCAGGGTCTGCCGGGAGGTGTTTGGGGTCTGACATTTCTTAAAACAGGAGATTGGGATCTGCCCATGAACAAGGTTCATTTCTCTGTCTCAGTGGGTTTCTATGAGACGGTAAAACATCGCGTGAACGCCTATTTTCTGGAGAACAGCATTGCCCGGACCGGCGACTGGCGGATGTTTCTGAAAACCGGGATGATCGCGGCATGGCTTGCGGTCTCTTACACGCTCCTGGTCTTTTTTTCCAGCTCGCTGATCGTGGCGATCCTGGCCGCCTTTGCCCTTGCGCAGGGTCTGGCGTTTGTGGGCTTCAACGTCTCGCACGACGGCGCGCACGGCAGTTACTCCGGAAACAAGAAGGTCAACTGGCTCATGGGGCTTACGCTGGACCTGATAGGAGGCAGCCAGATGCTCTGGCGACAGAAGCACAACATCCTGCATCACACCTACACCAATATCGATGAAGTGGATGACGACCTTCGAATGCACGGCCTGCTCCGTTTAAGCCCGGGTCAGAAGCGGCGTCCCTGGCATCGCTTTCAACACCTCTACGCCTTTCCCGTTTACAGCCTGTTGACCCTGTCTTTGGTGACCTTCTCTGACTTTAAGAAGTTCTTTTCAGGCCGTATTGGGGAATACAGGCTGCGCAAGCCAACCGCTTCGGAGGCCTTCCTGTTTTTCCTGATGAAGGCCTTCTACTTCGGATACACCCTCGCGTTGCCCCTGTTTTTTCACCCCCTGCTGCACGTCCTCATCGCGTTTCTGGCGGTCCATCTGGTGCTCGGCTTCACGCTCTCCATCGTCTTTCAGATGGCCCATACGATCGAGGGTACCGCCTTCCCCCAGCCCGACCCCGGGACCGCCCTGATTCAAAACGAGTGGGCCGTTCACGAGGTGGAGACCACGGCGAATTTCGCGCCAAAGAACCGGCTGGCGGCCTGGTGTCTGGGGGGACTGAATTTTCAGATCGAGCACCACCTGTTTCCCAGAGTCTGCCACATTCACTACCCGGCCATCAGCAGAATCGTCAAAGAGACCTGCCGGGAATTCTCGATCTCTTACGTCAGCTACCCCACCCTGCGCTCGACCGTTGCGGGTCACTACCGCTTTTTGAAGGGCCTGGGCGCAACAAGGTATCCGGAGCCTGGAAACAGGGTCTGACAGGAGGTGTTCGGAGCATGATCATCGACACCCACGTACACGTGTTCGACCGGGGCGTCGCCGGCGCGGACCAGAACTTCCCCCTCTGGCCCGGCACGCGCTGGGGGGCCGGCGGCCCTGATCTGATCCGCCAGATGGACGAGGCGGGCATCGGCAAGGCCTTTCTCATCAGCTACACCCCCGTCGACGTCATGGCCCACTACTCCCCCGACCAGCGGGACCACAAGGTCGCCGTGTTCCAGCACTATCTCCGGAAAGACTACTTTGTCCAGGTCTGGGAGCAGCACCCCGACCGCCTCTCCTGGTTCGCCGACTCCATCGACCCGCGCGTGCCCGGCTACGCGGAGCGCGCCGCGCAGGACCTGGACCGGGGCGCAGCCGGCCTGAAGCTCCTCCCCCTGTTCGTGGACACCGAGATGGGCGACCCGCGCTGGCGGCCCGTCTTCGAGCTCCTCCGCGAGCGCCGCCGGCCCTGCATCATCGACCTCTCCTGGTGGTACGCCGACTTCCCCTGGTTCTCCCCGAGCGTCTACGGGAAATACGCCTCCTTCACCGACTACGTTCAGGGCCTCAAGCAATTGGTCTCGGACTTCCCGGACGTGAAGGTCCAGCTCGCCCATTACGGCACGCCCAGACTCCGGGACCGGGACGACCCCGCCCGTACCCTGCGCTACGACCGGCTGCAGGAGCCTGTCGAACTCCTCCGCGCCCACCCCAACCTCTGCTTCGACCTGGCCGCCTATCAACACCTCATCGGCAGGGACGAGCCCTACCCCTACTGGAGCGCCCTGAAGGTCCTCGAAATCCTGGTGGAGGGCGTGGGGGCCGGCCGCGTCCACTGGGGCACCGACTGGCCCTACCTCGGCGTGCAGCCCTACCCGGAGCTGATCCGGGCCGTCCGTGAGGCCCCCTTCCTGAAGCGCGGGGAGGCCGAGCAGATCCTGGGCCTGAATGCGCTGAGGTTTCTGGAATGAAGCTGTCTTCTCAACAGACTGATCCCGGCCCCTTCCGGGAGGCGATGTCCAGGGGCACGGTGCGGACGGCGGGCCTGCTCCGCGCGCAATCGGGCGAGGCGTTGAAGGCCATCCGCTCGTCCGTGCGTCAGAAAGTCAGCGCCTCCCGGAAGGGAGAGGGGATCGAGCTCCCCATGCCCGCCCTCCTTGCGTCCGCCGTCAAGCCATGAGGATTTTGCCATGAAAAAATTCCCCTCCCTCGAGACGAAGGCGTTCATCGCCTACATCGCCGACAACGCCCCCCTCGGCATCCATCGCGCGGGCTACAACGGCGTCGCCTCCCTCATCCCCCGGCACAGCGGGAACAACCTGTTTGTGCCCACGTATGCCGGGCTGAACTACGAGACCATCTGGCTCCCCGGCCTGCCCCCCTATCAGGAAGGCCGAGGCTCCAAGTTCGAGCCGAGGGCCGAGCCCATGCAGACCGAGCGCGCTGACCGTCAGAACGTCACCCTGGTCCAGCCCGAGACCTCCCACGCCCGCGTGAGCGCCCGCATCACGTTCTCCGTCGAAGAGCCCTGTTACCTCCACCAGCGCATCGAACTGACCCTCCACAAAAAATTCTGCGCCGAAGGCGAGAAGAACCGGTTCAGGAGCCTCTGGGCGAGCTACATGCACACGCCCCCCGACCGCCACATCTACCTCAAGACGGACCCGACCTCCGGCGACCTGGCCGACTGGGTCGGCGTCACCAAGCCCGATCATGCCTCCCCCGACACGCAGGTCCGGCGCCTGCCGGACGGGCGCGAACTCACCGCCGCCGAGCATCTCGCGGCCATGAACTTCGAGTCCCCCCTGTTCGGGGAGGCCCTCCCGCGAGGCATCGACGGCCCCCTCAGCTTCTACTACGGCCTCTGCCACGACGCCCAGCTCTTTTTGATGATGTTCAAACAGCCCGACCGCTTCCGCCTGGCCTACTCCCCCTGCGGCGGGGGGCAGCAGCCCGCCTGGAGCCCCGCCTGGGACTACGTCCTGAGCCTCGACGACGCGCAGGTCGGCCCGGCCTACGCCTGGGACCTCTGCCTCGTCGTCAAACCCTTCGAGGGCCGGGCGGACGCGCTCAAGGAAGTCAGGCGCTACATGGGATGAGGTTTTCGTCCGCGCCCTCCCTGATCGACCTTGCCAAATGAGGGATACTGTTGTATCTTCTCTATCTCTAACGGACGCTGTTCATCAAGTTTGAATTTGCAATTTTTAATCTTCAATCTCCCTGAAGGAGCCAGGCATGCGTGCGCTGAACCCCGTCTCCCGCGACGCCCTCCTCCCGAAGCTCCGGGACGCCTTCGACTTCGCCCAGCAACAGGTCCGGGCGGTCGTGGACGCCCATCCGGACTACTCCCCGATGTACACCGTCCAGGGCAAATGGGCGCAGGAGAAGGACCTCTGGACCCACTGGTGCGAGGGGTTCTTCCCCAGCCAGATGTGGATGTTCCACGACCTGACGAAGGACCCGAAGTGGCGTGGCCTGGCCGAGCGCTACACCGTCAAGCTGGAGTCCCGCAAGGACGACCGGAACGTCCACGACCTCGGCTTCATCTTCCTGAACACCTACGGCCGCTGGTACCGCCTCACGCGCGACCGCCGGCTTCGCGACGTGGTCGTCCAGGCCGGCCGCACCCTGGCCCTCCGCTTCAAGGAGAAGGGGGCCTACCTCTGCTCCTTCATCGGCCCCGACTCCCTGTTCATCGACATCATGATGAACGTCCCCGTCATCTTCTGGGCGGCCATCGAGACAGGCGATGACAGGTTGATGTCCATCGCCAGCCGCCACTGCCTCACCTCCCGCAGGTACATCGTGCGCGGCGACGGCTCCACTGCCCACGAGGGCATCTTTGACCTGAACACCGGCGAGTTCCTCCGGCAGAGCACCCATCAGGGCTACCGGAGCGACTCCTGCTGGGTGCGCGGCCTCACCTGGGCCCTCTACGGGTTCGCAACCTCCTACCGCCTGTCCGGGGACGCCCGCTTCCTGGAGACCTCGCAGGCCTGCGCCGACTGCTACATCGCCCGTTGCGGCGAGGGCCTGGTACCCCCGTGGGACTTCGACGCGCCCGAGGACCCGGAGCGCATCTGGGACAGCTCCGCCGGGGCCATCGCCGCCTCCGGCCTCCAGGAGCTGGCGAACCTCGTCCCCTGTCCCGAAAAGAGCCGGCGCTACCGGAACGCCGCCCTCACGATCCTGGACAGCCTCACCTCCGAGTCGTTTCTGGCCAGGTATCACCCCGGCCAGGAGGGCCTCCTGCTCCACGGCGTCTACCACAAGAACAAGGGCCTCGGCGTGGACGAGTCCGTGGCCTGGGGGGACCACTTCTTCGTCGAGGCGATCTACAGAGCGCTGAGTGCTGAGTGACCCAACCCCCCATCCCCCTTCCCCAGAGGGGAAGGGGGAGCAGCCTTGTCAAAACGCCAAGCAGGCGCGACGCAGAAGGGTTAACCACCGGGGTTTGGGAGAGGCGTTAGGCCGCAATGGAAACCTCTGGATGATCCGTCTTCTGGAGCAATACCCTTGCGGCGCGCCTAAGCCCCTCGCAGGGCGGTGGAACGCGACGGCCAGGAGCGTTAGGCGGGGTGGTCTGAGCGAGCGTGCTTCTTTTGTCCAACTTTTCTTGCACGAGCAAGAAAAGTTGGAAAGAGGTTTTGATGCGTCATCTGAAGTTCCTCATTATCACGCTACTCCTTCTTCTCTCCACCCTCCCGGCCCTCGCCGCGGACTTCAGGCCCAACGGCCTCATCGTCCTCCTCACCGACTTCGGCACGCGCGACTTCTACGTCGGCGCGATGAAGGGGGCCATCCTCCGCACGTCCCCCAACGTCCGCATCGAGGACATCACCCACGAAGTCCCGAAGTACGACATCGCCGAGGGCGCCTACACCCTCCTCAAGTCCGCCCCGGAGTTCCCGAAGGGCGCCGTCTTCCTCTGCGTCGTGGACCCCGGCGTGGGCACGGCCCGCAAGCCTGTCGCCATCCTCACCGCCGACGGCAACGCCTACGTCGGCCCCGACAACGGCCTCTTCACCCGCGTCATCGACGCCGCCGGCCTGGTTTCGGCCTACGAACTGACCAACGCGGACCTGATGGGCAAGGACCTCATCTCCAGCACCTTCCACGGGCGGGACGTCTTCGGGCCGGTGGCCGCCCACCTGGCGTCGGGGTTCCCCATCGACCGGGTCGGCCCCCGGCTGGAGTCCCTCGTCCGGCTGGAGCCCCGGAAACCCCGCATCGAAAGGGAAGTCGTCATCGGCGAGGTGACGCTGGTGGACGAATACGGCGACGTCCTGACGAGCCTCCTTCGGAAGGACCTGGAGCAGGCCGGCATTCAGAAGGGGGACACGTTGAAAATCCGCATCGGAGACCGCGAGGTCGTCGCGCCCTTCCTCAAGACCTACGGGGACGTGCCGGAGGGGAAGCCCGTCTGCATGGTCAGCAGCGGCGAGGTGTTTGAGATCGCCATCAACCAGGGGGACCTCGGCAAATCCATCGGCGCCAGGCGCGGCGATCCGGTGACCGTGCAAAAACAGATAGGTGGCAGATAGCAGGGGGTATGTGGGGCCACCCTCCCCGTATGCTACCTGCCACCTACCACCTACGGACTCTTTTACCATGCCAACCGACCTCCTCCTCATCCGCCACGGCCAGACCGTCCGCGACCTCGGAGACGGCCTCGTCGGGTGGTGGGCCGACGTGCCCCTCTCCCGGATCGGGCAGTGGCAGGCCATCCTGCTCGCAGAGCGCCTGAAGGCCGAGTACGCCGTCCAGGCCCTCTACGTCAGCCCTCTGACGCGGGCGTGGGAGACCGGCGACATCGTCCGTCGGGCCGTCCGCTGCGCGCCCATTCAGGAGCCGGGCCTGCGGGAGCTGGACGGCGGCGACCTGGTGGGCCTGACCTTCGACGAGGCCCGCCGGAAGTACCCCGACCTGATCGGTCGCCCCCTGGAGATTCACGAGCGCTACCCCGGCGGCGAGTCCTACCTGACCCTCCACAGCCGGGTGATGAAGACCCTCAACCGCATCGTGGCCGACCATCCCGGCGCGACCGTCGCGGCCATCACCCACGGCGGACCGCTGAACGCCTACCTGCGCGCCCTGTTCGGGCACGGGGCCGAGGAGCAACAGCTCCGCTTTGAGTGCGGCGACTGCTCCATCCACCACATCCGCTTCGGAGAGGCCGGCGACCGGACCGTCGTGACCCTCAACGACACGGCGCACCTCAAGGACATGCCGAAAAGCAGAGGATAACCCCCCACCTACCCCCTGTCCCCCTCCCTCCCCCACACGTGGGGGGAGGGAGGGGGGACCAAGGGCTTTTCGCCAGGGCTGGGGGAGGAAGGGGGGCGTCACCCCTGACCCCTGACCCCTGACCCCTGTTTTTCATGCCTGCTCACCCCGACCGCCTCCGCCGACTCGACGACATGGCCCGGCGCGGCATCGACCCCTATCCCCCCCGCTGTCGCCGGACGCGCCGGATCTCAGCCCTGAGGGACAGAGAGCCCGCCGTCATCTGCGGGAAGCTGAACGCCCCCACGGCCGAATCGGGCGTGCTCTTTGACGGGAGCGGGGAGGTGGAGGTCTCCTTCGACCCCAACCTGGGCGGAGACCTGTCGGCCCTCCTGTTCGTGGAGTCCGGGGACTGGATCGAAGTCGAGGGGAACCTGAAGGGCAGCCGCTTCATCGCCCGCGCCTGCCGGGTCCTGGCCAAGTCCCTCGGCCCTGCGCCCGATTTCGACCGCTTCTCCGCCCGCGCAGGCCGGCTCAGAAAAAACCTGGAGACCCGCGCCCGGACCCTCTCGGCCGTCCGCCGCTTCTTCGAGGGCCGGGGCTTCCTCGAGGTCGAAACCCCCCTCCTCGTGAGCGCCGCCGGGCAGGAGCCCCACCTCACCCCGTTCGAGACCGAATACCGGGACCCCCGCCGTCGCCTCCGCCGCTACCTGACCACCTCCCCCGAATACGCGATGAAGCGCCTCCTCGCCGCCGGGTTCGAGCGCGTCTACCAGGTCTGCAAGTCGTTCCGAAACGGCGACGGCGAACGCGGACCCCAGCACAACCCGGAGTTCACGATCCTGGAGTGGTATCGCGCCTTCGCCTCCTACGAAGACATCGCACAGGACACGGAGCAGATGGTCTCCGCCGTCGCGCAGGAGGTCCTCGGTGCGATACGCCTCCTCCACCGCAACCGGCCCGTGGACCTGACCCCGCCGTGGGAGCGCATCACCGTCCAGGACGCCGTGCTGCGCCACGCCCGCATCGACCTCGCGGCGCACCCCGACGCCCCGTCTCTCTGCCGCAGCGCCCGTGAGAACGGGTTCTCCGCCGTCGCCCCGGACGATGCGTGGGAAGTGGCCTTCTTCAAGGTCTTCCTCGACGGCGTGGAGCCCCACCTCGGCCGCGGCAGACCCACTATCCTGATGGACTACCCGGCGTCCATGGCCGCCCTCGCTCGGCGAAAGGCCGATGCCCCCGGCCTCGCCGAGCGGTTCGAGGTCTACATCGCGGGCGTGGAGCTGGCCAACGCCTTCTCCGAGCTGAACGACCCCCGCGAGCAGCGCGCCCGGTTCCTTGCCGAGCAGGCCGAGCGCCGGGCGCACGGCGGCGCGCCACCGCCCCTGGACGACCGCTTCCTGAGCGCGATGGAGGCCGGCATCCCCCCCGCCGGGGGCATCGCCCTCGGCGTGGATCGCCTCGTAACGCTCCTGACCGACGAGGACGACATACGGGACGTCATGGCCTTTCCGTTCGATGAGATATGACCTCGATCATCCATCCCGACAACAGGCCGCTCCTCTGTCTCCTCATCGGCCTCCAGGCCCTCCTCATCTCCCTGCTCCTCTACCAGGGGGAGACGACTCTCTTCATCGGCGTCCTCCTCCTCGTCTCCGTCTCCGCCGCCCTCTTCTCCACGACCGGGGGCATCTTCATCCTCGCCTTTCTCACCGTCGTCATCCCGAGCGAAGTGCTGGAGGAGAAGCTGCTCCTCCCCCTCAACTTCAAGTTCTACGAGGGCCTCTACGCCCTCGTCCTCGCCTTTGCCGCCGTGGAGTGGACCTACAAAAAGCGGTTCGCCGTCCGGCAGACCGCCCTGGACCGCCCGATGCTCGGCCTCCTGGTCGCCATCCTCCTCTCCGTCTTCGTCGGCCTCTACCGGGGGCACGGCCTCTCCCGCATCCTGCCCGACGTGCGCTTCCCGCTCTACTACTCCATCTTCTTCATTGCGGCAAACCTGTTCGAGCCCCGCAGGGCGCCCCACTTCGTCGGGCTGCTGATCGCCGCGGCGACCGTCGTGGCCGCCCAGTACCTCCTCGCCTTTTTCGCCGGAGTCAACCTCTCCGTCGCCGGGACATTCACCCGCATCGTCCGCGCCGAGGGCGTGATGCTCCCCATCGCCATGCTCTTCGTCCTGAGCCTGATCGTCTTCTACCCGTCCCCCGTCCGGCGGGGCGCGCTCCTCCTCCTCTTCCTCCCCCTCGCCATGGCCCTGGTGATCACCGTGACCCGCGCGATCTGGGCCTCGTTCGCCGTGGGCCTCCTCGCCCTGGGCGTCCTCCTCACCCTGGACCGGCAGCGCCCCAAAGGCCGGCTGACCCGGACGGCCCAGCTCCTCGTCGCCGTCCCGCTCCTGATCCTGGCCACGGCCTACGGTTTCCAGGCCCTCACCGGCGCGGGCCTGAGCGACGTGGCCTCCTACCGCTCCTCCAGCGCCGCGCAGTTCAGCGACGACCCCTCCCTCGGCCACCGCCTCCTCTCCTACGCCGTGGCCCTCGACCAGATCCTGGCCCACCCGATCCTGGGCAACGGCCACGGCGCGACGATCACCTACCCCATGCTCATTTACGGGAGAATGAACGTCGTCACGACCAGCCACATCGACAGCCTCTACATCGTCCTCCTCCACCGCCTCGGCCTGGTCGGCCTCTCCCTGTTCGCGTGGCTCGCCCTGCGGGCCCTCCGGCGGGCCTACTGCCTGTTCCAGGCCAGCGACTCGACCGCTGTGCGGACCTTCTGCGCCGGGTTCATCGCCGCTCTGATCAACTGCCTGGTCGCCGGCCTGGGCGACGCCGCCATGTTCGTGGGCCGGTTCGTGTTCATCTACGCCCTCCTCTTCGCCCTCCTGGCCCTCCTCGACCGCGAGGAGCAGTCCAAAAGGGCTTGAATTATCGCGCCAAATCGGGTAGATTTTGAGAGAATCCGGTTTTGGACCCATGACTCGTGACTCGTGACCCGTGACTTCTATGAGCGAAGCCGCCCCCCTCAACGTCCAGACCGCCGACACGCGCGTCGACCTCAAGGGCCTGCCCCCGGAGGAGCTGCAGGCCTTCATCGCGACCCTGGGCAAGGAGCGCTACCGCACCAAGCAACTCCTGGCCTGGGTCTACGGCCGCGGCGCGACCTCCTTCGACGACATGACCGACCTCTCCAGGGCGTTTCGCCGCGAGCTGGCGGAGCGCGCCCGCGTCTCGCAGCTAACCGAGGTCCTCCGCACCCCCTCTTCAGACGGAAAGGCCGTCAAGTTCCTGTTCGCCCTGTCCGACGGCCTCCGGGTGGAGAGCGTCCTGATGTTCGAGAGGAACCGCCGCACCCTCTGCATCTCCTCGCAGGTCGGCTGCCCCCTCGATTGCTCCTTCTGCGCCACCGGCAAGATGGGCCTCCTCCGCAACCTGACGGCGGCGGAGATCGTCGACCAGGTGATCTCCGTCCGCCGGGAGCTGGTGGCCTCTGGTGATGATCTCACCAACATCGTCCTGATGGGCATGGGGGAGCCCCTGCTCAACTACGACGCCGTGGTCCGCGCCGTCCGGCTCGTGGGCCTCGAAATGGGGCCGTGTCTCTCGGCTAAGAAGGTGACCCTCTCCACGGCCGGCCACGTCCCCGGCATCCTCCGGCTGGCCGAGGACGGCCTCAAGGTCGGCCTGGCCGTCTCCCTCAACGCCACGCTGGACGACCTGAGGACGCGGATCATGCCCATCAACCGGAAATGGCCCATCGCCGACCTCCTCGACGCCGTCCGGCGCTACGTCCGCCGCATCGGGCGCCGCGTCACCTTCGAGTACGTCCTCCTGGCCGGGGAGAACGACGCCGACGCCGACGCCGACCGCCTGATCGCCCTCGTCAGGGGCATCCCCTGCAAGATCAACCTCATCCCCTACAACCCCATCCCCGGCCTCGGCCACCAGCGCCCCTCTCAGGCCCGCATCGACGCCTTCGCCGACCGCCTCCGCGCCAGCCACCTGACCGTCAACGTCCGCTACAGCAAGGGGGACGACATCGCGGCGGCGTGCGGGCAGCTCATCACCGAAACCGCAAGGCGTTGAAAATTATGAAATTGAAAATTATAAATTGAAACCTTTGACCCG
>Ga0156186_1285_pt1 | contig 17010 bp, 10 predicted proteins | sample RifCSPlowO2_12_FD_107839 | JGI IMG/M metagenome (GOLD analysis project Ga0156186, IMG submission 107839) | Candidatus Handelsmanbacteria bacterium RIFCSPLOWO2_12_FULL_64_10
ATCCGGCTCGCGACGATCTTCTGCCCCTACGCAACGGGTGTGAACGCCGGGGTGACGGTCGAGACGCTGAAGGCGGGCCGGGCCGCGTGGGCCGCGCGGTTGCACCACCGGGACGGGCGCTGCGACGAGGTCTTTCTGCGGTGGAACGGGGCCGGTTCGGGCCGGTTCGGGGGGCTGAGGACGGACGCGGACGTGGCGCTCGTGCGCCGGGACGCGAAGGGGAAGGTGGTCTACGCGGGGATCGTGAACGGGACGACGCTGGCGCAGAGAGGGAGAAACCTGATCCGCGAGCGGAGGCGGGTGACACTGGGGGAAAAATAGGAATCCGCAGATTTCGCAGATTTCGCAGATGATGCAGAGGGCCCTGTTGCGAATGCAGCAGGGCCTTCTATCTTCGGACAAGAAGCCCTATGATTGTCACCCTGAGCAGGGTGGAGGGTCACGACCTCATGGGAGCGACAGGTTGGGTGGGCGAAGGGTCTCTCCGCATCACTTTCTGTTTCCCGCCGCCTCGCCCAGCAGCCAGGTCAACTGGTCCTTCAGGGACGCCTTGAAGTCCGCGCTCAGGCCGGTCTGCTCATATCGGATGTTCCCCTCCGGGTCGATGAGGCAGGTGTAGGGGAACGATGTAAAGCCAAACTGTTTCTTCAGTTCTTCATTCCCCATCAGGTAGGTCAGGCTTCGTCCAAACTGCGACTTTTTGCTCCAGATGATCTCTCTACGCTGGGCTTCATCCCGTTCATCATCGATGTAGACTAAAAGGAACTCCACAGGTTCCTGTCTCAGTGCGCGCTTCAGATTTTCAAGCTGTTCCATCTGTTCCCCGTATAAGCTGGTAAAGGGAGAGCCGGTCCAGAAGTTCATAATCACCATCTTACCCTTCAACATTTCCAGGCTGACCGACTCGCCTTTAACGGTCTCTAAATGGAACGACGGCGCAGGACGCTTGATGCGTTCTTTGATCAATCGCTCATGACGCTGCTTATCCTGCTCTGCCTTCATGTTGGCATAAACGGCCGTGAGGCCCTCCGCCGAGCCGAATTTGCCCACGTAAGCCGTGCGCCACAGTTCCACAGCTTTATTCCAGGCGTAGTTGTTTTGGACCAGCGACGGGCTCATCGTGAGCTGCGTAGCCAGTTCATAGGCCGGCTCCCACCGTTTTTGTTCCACATAGAGTTCAGCCAACGCCAGTTTTATATTGTCTGCTTCGGATTGTTTGACAGATGATGGGTCTACTTGTTGCGGAGATGCCGGGGATGCAAAAGCTGTAAGAGTTGTCTTCTCCACTTCCTGAAGGCTCCTCCGTAGTATCTCCAGGGCCTGTGCCGGCTGTCCGGCCTGTTGATAAGCCTTGCTCAGAAGGATATGCCTTGTGTAGACGCGCTGATGATGGCGATAAGGGTCGCTCTCAGCGGCGGCGCTCCCGACCTCATTCTCAGCGATTTCCAGCGCTTTGCTGATATATCGCAAGGTCTGCTCTGGCAAGATGCGCTTCTCCATAAAGACCCGGGCGATGCCTTCATACAAGCTGGCGCTCGGTTTCAGGGTAATGGCCTTTTCAGCCAGTTGGGCCAGTAACCGGGGATCATCGGTCACCCGGCTGTAGGCGTCAAAGAGCGTGCATGCAATATCTCCTTCTAAAAAGGTCTGAGGGGACTCTTCAAGGAGCCTTTCGAGCATCCCGATGGCATTCAGGCGCTCCTCCATTTTCTCGCTGAAGGTCAGATGGCGCGCTTCCATGAAGCGTTGCATTTCTTCTTGCCAATGCGCCCGATCGCCGACGGCGGAAGTCGTGTCATCCCTACTGGTGTCCGGCCGCGCGGATGAACTCCCGCGTCCGGTGTCCCCGGGAGATTTCCATTCATAGATTATTATAGGTTCTTTTGGTTCAAAGGGCACTGTCTTCGAGTGGCGTGACACGGAGCCTTTGAGATGAGCTTTTCGAGGCTTATTGTCATAGGTAGAGATATTTTCCCAGGAGGCTTCGAGGGTACAGGCGGAATCGACAAGCGCCTTGTAAATGTTTGGCTTGAGTGATAGCATCATGGCAGTGTAATCAACGCTGTAGTCCTCATCACGCCTGAGTAGCCTTCCGTTCAGTAGCACTTGTTCACTGTCCTTGACCACTTTCATGTTTTCAAATCCGAGATGGAACTGATTCGGAAGCTGTGGAGGACGGACAGTTGACTTACGCGGGGCAGGGGATTCCGTTTTCAGGAGGCTGTCGATTTTAGGGATGCTGGACATGGACGGGCGATCTGTGGCAACCGTCGTATCGTGTGCAATGGCCTTTCGAGAGGGCATCTTTGTGTAGAAAGTCATTCCCCTCCTGAATTCATAGAATGACGAAACGTATAGTGGAGGAGAACCGGTCAAATCCACGGGAATGCCCGGCAAGCCCTGTCGTCCTGCGGGTCGGTCGGGGATAATACCTCGAAAGGTCCCGCCGAGTCTGGAGGAGAAGCGCAGCAACCTTACGTCGGGAGTGGGATTATTTTTATCGAAGGTCGCTGTCTTCTCCTTTGCGGAAGAAGGGCGTACGGGCTGTACAGAGCCGAGGACAGCGGCCGCTCCCAAAACCGTGAGGATGGCTATGGAGGCAGCGAAACGGGCGATTCGGGGTCTGGCGCGATTGCCGAGGGTGGCGATCCGGTCGATGCGGTCGAGGATGCGGGCGGTGCGGGCCATGTCCATGCCCATCGCTACGGCCAGGCGGCGGTCCAGGCGGGCGGTCACCTCAAGCAGGGTCGAGGCGTAGGCGTCCGCATCGTCCAGGATGGAGACGGACCAGTCGTCGCAGGCGTACTCGCGGGCCTCCGACAGCTTATGCCGGGCCAGGTGGACCAGGGGGTGATACCAGTAGAGCGCCGCCGCGAGGAGGCTGAGCAGGTTATAGAGGGCGTCCCTTCGCCTGACGTGGGCCAGCTCGTGGACCAGGACGCTGTCGAGGATCTGAGGGGCGCTATTTGCCGTCAGCCCGGCGGGGACCACGATCAGGGGATGCCAGATGCCGACGACGGTGGGGACGCTGACGCGGTCGGAGATGCCCAGGTCCACCGGGGTCTTCACGCCGAGGCGGTCGCGCCAGTGGTTCAGGCGGGCCATCTGCGCCGGGCCGGCGAAGGCCGGGACGCTTTTGCGCAGGCGGCCCGTGCGCCACGCGCCGACCCCGATGCGCAGGAGGGAGAAGAGCAGGCCGGCCAGATAGAGGGCCGATGCCGCGACGGGCCAGGTGAGATGGGCCGTGACCGGGGCTGCGGTCTCCGGCTCAGGCGGCAGTCCGGGCAGGGATGCGACGGGGGATCGGGGCGCAGGCACCCTGGCGTGGGGGAGCGCCTCGACCGGAGGCGTCTCGGATGCGGTCGCCGGGGCGTCCGCCGGAGGGGGTGGGGGCGTCAGGGGTTCGGGTGAGACCGGCTCAGGCGGGAGGATGGGGACCTGAAGCGCCGGGAGCAGGGCCGAGGCGACGGGGAGGAGGAGCAGGGCGACCAGGGCGGAGGACCACAGCAGTCCCTGCCAGGCCGGGCGCAGGCGGGCCGGCAGCCACACCGTTAGCGCGACCAGGGTCAGCAGGATTGTGCCTTTCACCGCTGAGCCGATCAGCAGCGCCGTCAGTTTGAGACAGGCCAGGTCGAAGGACATGGCAGGTTCCCTTTATTTCAGTTCTGCCGTAGCGCGGGAATGAATTCCCGCGCTACTTCTGCGAAGTCCGCTGAAGCGGACTCACAGCTTCTTTTAGCCCGGCGTAGCCGGGCTTCTTATACGGAGCGAGGAAATTCATTTCCTCGCTACAGCTCTGTCCTGGATTTCGCCTCTCCGCCCCGGAGGCGGGCCTGAAGGCGCTGGAGCTGTTCCAGGTCCACCTCCCCCTCATCCACCAGGCGCAGCACAAGGGCCTCGGCGGAGCCGGCGAACAGGGTGTCTATCATCCGGCGCAGCGCAGGGCCCTGGGCCTCGGCCCGGTTGAGCCGGGCGTGGTAGCGTCTGGCGTAGCCCTTTCCGTCGTCGGCCACGAGGCCCCGGTCGGCCATGATGGCGAGCAGGGTGCGGACGGTGCTGGCGGAGGGGGCGCCGGTCAGGCGTTCGCGGATCTCCTCGACGCTGGCGCTGCCGCGCTCCCAGAGGATGGACATGATTTCGGCCTCGCGCTCGGTGAAACCCTGATACGAAAAGACTCGAAGCGGCACGAAGGGATGCGACCCCCCCCGTCTTCTCCCCGGACGGTTTGGCTCTACACCTGGGGAAGCCTCTGTTTTGGCTTGATTCAGAGACTGATCGGGTGTAGTTTGAAGGTTGTGCGCATCATTTTTCAGGGTTGAGCGTATCCTTTTTCAAGGAGGCGCTATAGACATGGACGCCAATCCTCAGCACGCCCAGGAGGCGATGGAACTCTGGGGGGCCTACGCGCGGGAGGAAAACGCGCGGGTCCCGATCACCTTCGCCTGCGACGAACAGGTCTGGTTGAAGGTGTCGGGGCACACCTTTCGGGAGTTCTATGCCGACCCCGAAGTACACCTCAAGGTCCAGCTTGAGGGGAGGCGCTGGTTTTACGAGAACGTCGTGGGGGACACGAAGCCGCCGGGGCGGTGGCCGGTGACCGTGCAGCTCTGGATGGAGGAGGACGAGTACTTCGGGTGCGAGACGGTGTATCAGGAGGATGACTACGCGTGGTCCAGGCCGCTGCTGATGGGCCGGGAGGACCTGCTGGCCCACCTGGCGGACCTGGACCCGGAGGCGCAGGTGCGGAAGGGCCGGGCCTTCTGGATGTACGAGGCGTTGAAGGGGCTGACGGAGGGGCTGACGTTCGGGGGGAGGCCGGTGGAGGTCGTTCGGCCGGGAGGCAGCACACACGGGATTTTCACGAAGGCCGCAGAAATCCGGGGGATTGACCGGATTTGCGTGGACTTGTACGATGACCCGGATTTCGTGGAGAGGCTGTTGCAGGTGGTGACGGAGAAGACCATCGGGCGCATCCGGGCGTGGCACAGGCTGGCGACGGGGAGGGAAGCGGAGGGGCCTTCGGAAGGGGGATTCGGGTTCTGCGACGACAGCTTGCAGCTGATCTCCTCCGCGATGTACGAGCGGATGGTCCTCCCCTGGCACGAACGCCTGTATACGGCCGTGACGAGGGGACGGCGGAGCCTGCACCTGTGCGGGCTGTCCTCCCAGCACTACCGGACGCTGCGAGAGCGGCTGAACGTGACCTCGCTGGACGGCCCCGGCATTTTTGCAGACCTCGGCCACTACCTGAAAACGCTGGGGCCGGACTTCAGCTTTGCGTCGGCGCGGATCGACTCCTCCACGCTGGCCCAGGGGACGCCAGCGGAGATCGAGGGGGCGATGCGAAAGCTGCTCAGCCCGGAGGCCAAAATTCCGGGCCGTTTTCAGGTCCTGGGCTATGTCACACGCGAGACGCCGCCGGAGAACGTGCGGGCCTGCTACGGGGCCGGACGGAAGTGGGGGGCGATCGAGAAGGGGTAGAGCGGGCTTCAGGCAGGGGCCGTTTCAGCAGGCCGGCCTCCAGGCGGCCCGCTCCTCCGGGGACATCTGGTCCATCAGGAGTTCGAGGGCCTTTGTGTAACTTCGCTTCTCCAGGAAGTGGCGCAGCATGTCCGGGGCGTCATCCGGGAGGTCGGAGGTCAGCCTCTCGACGAGCTGGAGCTGCTCTCCGAGGCGTCTGGACTGCTCCTCCATGTCCTTCTCGAAGGCCGCGCGGTCCTGCATCAGCTCGAACAGGGCGCCGAGGGCGTCGCGGAGGTGTGTCTCATAGGTCGTGGTCATGGGGTTCCTCTATCTCAAGCGTTGGGTTTCGGGAACCGGATGAGGACCGGGGCGTCGGAGAAACGCCCGTTGCCCTCCTGGCGATCCCAGCGTCCGGGGATGGGCGTCCCGCATTTGTAACACGCCCCGTCCTGGATCCGATCCTGAAGGATGCGGTAGCCGGAGCGCTCGATCAGGAGGGCGTCGCAGGAGGGGCAGCGGGTGTTCTCGAAGTCGCCGACCAGGCCGGGGAGGTTGCCGACGTAGACGTAGCGGAGGCCTTCCTTCCGGCCCATTTCAGCGGCGCGGAGGAGGGTCTCCACCGGCGTGTTGTCCGGGTCCTGCATTTTATAGTCCTTGTGGAAGGCGGTCACGTGCCAGGGGATGTCCGGGGAGACGGAGACGAGGAACCGGGCGAGGTCGCGCAGTTCGGCGTCGGAGTCGTTGAAGCCGGGGATGGTGAGGGTGACGATCTCCACCCAGAAGCCCCGCTCGTGGAGCATCCGGATCGTGTCCAGGACGGCCTGGAGCGTGCCCCCCAGCTTGCGGTAGTGCCTGTCGTCGAAGGACTTCAGGTCGACCTTGTAGAGGTCCACGCAGGGCCGGATGTAGTCGAGGACCTCCGGGGTGCCGTTGCCGTTGGAGACGTAGGAGCAGATGAGGCCGGACTCTCTGGCCAATTTGAAGATGGCGACGGCCCACTCGCTGGTGATCAGGGGCTCGTTGTAGGTGCTGGTGATGACCTTTGCGCCGTAGCGCCTCGCCAGGTCCACGAACTGCTCCGGCGAGATGTCGCGAGGCGGGACGACGGCCTCAGGGTCGCGGAGGGCCTGAGAGGTGATGTAGTTCTGGCAGTTCTTGACCAGGAACAGCCCGGCCAGATAGTCGTGCTCTCCCTCGACTTCGAGGTTGTAGACCTCCCCGTCGTAAGACTCCCGGTGGATGGATGTGATCGGGATGAGGTAATATCCTTCGGTTTCCGTGAGCCGCCGTCTCGTGGCGTTGTTGTCATACCAGACGACCGAATGCTGGCGCGGCTGCGTGCGAACAGTGCGGCCTTCTATCGTTCGCTCTGCTTCGACCTCGTTCGTGTAGAGGGCAGGAAAGTGGCCGAGTTTCAGGGCCAGCCACGCAACGCCCCAGGCCAGGTCTTCGGAGACGGTGGTGCAGGAGGTCTTGCCGGCCTTCGTGCGATGACCGTCGCCGGACAGATAGCCCGCCAGGAAGGACTCGACGACGGAACGGGGCGCGTCGAACAGTTGCGGGGGCACGCGCTTCTCCGCCGAAGAGGCCCCGCAGAGCGACGCGAAGATCAGGGACACCGATGCGGATGAGACCTGGAGTTGAACCGTCGTCCTCTGCTCCACCGTTCTCGGCCATCTCCCGAATGTGCGATGGAGATGATCGGCGGCCTTCCCGCGAAGCTCGGCCTCCGGCTTGCCGAACGAGAGCATGAGGGTATGGCTGTTGGGACGCCGGGAGCTTTTGGTGACACATCCCTCTGCGCAATAAAGGCCAAGCAGCCAGGCAAAAGCGGTGTCGATAGGGAGACGAGTGGGAAGGCGATCATGGCTACCCCACCCCTCCTGTTCCGGCGGCCCATGCCGCCGGCCCACTCTTTTGACGCCAAAAGAGTGGGCAGAAAAGCGCTCGCTCAAACGCCGCGAGGGGCTTGGCGCGACGCAAGGGCATTGCTCCAGAAGACGGATCGACCAGAGGTTTCCATTGCAGCCCAACGCTTCTTCTGATCCCCGGTGGTTAGCCCTTCTGCGTCGCGCCCCTTGTCGTATTGACAAGACTGCTCCCCCTCTCCCTTCGGGGGAGGGGGACGGGGGGAGGGGTTTGAAAGTCGTGGCATAGGGAGCAAGGGCCTGCTGGACGTCCACGACCTGCGGTGTGGAGAAGGCATAATGTCTGGGAATAGCCAGGTAGTCGCCAGGGCGTAACTCTCCCGCCGGGACAGGCGCCGGGGCGCTTCCGTTGCGGGAGACATAGAGGCGATGGTCCGGCGTGCAGCGAAGCGGCGGAAGGTAAGGCACGTTGAGAAGCACCAGGTCGCCCCGATAGGGGTGACGGAAAACTTTCGCGACTTTACGCCAGCCGCCGGAGGAGGTGACGGCTCGCAGGCCGGAGGGGAAAGCGATCTCGCCGTCGGGCAGGCGGACCTTGCGCCCGGAGGCGTCGAATGCGTCGGCGATGCGGAGGACGCCCCGGTCCGTGACCACGCGGGTGTCGGGGGTGAAGCAGTACGGGCAATGGAGGTAGCATCCGAGCATGCCGAAGCTGAGGGCGGACGCGCCGGGGTAGGCGTGGAAGAAGGGCTTCTTCTCGATGGGGTCGAGTTGCACGCCGGCCACGTAGCCCCACGGGACGTAGAGTTTTCCGCCCGCGTTGTAGCGGACCTTGCAGATGCCGGGCCGGCCCTCGCGGATGAGGCAGCGGTGCCCGCAGGCGAAACAGCGGATGTTGTCATCCGGGAGGCGCTCGTAGAGTTCCCCCTCCCGCGTGCGCGGCCTCAGGGCCTGTTCAAGGGTGAGTGTCTCGGGCATCCAGTATCACCATCTGAAAGACATTGCCTATTTGACCGCCTCGACGGCCGGTTCCTCCACCGGGTTGGGATAGGTGTAGACCTTCCCCTCGTAGTTCTTGAGGAGGATGTTGTCCCCATCGAACCCGACCACGGTCTCCGGGAGGACGGGGATCTTGCCGCCTCCGCCGGGGGCGTCGATGACGTAGTGCGGCACGGCCAGGCCGGAGGTGTGGCCGCGCAGGGCGGAGATGATCTCCAGTCCCTTCTGGACGCTGGTGCGAAAGTGCTCCGTGCCGGTCACGATGTCCGCCTGGTAGATGTAGTAGGGCCGGACCCGGATGGCCAGCAGCTTCTGCATGAGGCGCTTCATCACCTCCGGGTCGTCGTTGACGCCCTTCAGGAGGACGGCCTGGTTGCCGATGGGGATGCCTGCGTCGGCAAGCAGGCCGCAGGCGCGCCTGGCCTCGGGCGTGACCTCGTCGGGGTGGTTGAAGTGGGTGTTGACGTAGAGGGGGTGGTACTTCTTGAGCATGGCGCAGAGTTCAGGGGTGATGCGCTGCGGCAGGGCGCAGGGCACCTTGCTGCCGATCCGGATGATCTCCAGGTGCGGGATGGGCCGGAGGGACCTGAGGATGTATTCGAGCCGGCGGTCGGAGAGCATCAGCGGGTCGCCGCCGGAGACGACGACGTCGCGGACCTCCGGGTGGCTGCGGATGTATTCGATGCCCTGATCGACGAGGGCCGTGGAGAAGAACTCGGGCTGCCCCACCTTCCGCTTGCGGGTGCAGAAGCGGCAGTAGATGGGGCACTGATGGTTGACGAGCAGGAGGACGCGGTCGGGATAGCGGTGGGTGAGGTTGGGGACGGGGCTGTCGCCCTCTTCGTCCAGGGGGTCCTGGACGCCGATCGGGTCTTCGAGCTCCGCGGCGTCCGGCACGACCTGCTTATAGAAGGAGTCTCCTTTTTCCCTTATCTGACTCAACCAGTAGGTGTTGATGAACATCGGGAACTCCTCCCGCACCCGGTCCACCACCTTCTCGTCCACGTCGAAATGTTCCGCCAGGTCTGCTGCCGTTCGGAGGCCATCCCGCGCAATGATCTTCCAGTCGGTCTGGCTACTGGGGGCCTCGTCTGCGTTTGACATCTCGCCTCCTGGGTATGTGAGACGCACGGAGCACAGGCTACCTGGCCAGAGGGGATGACGCCGGCCTGTCTCCGGGCGTGTTGCCCTTAATATCAGCGTATTTAAATACTTCAATATAGCGTTAAAAGGATAATCTATTTTCACAAAATGTCAAGCCCGAATTAAGGAGGTATTTTTTTGTTGACATGGAAGTCGCAATCACCTATACTTAAAAACATCACAAAAAGACTTTTTTATCTTTTTATTGATTTTCGATCGTTAAGGAGATGGTGTCGTGAGGTTGTCCGAGCAGCAGGTGAAGCAGTTCTGGGAGGATGGGTTCCTGATCGTGGAGGGTCTGCTCGACCAGGGAGAGGTCGAGACGCTCCGGAGGCGCGCCGAGTGGGTGGCCAGCGGCCAGGCGTCGCACATCCCGAAGGGGAATCTTCAGGTGGAGCCCCGCGTGGCGCAGGGGGAGCTCCAGGCGGAGACCTACGCCGACTCCCTGCGCAAGATGAGCCATCTGGCCTTCTTCGATGACACCTTTCAGGCCCACGCCAGAAACCCCAAGGTCCTGGACATCATCGAGTCCCTGATCGGACCCGACCTCAAGCTCTACCAGGACCAGATCCTGATGAAACCCCCGAGGGTGGGGTCGCGGTTGGGCTACCACCAGGATGCGCCGCTGGGGTTTCACATCGACCCGCCGGACCGGATGGTGACCTGCTGGGCTGCCCTGGACGACTCGACGGAGGAGAACGGGTGCCTGCGGATGCTGCCCGGCACGCACCGGTTCGGGATCATCGACAGGGCCAAGTGGGAGGGATACGAGCAGCGGGCGCTGGCGGGGGAGTTGCCGGAGGAGCGACTTCTGGTGATGAAGACGGGGAGTTGCAGTTTCCATCACGGGCTGATCCTGCACAGCAGCCAGCCGAACCTGTCGGAGAGGCGTCGCCGGGGGTATGCCACGCACTACGTGAGCGCACGGTGCCGGTATACGGGTCCTTCTCCTGAGAAGAACGACGCGATGCTGGTGCGGGGGCAGGCGTTTGAAGGGTGCATCTAAAGGCGGAAGGCGTGAGGCGTGAGGCGTGAGACAACAATGAGGATGGGGGGACTCTTGCCTCGCGCCTGTTGCCTCACGCCTTTGAGAAAGGAGGAACAGGCATGAATCAAAGGCTATGGGTTGTGACGGCGGGGCTGGCGCTCCTGGCGTCGGGCGCAGATGCTCAGGAGGAGGCCCGGTGGGTGGGGGTCGGTGGATTTGCCAGCTACAACCGGCCGGTCATGGGCATGCAGAGCCGGTTCGAGCAGGCCGGCAAGTTTGGAGGGACGTTCTCTTATGCGCCGTCGGCGCGGAGGACGGTGGAGGTGGAGTACCACCACTCCAGGTTCGGCGGCGGAAAGATCGAAAAGCGGATGTTCACATGGCAGGTGGACGGCAAGTCCTACGACAGTCCGGGGGCGAAGTCGGACATCACGTTCGACAGCGTCATGTTCAACGCCCTCATCCGGAAGCGGGCGCACAACGCCTTTGCGCCGGGGAAGGCGACACCCTACATGGCCTTCGGGACGGGGTTCTTTCACTACGTCTCCCACGTCTCAGGGCTGATCTACCCCGGCCAGTCGAAGGCCCCTCTGAGCCAGGCGATCAAGCTCAACCCCTCCAGAGACCGGCGGACGGCGTTGGCCGTCAGCGTGGGCGTCGGCCTGGAGGTGTTTGCGTCGAAGGCGTTTGCCTTTGACCTGCGGGGGCGCTACAACTTCGTCCTGGGCGAGCTGCGTCCGTTCGAGGACTGGGGGGTGAAGAAGGCCGCCTCGCTCAACATGATCGATGTGGGCGCGGGAATGAAGATATATTTCAAGGCGAAGTAGGGGCGGTTCTGGAACCGCCCCTGCAAGCTATGTGAGCCGGGAACACCAGAGGAGGTAGCGATATGACTCGAAAGCTCCTGTTTTACGCGGCCGGCCTCGTCCTCACCCTGGCCCTCTTCGCGAGCGCCTTTGCGGGGACGACGGGGAAGATCACGGGGGTGGTCAAGGACAACCAGGGGAAGCCCCTGCCGGGGGTGAGCGTGGTCATCGAGGGGACGAGGCGGGGGGCGATCACGGACGCAGACGGCTATTACCTGATCATCTCCGTGGACCCGGGCCGGTACACCATGGGCGCGTCCCTGATCGGCTACTCCACGGAGCGGAAGACCGACGTGGTCGTGGCGTCGGACCTGACGACGACGGTGGACTTCAAGCTGGTGGAGCAGGCGTTGCAGATGGGGGAGGTCACGGTGACGGCGGAGCGGCCGCCGGTGGAGCCGGACAAGACCTCGACGCAGTACGTCGTGAGCGAGCAGGACATCAAGAACCTCCCGATCGTGCGGGACATCGCCCGGATCATCGAGCTGACGCCGGGGGCGTCCCTGGACGGGTCCGGGCGGTTCCGGGGGGGTGACAATGGGGGCGGGGCGCAGGACGTTACCTTCTACGTGGACGGTGTCCGGCTGGTGAACAACACGTCGCGGGGCGGGTCGCAGTTCCAGGGGATCAACCGGACGGCGGTGCAGGAGGTGACGGTCCAGACGGGGGGGTTCAACGCGGAGTACGGGAACGCGCAGTCGGGGGTCATTAACATCGTCACGAAGGACGGGACGAAGGCGTATCACGGCAACGTCGAATACCGCTACACCCCGGTGGGCAAGAAGCACTGGGGGCAGAACATCTACGACAGCCCGGAGCACCGGGGACGGGTGAAGTGGAGTGACCCCAACTGGGTGAACGAGGTGGACCCGCTGACGGGCCGGAAGGTGCACGAGCGGACGAACTACACGGGGATCGGCGGGCACTATGCGGAGGGGAGCTTAGAGGGGCCGATCTCGAATCGGGCGTCGTTCTTCGTCAGCGGGCGGTTCACGCGGCAGGCCAACCCCCTGCCGGGGATGGACAAATATGGGTTTTCCACGGTGGCCGGGCGGTCCGGGGCGTCGGAGGGGGGAAGCGGGGAGGCGTTCGCGGTGTCGCCCTACCAGCTCCAGGGGTCGGGGAAATTGACGTTTGAGGTCTCTCAGAACGTCCGGATGAAGGTGGGGGCGCTGTTCGCGGGCTACACGGCCTACAGTCAGGTGGCGGGGAGGATAGGGGGCTTCGCTGGTCTGGCCCGGAACATGAACGACAGCGGCAGGAACCTGTTCTTGCAGCTGGACAGCGGGGCCGGGAAGATGAGTTACCAGGATGACGCGGAGTACCTGATCTGGACGCACACCTTAAACCCGAAGACGTTCTACGAGGTGAAGCTGTCGCGCTATGCCACGACGATCGACACGTCGGACATACCCGCCACCACCACCTCCCCGCGAAAGGACAAGGACGGGTGGTTCACGATCGCGCGGGATGTGGTGGCCTGGCAGCTCCTCAACAGCCGGACGTATAACATGAAGGTCGATCTGTCGAGCCAGGTCAGCAAGAGCCATTTCCTGAAGATCGGGTTCGACGTGTCGAAGTACAGCGTGTGGGAGACCTGGTTTGAGTGGCCGACCTCACTGGAGCGGTGGATCCGGTTCGTGGCCAAAAAGGAGGACGCGCCCCGCCCGACGCCGGGGCAGTCCTACATTGATCTCGTTCAGAACCGGATCAAGAGCGGGCAGGGGCCGCTGGGCCGGGACGCCCTGGGGACGCCGGTGAAGCCGCTGCAAATGGCGTTCTACGTCCAGGACAAGATGGAGTTCGAGGGGATGGTCGTCAACCTGGGGATGCGCTACGACCGGTTCAACGTGAACGAGGACCAGCTCAACATCCGGGCCTTCCCGTCCTCGCCGATGTACACGGGGATGACGCGCATCCGGCAGGCCCCCCGGGTCCCGGGCAAGTCGCCGCAGCAGTGGAGCCCGCGCGTCGGCATCTCGCACCCGATCACGGCGTCGTCCACGATCCACTTCTTCTACGGGCGGTTCTTCCAGGTGCCCGACTTCTGGAACGCCTACGTGGAGACCTGGTCGTCCAACAAGGCGGACCAGGACCTGAACAAGAACGGGCGAATCGACCCGGCGGAGGAGTTCAACGCCTCGGCCAACTGCGACCAGTTCGGGGACCTGGCGGAGACGGAGAAGTTGGTGGAGCGGACGAGCGCGTTCGAGGCCGGGGCGGACTGGAACTTCTACAAGGACTACACGGGGGGCATCGTCACTTACTACAAGAGCGCGAACAACCAGGTGGCGGGGGCCGGGTGGAGCAACTGGACGGACCCGGTGAAGGGCGTGGGGAACTTCGTGCGCTACCCGTCGCAGTGGAAGATTTTCCAGGATTCGAAAGGGATCGAGCTGTCGCTGCGGAAGGGGTTCAGCAACTACTTCTCGTTCCGGATCTCCTACACCTTAGGCTGGGAGACGCAGGGCCGGGAGGGGAAGGTGTTCACCTACCTGCTGCCCGACTCCACCTACGTCGCCAGCGGCAACTACTGGCTGAACTTTGACATCGACCCGGCCACGGGCGCGGAGATCCCGCGCAAGCTGACCACGAAGGAGATGCAGGACATCGGGAAGCTCGCCAATGACCGGATCTATGGGACCGGGCAGCGGACGGCCGTGCGGGGCGGGCAGGGCTACTACACGCCCAACCTGTTCGGCGGGGAGCTGGTGACGCCGGTGCAGCAGGACCCGGTGAACCAGCCGGGGCTCTGGATCTACAACATCAACTTAGGCAGCCCGCCCGGCCCGAAGGGGGGCGACCGGCGCAACCAGGGGAGCGTGCAGTTCCTGCTGGCCACGCCGGGGAAGTTCGGCCCTGTCCTGGGCGACATCCGGATGAACGTGGTCTACAAGTTAGTGGGCGGGACGGCCTACACGTTCGTGCCGCCGGGGCAGCCGGGGCGGCAGCAGCAGGGGCCGTCCTATTCGGTGGCGGACATCGGGTTCGAGAAGGCGTTCGGGTCGTCCCGGAAGGTCGTGCCGGTGTTCTTCTTAGAGGTGACGAACCTGTTCAACGACCAGCAGGCGGCCTCGTCCGGGAACGACTACGCCCGGTGGGGCCTGCAAGCGCCGAGGCCGGACGACAAGGACTTTATCAACTACGGCGACCCGGCGGGGCGGACGCGGTTCTTCGCCGCGCCGAGGCAGATGTATCTGGGGTTCAGGGTGGGTTTCTAGACCTCTCCCCCCGACCCCCTCTCCCAGAGGGAGAGGGGGAGAAGGCATCTGAAAAGGCCGTGTCTTCCCCCTTCCCCTCTGGGGAAGGGGGATCGAGGGGGTTAGGTCGGATTGTAAGGAGGGATTCATGAAAAGGCAGACGGTTTTGTGGCCTGTCCTGTTTGCGCTGGCCGTCGCGCTCATTGCCGCAGACCTGGCGGACGCGCAGCAGGTGGCCATCCGGAACACCACGCGGGGGCTGATGTGGAACAGCTTCCGGGACATCGGCTCGATGGGCCGGCGGAATGACTCGTTTTACGACGGCGCGGTGTCGTTGCAGTATCCGGGCACGCGGGCGGACATCGGGGACTTCATCGAGTACTACGGAGATCCAGGCTGGAACAGCGGCGGGGGGGTCACCCGGACGCACCACTACAGCTTCTCCGTGGGGGAGGGGGTCTGGATGCTCGTGAAGGACGGGAACGACTATGTGGTGACTTCGTCCGGCCCTCGCTACTACACGGAGGACCTCCAGGCCAGCGTGTATGACCCGCGCACGGGGTCTGAGAAGGACCTGGGCATCCAGGACGGGAAGAGCACCTGGTGGCCGACCCGGACGAACCTCCCGGATGACATGATCGAGATCCACAACTACACCTACGGGAAGTACATCGGCCAGGTTGTGGGCCGGGACAACGAGGCGGAGGAGGTGCTCATCACGCGGTGGCGGTCGAACAAGAGCGGGCTGATCACCACCCGCAAGTCGCGGGCCTGGAGCTACCCCGACTACATGGACTTCCTGATCCTGGAGTTCGTGTTCGAGAACGGGAGCGCCAAGTCCTACACCGACGTCTATTTCGCGCTCGTGAACAACTGGGCGCCCACGGAGTCGGCGCACGACAGCCAGGGGTCGGGGAACAACTGGCGGGGGTGGGCCGACCCGAACAAGGACGACGGCTACCGCTACACGGAGGCGTCCAACTACGCGGGGCCGGCGCAGTACAGGGGCAAGAAGATGCTCTACATGTGGGACGGGGACTACCCCCGGACGCTCTTCGACGACACGGGCGGGGCGCTGGACCGGTCCGTGAGCCTGGGGGCGAACGACTGGGGGCAGGCGGCCAACGAGCTGCTGGCCCCGGCCTACTTAGGCATGGCCCCCCTGGCCTGGAAGCCGCCTTTCGCCAACGACGCGGGGACCTACGTGGCGCCCAAGGGGGACCAGCCGCAGTCCGCGCACTGGTGGAAGATCACGAACCTGCAGGTCACGGACGAGCCGACCAACTCCCGCAACACGGACGCGCAGATGTACGCGGCGCTGACTGCACCCACGCCGGCGGACCCGACGGACGTGGATGCCTACGCCAACGCCCTGACGTTCGGGCCCTACGACATGGCGCCGGGGGACAAGGCGAAGATCGTGATGGTCTACGTGGCGGGCGCCGGCGCGGATTTCCGGGAGCAGACGTGGGGCGCGGGCTACACCGGGCCGAAGGTGAACATGGGCATCGCGGGCAACCTGAACGCCTGGTCGCTGCTGGGCGACCGCGCGGAGTTCAAGAAGGGCGAGGACGCGATGTTCAACCACTTAGCCAAGGCGCAGTTCGCCTACAACAACGGCTACGACGTGCCGGACGCCCCGCCCGATGTGAAGCAGACGCAGTCGAGCACGCCGGAGGGGAACTTCCAGGTGGCCTGGACGAATGAGGCGGACAGCGCGGTCAACCCGGACTACGCGGGGGCGGAGGCCAACGACATCGCAGGCTACCGGGTCTACCGGGCGCAGAGGACGAATACGGGCGCGCCGCCCCGTGAGATCGGGCCGTGGGACCTCGTGGATGAGGCGCCGGTGGGGAAGAACGGCAGGTCCACCACGTTCAGCGGAAACAGGTATACCTTTGTGGACAAGGAGTCCGTGGCCGGGTTTACCTATTTCTACACGGTTCATTCGTTCGCGAAGGGGAAGACGAACTGGTCGGCGGGGACGGCCAAACTGTCGGACCTGCCGCAGGAACAGCAGGACCGGATCAAGGGGGGGCTGGAGGGCGGGTTCTCCTCGCCGGAGTCGAAGGCGAACTACCTGCCCCTGTCCCCGTCCGTCCCGTCGGCGGCGGAGTTCGATCAATTAGCCACGAAGGTCCGGGTGGTGCCCAACCCCTACAAGGTGGACGGGCAGCACAACTATCCGGGCGACCTCCGCGTCCGGTTCGTCAACCTGCCCCGTCGGTCCACGATCTCGATCTACTCCGTCAGCGGCGACCTCCAGGCCCGCCTCGAGCACAACGACCCGACATCGGGCGAGGAGATCTGGCGGCAGCAGAGCCGGACCTACTTCGGCGAGGTGGCGTCGGGCATCTACTTCTTCGTGGTGGAGTCGCACGTGCCGGGCAGCGAGGGGAAGAAGCAGAGCGGGACGTTTGCGATCATTAAAAGGTAAGCGGGCAGCCCTCTCCCCGGCAGGCTGCGCCTGCCACCCCTATCCC
>Ga0156186_1057_pt1 | contig 16954 bp, 15 predicted proteins | sample RifCSPlowO2_12_FD_107839 | JGI IMG/M metagenome (GOLD analysis project Ga0156186, IMG submission 107839) | Candidatus Handelsmanbacteria bacterium RIFCSPLOWO2_12_FULL_64_10
ATCAAGGACATCTACAAGACGCTCCTCTACGACCTGGCCCGGCGCCGGAACCAGCAGGCCGGAAGGGACCTCATCCCGAAGGGCATCCTGGAGCGTGAGCCCTCCCCGGAGCTCAAGCCGGGCCAGAAGGCGTCCGACACCCTCCCCCCCTATCCGATCCTCGACCCGATCCTGAAGGGCTACGTGGAACAGGACATGAGCCTTCAGGAGATCGTCGGCCTGGGGTTCGACGAGCAGGTCGTCCGGGACGTCCTCCGCCGGGTGGACCGGAGCGAGTACAAGCGCCGTCAGGCCCCCCCCGGCGTCAAGGTCACCCCCCGCGCCTTTGGCCGCGACCGCCGGCTGCCGATCACCAACCGATATGTTGACCTATGACCGACCTTCCGCCCATCGACGGCGCGGCAACCCTCACCCCGGACGACCCGGTGGTCTCCGGGAGCGCAGGGACGTGGACCCTGACCTACACGGTCGGGGAGGAGGAAATTCAGCCCGGAGGCGTCCTGCGCCTCACGATCCCGGCGGGATTCACGCCCCCGCAGGCCGATCACCCCGGCGCTCCGGGGTTCACGACCGCCTCCTGCGCCGCGCCCCGGACGACCCTCGCGCTCATCGTGGAGGAAGGGCAGGAAGGCGCGCCCGGCGCCGACCTCAAGCTGTTTCTCGACACGGCCCCGCTCCAGCGCCGGGAGAAGGTCGTCGTCGTCTACGGGGACCGCTCCGGCGGCTCGCAAGGGGCCTTCGCCTGCCGGATGGCCGGGGAGGCGGCGTTCCGGGTCGCCGTCCAGACCGGTCGCGGGGAGATGGCCTTTCGGCCGCTGAAACAGTCCCCCGTCCTGAGGGTCATCGCCGGGGAGACCCGCCGGATCGTCGTCCTGATCCCGTCTCTCGTGGAGGTCGAAAAGCCCTTTCCGGTGCACATCCTGGCGCACGATGCCTTCGGAAATGTCCTGCCTGCCCGCGGGGACGGGCTCGAACTCAAGGCTGAGCGAGGGGACCTGAGGCTGCCTTCGCCCCTGACCCTCAAAAGGGTGGACGGCGCCCTGCGGGCAGCGGCGAAGGTCCCCGGAGGGCCCTGTCGCATTCGGGCCGTCCACCGGGAGGCGGGGATCGAGGGGTCCAGCAACCCCCTGCTCGCCTCAGAGCGCCCGGATGAAGCCCTCCTGTGGGGAGACCTGCACGGACATACCACCTGCTCGGACGGCACTGCCCCTCCCGACGCCTACTACGCCCACGCGCGCGACGTGGCCCGCCTGGACTTCGCGGCCACTACCGATCACCTCGACGCCGGTCTCAGCGAAGGGGATGGATGGGAACAGGTCCGTTTCGCGGCGTCGGCCTTCAACGAGGCCGGCCGCTTTATCCCGCTGGTCGGATTCGAGGACAGAGATGCCTCCGGGGGGCATTGCAACGTCTATTTCCAGGACATCGTCCTGCCTGAGGACTTCAAAGGGGGTAAAAACAGCGGAGAGACGCTAACGGTCCCCCACGCCCACGGCCGCGCCTCCTGGGCCTCGCCGGACCTTCGGACGGCCCGCCTCGCCGAGATCTACTCCTGCTGGGGGAGCGCTGAACGGTGGGGCGCAGTCTGCTCCAACACCCACCCCTCTCGACACCCCGGCAGCACCATCCAGGCCGGGCTGGCCTACGGCCTGCGCCTCGGCCTCGTTGCCGGCAGCGACACCCACACCGGCGCCCCCGGCAGCGCCCTCCGGGTGAGGATGCAGTCCCGACACCGGGGCGGACTCACCGCAGTCTACGCAGACGCCTTCACCCGGCCCGCCCTCTGGGCCGGGCTGAGAAACCGCCGGTGCTACGCCACCACCGGGGCGCGGATCATCCTCAGGTTCGAGGTCGAGGGATACTCCATGGGATCCGAGGTCGACCTCGGCGGTCCCGACGACCCCCTCATCAAAGGCCGGGCCATCGCGGTGAAGGCCTATGGCGCCTCCCGCATCTCCCGCATCGACATCGTCCGCAACAACGCCGACATCTGCTCCTATCGGGGCGACAACGAAGTCGTCCAGTTCCGGTGGGTGGACGCCCAGGACCTGACCCGCATCTCCGTTCCCCGCCCCGCCAGCAAGCACCCCCTCACCTACTACTATGTCCGCGTCCTTCAGGAGGACGGCGAAATGGCCTGGTCCAGCCCCGTCTGGCTGACGCTGACCTATCTGCCCTAGCGATCCACCTTTCACACTCCACGCGTTCGATCCTGTCGCTCACGCTCCAGGCTCGGACTCCTGCCTTCTGCCTTCTGCCTTCCGCCTTCCGCCTTCCGCCCTGCACCTCTGCGCCCCCTCCTCCGTCACGATCACATCCACCGGCGCATCCTGCTCGGTCGTCGGGACCTCGCGGAGGACCTGAAACGCATAGGCCACAGCCACCTTCGGCGCAGCCACCGCTTTCAGGAAACGGTCGTAATAGCCCGCCCCGAACCCGACCCGGTTGCCCTGAGAGTCAAAGGCCAGCCCCGGCACGACCACCAGGCCGATCTCACCCGGCGACACCGGACGGATGCGCTCCGGCGGCGGCTGGTGGAGCCCCCAGTCCCCCTCTGGCCTCAGGTCCCCCAGGGCGCCGATCTCTGCGTGCCGCAGGTCGCGCCTCCCCTTCTGCACCACCGGCACAGCGACCCGCTTGCCGGAGGCGAGGGCCTCCTCGATCAGCGCCCGCGTATCCACCTCATCCGGCATCGAGACGAAGCTGTGAATGAGGCACGCTGCACGGTATTCCGGCAGCGCCAGGAGATGCCGGAGGATCGAACGCCCCTTCCGGGCGACCTCCTCCGCTGACAGGGTTCGCCGGCGCGCGATCATCTCCTGGCGGACGCGCGCCTTCTCCGCACGAATATCCATCATCCCAATCCCCCTGTTCCAAAAGTTGCCCTTGACATTCGCTCTCTCCCCGTTTAGATTTTATAATTCATCCATTGATGTAGGGACACGATTTATCGCGCCTTTACGCCTACAATACATCGCCTGATTTGGGCCAGACGGCGTCAAGCTTGTGAGGATCAGCGTTGGACGATCACGATGCCGAGCTTCAGCAGGAGCTGGTCGCGAGAGGCAACCTCCCTCGCCACATCGCCATTATCATGGACGGCAACGGACGCTGGGCGAACCAGCGCGGCCTGTCCCGCATCGAAGGGCACCGGGCCGCCCGGGACGTCGTCCGGGATACTGTCCGGGCCTGCGGAGAGCTGGGGGTCGAGGTCCTGACGCTCTATGCCTTCTCCGAGGAGAACTGGGGACGCCCCTGGGGAGAGGTGCTGGGCCTCATGCGCCTCCTCCGGACCTGCCTGATCGAGGAGGTCCCGGAACTGAACCGGAACAACGTCCGCCTGCGGACCATCGGCCAGGTCCATCGCCTCCCGCAGCCCTGCCAGAAGGCGCTCTTCCGGGCCATCGGCCTGACCTCGAAAAACACCGGCCTGATCCTCAACCTGGCCCTCAGCTACGGGGGCCGGACGGAGATTGCCGACGCGGCGCGGCAGATCGCAAAAGACATCGAGCGAGGACGCCTCCAGATCGAGGCCATCGACGAGGCCTGCTTCGCGCGATATCTCTACACGTCGGACCTGCCGGACCCCGACCTGGTCATCCGCACCAGCGGCGAGATGCGCATCAGCAACTTCCTGCTCTATCAGATCGCTTACGCCGAACTTCACGTCACCCCTGTCCTCTGGCCCGACTTCAACCGGAAACACCTCTGCGAGGCCATCAGAAGCTACCAGGGACGAGAACGTCGCTTCGGAAAGACCAGCACGCAGGTTCGCCCCGTGCAGCCAGTGTCCCTGAGCAAGTGATGGACGCGAACCTGATCCGTCGAGTGGGCGCGGCATCCGTCTTCGTCCCCGCCCTCGCGGCGGCGGTCTGGTGGGGAGGCGTCCCGCTCCTCGTCTGCACGGCCTCCATCATCGGGGTCGGCGTCTGGGAACTCTTCCGGCTCTACCAGCAGAAAGGCGCTCATCCCTTCCTCTGGCCCGGCGTCCTGATGGGCGTCGGCGCCTGCGCCTGGCTCTACGGTCTGGGGCTGCGCCACGTCGAATGCCTCTTCATGCTCTGTACGGTGGGGACGCTGATCGCCGCCCTGATCCGGCGCAGAGAGGGGGCGCCCCTGCTCGACGTGGGGGCCACGCTCTTCGGCGTCCTCTACGTGGGCCTGTTGGGAAGCGCCCTCCTCCTGGTGCGCAACCTCCCCCTTCCATTCGCTGCGCCGCTGACCCTGACGGTGCTGGCAGGCGTCTGGATCACGGACACAGCCGCCTATTTCACGGGTCGCGCACTCGGCCGTACGCGCCCCTTTGCCCGGGTCAGCCCGAAAAAGTCCGTGGAGGGATGTGTCGCCGGCGTCTTCGGCGGCATCGGGACCGTCTGGGTCGGGAACCTCTCGATGAAGGCCCTCTTCTGGCCCGATGTCCTGGCCCTCGGCCTGATCGTCGGGGTGGGAGGGCAGATCGGCGACTTTGCAGAATCTCTGCTCAAACGGGACTCCGGGGTGAAGGACTCCTCCGCCATCATCCCCGGGCACGGAGGCGTCCTGGACCGCTTCGACAGTCTCCTGTTCGCCTTCCCGCTGGTCTATACCTATCTCGTATTCCGGTACGGGATATAAACAAACCTCACCCACCCCCTTTCCCCCTCCCTCTCCGCATGCGGAGAGGGAGGGGGCATCAAGGGTCTTTCTTCAAGGTTGGGGGAGGGTGAGGTCTTTCCCCTTATGAAACGCATCGTCATCCTCGGCTCAACGGGTTCCATCGGGCAAAACAGCCTCGATGTCATCGAAGGGCTTCAGGACCGGTTTCAGGTCGTGGGCCTGAGCGCAGGGCGCAACGTCGAACTGCTCTGCGAGCAGGCCATCCGGCATCGCCCCTCTGTCGTCTGCGTGGGAGACGAACGCGGAGCGGATGCGGCCCGACGGCGCCTGACCCCCTTCGGCATCCAGGTCATCGCGGGTCCGGGGGGCCTGACCGGCCTGTCCGCGCACCCGGACGCAGACCTCGTGCTGAACGCCCTCGTCGGAAGCGTGGGGCTTCAGCCCACGCTCTCGGCCATCCGGGCGGGCAAGGCCGTGGCCATGGCCAACAAGGAGCCCCTCGTCATGGCAGGCGGCATCCTCGTCAGGGAGGCCCGCCTGCGCGGCGTGGACCTCCTCCCGCTGGACAGCGAGCCGAGCGCCCTCTGGCAATGCCTTAAAGGGGAACGAATCCACGAGGTCAGGCGTCTTATCCTGACGGCCTCCGGAGGGCCGTTCTTCGGGTGGTCCCTGGACCGTCTGAGAGACATCTCCCCCGAACAGGCCCTCAACCACCCCACGTGGCGGATGGGGCGGAAGATCACGATCGACTCGGCAACCCTGATGAACAAGGGGCTGGAGGTCATCGAGGCCCGGTGGCTGTTCGACCTGCCCGCCTCTCGCATCGACGTCGTCGTCCACCGGCAGTCTATTGTCCACTCCCTCGTGGAGTTCGTGGATGGGTCGGTCATGGCCCAGATGAGCTGCCCCGACATGCGCCTCCCCATCCAGCACGCCCTCACCTACCCGGAACGACTTCCGACGCGCGTGGAGCCCCTGAATCTCCTCCGCCTGAGCCAGTTCACCTTTGAGCCCCCGGACACGGAGCAGTTCCCCTGTCTGTGGCTCTGCTACGAGGCCGCCCGCCTGGAAGGGACCGCCCCCGCCGTGCTGAACGCGGCCAATGAGATCGCCGTGAGTCAGTTCCTGAACGGACAGATCGGCTTTCTCGATATCGCCGCCGTCAACGAAGAGGTCCTCTCCGCGCACCGCGTGGCCCCCGAACCGGACATCGAAGAGGTGCTGGAGGCAGACCGATGGGCCAGGAGAGAGGCCGCGCGGGTGATCCGCCGGAAAAACGGGCGGACGGCAGTCAAGGTATGACTTATAAGGTATCTGTATGGATTTCCTGATTACCCTCCTCTCCTTCATTTTCGTCCTCGGTGTGCTCGTCTTTATTCACGAGCTGGGGCACTTCCTCGTGGCCAAGCGGGCCGGCATCCGGGTGGAGCGCTTCTCCCTCGGTTATCCGCCCAAGATGATCGGAGTGACCGTTGGAGAGACGGAGTACTGTATCTCCTGGGTGCCCCTCGGCGGCTACGTCAAGGTGGCCGGCATGGCGGACGTGGGCGTGGAGGAGATCAGGGGAGAGCCGTGGGAGTTTACGTCCAAGCCGGTCTGGGTGCGGATGTGCGTCATGGCCGCCGGGCCTTTCATGAACTTCCTGCTCGGTTTCTTCATCCTCTTCGGCATCATCTGGTTCGCCGGGGAGATGACCATCCGCACCACGCAGGTGGGAAGGGTGGGGTCTGCCTTCGAGGCCGCCGGGCTGCGCCCCGGAGACCGGCTGACGGCGGTGGACGGGAAGAGGATCGCCACGTGGGAGGAGGTGGACGCAGCCCTCAGCAAGGCCTGGGGGCGTGAGATTTCGGTCGAGGCCCTCCGCCAGGAGGGCATTCAGACCTTCCGCGTCAGGCTCACCGGTGATCCGCAGATATCCCCCCTGCGTCCGTTCCTCCCCCCTGAGGTGGGGTCCGTGATCCACGGGCTGCCGGCGGAAAGGGCGGGCCTCCGGAAAGGGGATCGCATCCTCACCATCGACGGGCAGTCCGTCTCTCAGTGGTGGGATGTCAGCGAACGCATCCACGCCCTCCCCGACAGGACGATCCGCATCGAGTGGCTGAGGGAGGGGAAACCGATGGCCGCCCATATCCGGACTGCCGTTCACAGGGAAGGGACAGAGCGCGAGGGGAGGATCGGAATCGCCCCCCCGACAGAGCGCGCGCCCGTCGGGATCTGGACAGCCGCCGTCCGGGGGGCGCAGCAGACCTGGCAATGGGCAGGGCTTATCTTCGACCTGGTGGGACGCCTGATCTCCGGCAGGGAGTCGGGGCAATCGCTCGCAGGCCCCCTGACCATCGCCCAGATGGCGGGCAAGAACGCCAAACAGGGCATGGAGGCCCTGTTCGGGTTCATGGCCCTGCTCAGCGTCAACCTCGCCGTCCTCAACCTCCTCCCGATCCCGGTCTTAGATGGAGGCCATCTCACCATCATGGCCCTGGAGACGCTGGTACAGCTCGTGGTCCGGCGCCCCTTCTCCTTCTCCCTGCGCCAGAAGGAGGTCCTCCAGCAGATCGGGCTCGGCTTCCTCGGCGTCCTGATGATCTATGTCTTCTACAACGACATCGCCCGCCTCATCGCAGGGTAAAAGACAGGTCACGCGGCGATGAATCGCCGCGCTACTTCATCTTGTCGATGGCCTTCTTCACCTCCCCGTACTCCGGGAACCGTTTCTGCTCCTTCTTGGAGAAGACCAGTTTTCCGTCCACAGTCACCTCGAACACACCCCCTCCGGCGGGGATGAGAGTCATCGACTGGACGCCCTTTTTGTACTCCTTCAGCAACTTCTCCGTCAAACTGACGGCCTGGGACTCGTAGCCTCAGTCCGCGCAATACACGAGTTCGACCTTCACGGGATACCTCCTTTTTAAAGGGGTGGTGTGGCTGGGCTTCGCGCCTTTCGGCCTTTCTTTCGCGCCTTTCGCGATCCCGCGTTCAAAATAACATATCACGCCCCCCCTGTCAATCCCCTATGTGGGACTGAATTTTTTTGAAAACCTGCCGATACACATGCATGAGAATTGGGGGACGGATCTATGGCGGGAGCCCTACAGTCCCCTGATGACCGCGACCACAGGGATGTGGTCGAACCCACTGACAGGGAGGCCAGTTATGGACTTGAGTTGGGTCTTTTATGCCCTCGTTCTGTTCATCACGGGGGGAATGTGCTTTTTCACCGCCATCACGACGCTCATCAAGCTTGATCGGGCCACTCCCCCCGCCCCTGCCCCTCCATCCCTGACGGCCCAACCGCCGCCGGAACCCCCTCCGAGGCTGACCCGGCTTGGCCGCCCCGTACGGCAGATCCAGCTCCTCTGACGGTGTTGTAAAAGGAAAGCCCTCTTCGGTCTACCTCCGAAGGGGGCTTTTTTCGTCCCTGAGCGATCCATTCCCCCGATCCCCAACCCTTCCCTTGCTTTGCCCTCATCTGCGCTCATCTGCGCTCATCTGCGGATCTCTTCGCGTCCTTCGCGTTCAGATCGCCACCTCCACGCCCTGGCGCTGCGGGAGCGTGAAGATGAACACGCTCCCCTTCCCCTCCCCTTCGCTCTCCACCCAGACGCGCCCCCCGTGCAATTCCACGAGCTTCCGGGTCAGGGAAAGCCCCAGGCCGGTGCCTTCGTGCTTCCGGGAATAAGAGCCGTCCACCTGCTGAAACTCGGAGAAGATGACCTCGTGGTACTCCTTCCGGATGCCGATGCCGGTGTCGGAGACCGCCACACGGAGCACGCCGTCCACCCCGTCCGCGCGCACGTCCACCCTCCCCCCCTCGTCCGTGAATTTAATGGCGTTGCTGAGAAGGTTGTACATGATCTGTTTGATGCGGACCTCGTCCCCGACCACCAGGCCGACCTCCTCGCCGACCTCCTCGGCCAGAATGAGGTTCTTCTCCATACAGAGAGGGCGGATCACGTTGCACACCTGATCCAGACAGTCGCGCAGCGAGAAGGGCTCAAGCGTGATCTTCATCTTGCCCGACTCCACTTTGGCCAGGTCCAGGATATCGTTGATCAGGTTGAGGAGATGACGACTGCTCCTGGAGATGTTGTCGACGTAACGCGTCTGACTCTCATTCAACGCGCCAAAGGTCCGGTCTTGCAGGAGTTCCGAGAACCCGATGATGGCCGTCAACGGCGTCCGCAGCTCGTGCGACATGTTGGCGAAGAACTGCGACTTCATCCGGTTGGTCCGCAGGATCTCCTCGTTGGCCCTCAGAAGTTCCCCATTGGCCCGCTGGAGGTCGTTGGTGCGCTGCCTCACCTGCTCCTCCAGCGCGTCGTTGAACCGCTGGAGGTCATCAAATGCCTGAACGCTGCTCATGGCCACCGCCACCTGGTCCGTGACAATGGACATGATCCGCGCATCCTCAGCGCTGAAGGCATGGGGGCGGGGGTGGCTCATGTTGACGACGCCCACCACCTCGTTGTCGATGATGAGGGGCAGGCAGAGGAGGGAGCCGATGGATCGGACGGAGTCGGAGTCAGGCACGAATTGCGGAGTCTCAGAAAATCTCGGGATGGGGACCGACTCACCGTGTTCGTCCATCTCCATGTAGAGACGGACGGCGGTCCCGGCGGAAATGTCGGAGATGGAGAGCGATTCGCCGTGTTGCGCTACCCACCCGGCGATCCCCTCTCCCAGCCGGAACGTGCGACGGGAGCCAGTGCCGTCAAAATAATAGTTGCTGGCGCTGTCGGTCTGGCTCTTGGCGATCTTGACGGAGAGTTCCCCGGTCTGCCGGTTGAGCAACATGATGGAGCAGTTCTCGGCGCTGGTCTCCTCGATAATGGAGTCGATGATGACCTCAAAGACCCGGCGAATGTCTCTGGTGTACTTGAGCGAAGAGACGATCTTGCGAAGAACCGACAGCTCACGAACCTTCTCCTCGAACCGACGATTGGCGTCAGCTAATTCCTTGTAATACAGGTTTCGCTCCGCCAGCGACCGCTGGAGCTTCTCCCTCAAGTCTTTTTCGTCGCTTGACACGGCAGCATCACCCCCTCCGGACGACTTCGAGGCCTCGCCCCTCAGACAGGGGCGCCGGCTCGACCTTTCAGGCGCAGTGCCCGAAAACCCCTGAATCACCGCCTATGTGTTCAGATACCGGAAAAATTCCTGAATATGGTCTCGCTCGGCCTTGAGTTCTCCCACGACGGCAAGAATTTTACTCGGCGTGAGCCCGATCACCCGTTCGACCATGTCGCTGGGCTCCGGCATCTCCAGCTCGTATCTCAAGCCGATGCCGCTCTTTTTGGTGAGGACGTTGGCCAGATGCACCATGAGGACATAGTTGAGATGCTCCCCCGGCGCGCCCAGCAGGTTGTGGTGATACGTGATCGGGGCAACTAAGGTGTCCGGGAACTTCCAGCGCGCTGCCAGCCATCCGCCCACCTCTGCGTGGTCGATGTTCAACACGTCGGTCTCCACGTCCACCGCCGACCGCCCTTCGTCGATCATCTCTTCGATGACCTTCTGATACTCTGCGTTGAAATAGGTGTCCAGGATGACCTTGCCCACGTCGTGCAGCAACCCGGCCACGAACGGAGTCCCCGTGTCTTTGAGGCCAACGCCTTTGGCCACGAGCTTCGTGGCAGCGGCGCATCCGATGGAATGCATCCAGAACTGTTCCCGGTCAAAGCTGACGCGCCCCACCTTCTGCGAGAGAGACTGGAACACGGAGACGCCAAGGGCGAGGCTCTTAACGGTCTCAAACCCGAGCACAACCACCGCCTGCGGGATGGTGGCGATGCGCCTCGAAAACCCGTAGAAGGCCGAGTTCGCCAGGTTCAAAACCTTTGCGGATACGGATTGATCGTGCGAAATGATGTCAGCCAGCTCACGCGCGCTGGACCCCGCCTCATCAGCGACCTCCAGGATTCGGCTGACGATGGCGGGCAATGTCGGTAGGTTCTTGATGTTTCGGATAGCCAATCGAATGTCTTCGCGATCCATCCGTCGCCTCGAAAAAAAATAAGGCTGAATCCCGCTGATCCAGCCTCCTCACCTCACTCCCCCGGGGCGATCGGATATTGAAGACCGCCAGCATATCCTCGGAGGCAGCCGACCCCGTTGGAGATCCATTCTTGATAATGTGGTACGCCCACAAGGAATCGAACCTTGAACCTACTGATTAAGAGTCAGTTGCTCTGCCAATTGAGCTATGGGCGCACCGATATTTGCCTATAAAGATACACGTATGAGTCCGATCTGTCAAGCCCCTCTTTGAGGTTCACGAGACCGCCCGTTTCGGCGTCTTTCCGTCCTCATCCTGTCGGGATCGAATGGCCCCTTCGAGTTCGGCCCTTTTGGCCTCCAACTGGGAAATCTCCGTATCGAGCTGGGCAATGTGGGCCTTCAGATCCTCGGACATCTTGAGATATCCGTCTCGCTCCTCGTGCTGGCCCTTCATCTCGGCCTCGATGCGCTGAAGCTGGGGACGGAGATCGCTCGATTGCCTGTTATACTCCAAGAGGATCTGCACGAGAAATACGGCGCACGCCGCCGAGAGCACCATGAATCCCCATTCCATCCAGCGCCTCCTGTCTCAACTTTTTGCCTTCCGCCTTCCGCCTTCCTCTCTCACATAGACCCCGCTCCGTCCGCCGGTCTTTTTGATCAGTCGGACATTGGAAATAACCATGCCTTTATCAACCGCCTTGCACATGTCGTAGATGGTCAAAAGCGCTACGGATGTCCCCGTCAGCGCCTCCATCTCCACCCCCGTGCGGCCCGCCGTCGAGACGCTGACCTCCACCTCGATTCTGTCTTGACCGACGGCAAAACACACCTCGACGCCCGTGATGCCCAGGGGATGGCACAGGGGGATGATGCCGCCCGTCCCCTTCGCAGCCATGATGCCCGCGATCCGCGCCGCCTCAAAGACGTTGCCCTTGGGGACAAGGCCGCCCGCGACGAGCGCGACCGTCTCAGGTTGCGCGAAGATCTCACCTCTGGCCACGGCCTGCCGAAAAGAGACGGGCTTGGCAGTGACATCGACCATGCGCAAACCCCCGTCCTCGGACATGTGGGTCAGTCGCCTAACAGTTTCCATAAGAGGGCCTTCTGGGCGTGAAGACGATTCTCCGCCTGCTGCCAGACGACGGACCGGGGCCCCCTCAAGACCCCTTCGGTGATCTCGTAACCCTTATGGGCAGGCAGACAATGCATGACCTTTGCCTGGGTGTGGCAGAGAAGCGTTTCGTCGATCCGGTAATCCGAAAAGACTCGGATTCGTCTCTGTTTTTCTTGTTCGTAAGAGGGATCCAGAAAATATTCCATGTCTAACCACGTGTCGGTGTAGATAAAATCCGCCTCTCGAACCCCCTCTAAGAGATTCAGGGTGGTTTTGTAAAGCCCTGTGCCCCGGGCCTGGCGCTCCAGGTCGGGGTCGTTCGAAGGTCCGTTCTTTTCGGGGGCCACAACGGTGATCTCAACGCCCATCTTGGTGCATCCGGCGATCAGAGAGTTACAGACGTTGTTGTGGACGCCGATGTACGCCAGTTTGACCCCCTTGAAGGACGCCCTATGCTCACGGATGGTCAGCAGGTCCCCCAGGACCTGACACGGATGGTACATGTCGCAACAGCCGTTGATGACGGGGACCTCTGAGCCCTGCGCAAGGAGGCGCAGGTCGGCGTGTCGAAGCATGCGTGCGACAATGCCGTCGGCGTACTTCGACAGGACGCGCGCCTCGTCGTCCAGGTCTGCCAGAGCAAAGTTGGTGCTCCGCCAGTCCATATACATGGCATGTCCGCCCATCTGGGTCATGCCGACTTCAAAAGAGGCCCGGGTGCGCGTGGAGGTCTTCTGAAACAGGAGGGCGAGGGTGCGCCCCTGGAGAACCTTCGAGTAACGCCCTGCGCGGGCCTTGATCTCCACACCCCGGCAGATCAGGTCCTCGATCTGTTCGGAGGACCACGTCTTCAGGCTTAACAGGTCCTTCTCGGGGGAGGTGTCGGTTGGCATAGGAGTCATTCAGATCAGCGGAGTCTCTTGCGGATGGCCTTGAGAAGAACCTTCTTGACACGAACGGCGTCGCCCTCAATACAACAGCCGGAGGCATTGGGATGTCCCCCCCCCTCAAAGCCTCGCGCCAGATCGTTGACGTCGAAGGTCCCCCGCGAGCGAAGGCTGACGCGAAACTGGTTGGGCCTCTGCTCCTTGAGCAGGGCGGCGACGGACACCCCGGAGATGGATAGGGCGTAATCCACGATGCCGTCCAGGTCGGCGGCCAACCGGAGGGCGCGATGAGGAAGGGTCATGAGGGCGACGCGATCCCTGAAATGCATTTCGAGAGAGGCCAGGGCCTGCCCCAGGACCTTGACGGACTGATAGCTCTTCCGGCTGTAGACCGCCTCCGCGATGATCGCGGGGTCAGCCCCCAGATGGAGCAGCGCAGCCGCGACGGGGAAGGCGCGGCGGAGGTTGGAGTAGCGAAAACGTCCGGTGTCAAACATGACGCCCGTGTAGAGCTGGGCAGCCATCTCGGCGTCGATGCGGAGCCTGAGGGCCTTTGCAAGCCCGAAGATGAGTTCGGAGGTGGCGCAGGCATCCTCGTCCACAAGGTTGACCTCCCCAAATCGCGCGTTGCTCGCGTGGTGGTCTATGTTCAGGATGCGGGCCTCCTCCCCGATGAGCCTTGCGACATCCCCGATTCTGGCTACGTTGGGGGTATCCACCAGGATAACGCTGGACGCCAGACGATCCGACGGCGAATACGACGCGATCCTGTCGAAACCGGCCAGAAAACGGTACTTGAGGTCCACCTCCCTGTCGTGAAGGACGATACGACAGGACCGACCCACGAGCCCTATAATTCGCGCCAGGGCGAGTATTGAGCCTATCGCATCTCCGTCTGCGTTGATATGGGTGGAAATGAGATAGTGATCCCCCTCGTTGAGGAACCGCTTGACACAGGGTAGGGCACGCGACCTCATGGGAGCGTGAGGAGGGGTGGAAAGAATAAGGGGGTGATCTCTGTGGTTCATTTCTGTTGATGCTCTTATATTCACCGTGAAATAAAGAACCGCCGAGATTAGCGACACCTCGGCGGTCCTTGAGACAACGTGCCCCTGTGAGGTCACTTCAGCAATAACATCTTCCGGATGTCCTTGAACTTTCCGGCCGTGATGTGAGCGAAATAGACGCCGCTCGCCACCTGACGGCCTGAATTGTCCTTGGCATCCCACTGGATGGTGTAACGCCCGGCTGCCGTCTCCGCGCTGCCGATCAGCGTGCGGATCTCCTGACCGATGGCGTCGTAAATGACGAGGGAAACCTTTGCAGCCTCAGGCAGATTGTAGGCAATCGTCGTCGCCGGGTTGAAGGGGTTCGGGTAGACCGCCGTGCTGAACTCCTTGGGCATATCCGCAAACCGCCCGCCCAGCAGAACCTCAGCCACGCGCGACCGGGTCACCTTCCCGTCCAGATCGACCTGCTCGAGGACGTAATAGACCTTGTCCACGCCATTCGGGAGGTTGACATCCGTGTAGCCGTAGTCCAACCGCTCGTTGGACGTGCCCGCGCCGGGGATGATCCCGCTGACCAGCTCGAAGTTCACATTGTCCGTGCTCCGCAGCACCCGCCAGCCCGCATTGTTCGTCTGAGAGACGGAGGTCCAGTTCAACTGAACCTTGTCATCCACCAGCGCCCCTGCAAACGCCGAAAGCTCCGCCGGCACCGGCACGTCGAAGGTAACGGTGGAGGTGTCCCGTGAGGCGCCCACTGCCGCGATGATCGTCGCCTTCATCTGGCCCGTTCCGGTGGCGACCCCCAGCGTGATGGTGGAGGTCCCGGCCAGAGCTGCAGTCGTTACCGTCCTGAACGTGGTGGCCGTGGTGGTGAGATTAGCCGGAAGTGTCGGAAGCGTCCCCACGGCGGTGCCAGCGATGGCCGTGATGCGGATGTTCCCGCCGGAAACCGTGCCCGTGGCCGTCCAGGAGATCGTGTCCCCCGCAGCGCCGGAGTACTTGGCCGTCAGCAACTGCGTCTGGGTGAAATTGCGAGTCGCCGCCGCCGGGCTCAGGTCCACTGCCGGGGCCGGCGGGTTGATCTGGAGGACCTTCGGGGAGGGGGAGGCCACAATGGTGTCGCGCGCAGACCCGGAGTTGAAAATGATCTGCCGGACGGCGATGTTGGTCGTCGTGAAGCCCGCCTTCGTGACAAATGCAAAAGTGCCCAGAGTCGTCTGACCGGCGGCAGTGGTGGACCCTCCCAACTGGGCCGCCCCCATAAACGTCCTCCGGTTGTAGCCCGCGATGGTCGTAAAGACCTCCGCCTGCTTACCAGGGGCCAAAAATGGCTGCGCGGCCGCATGTGCGGGTTCTCCCACAGCATTGGAGTCGTAGATCGCCTCAACAGTGAAACCTGAACAGGTATTGAGGCCGGTCCCGACGAACGTCAGGGTAACCGTGGCCCCCGCCGCTACGCCGGTTGTCTTGTCCAGCGTCGTAGTCCACGTCACCGCCGCGTTGGGGCCCGCGAAGGCCTGCCCTGCCACCGCCAGCGCCAGCCCGGTCACCAGCGCAATGGCAGGTATGATCCTCTTGAGATTCGGCATCACATCCCCTCCTCAATACTGAGTTTAAGGAACATGGGAGCCCCGGTTTTGAGGCCGGGGCTCCCATATCCGCGAAGCCGGACTACTTGAGCAGCATCAGCTTCTTGACATCGTTGAACTTCTCGGAGGTCAGGCGGTAGAAGTAGATCCCGCTCGACACCGACAAGCCGCGGTCATCCTTCCCATCCCACCGGATCGAGTACCGACCCGCCGACTGACGCTCGTTGACCAGCGTCCGGACGACCTGCCCCACCATGTTGTAGATGCGCAGCTCAACCCGGCCGCCGTCGGCCAGATCGTACTTGATGGTGGTTTCAGGGTTGAACGGGTTGGGGAAGTTCTGCCGCAGGGCGAACTCCGTGGGCGTGGTCTGAAGATTCAGAGCGCCCAGCGTCACCACCGGATTGGTCAGCCGGCTGCCGTCCACCAGGACGCCGTCGGCAATCTCAAACCGGGTGATGTCGGTGAACTCACCCTTGACGTTGAACACCAGCCGGGCCACGCTCCCGGAACCGGACACCGCCCCGCCGTCCGTGATGGCATTGGCCACCTGGATGCGGCCAGACTCTGCGTGCTTCAGGAAGACGGGGGTGCTGCCACCCTGAGACAGCAGGTTCTGGTCCCCCGCCGACGCCTCGACCAGCTCAAACTTCTGCGGGTCGTAAGTCAGCGTGAAGCCATACCCCTTCAGGGCAGTCGCATTGGAGACCGCCACCTCCAGCGTGATCGGCTGGCCTGCGATCACCCGCTCCGAAGCAAGCTTCAGATCGAGCCCCGCATCCCGGTTCACGCCGAACACCGGCGTGCCCCGCGCCACCGGCTTCCCGGCCCTGGGCTGCGCTACAAACCCGAAGGCGTCCGCGAACGCGAAGAAGTCGTCGAAGTCGACGTCCTTGTCGTCGTCGGTGTCCGCCTGGAGGGTGAAGCCCGTCTCACCCGGCGTCTTGCCGAAGGAATCCGCGAACGAGAAGAAGTCGTCGAAGTCCTCCGTCAGGTTGAAGCTCGGGTCGTTCTCGGCGAGCATCAGGAAGACAGGCAGGTTGTTCGCCGTAAAGTACTTGAGACGACCGATCTGGAGAGGCGTCAGGTCCACGGCGATGAGAACACCCGGCGTGGCATTGTCTAAGTCCGTCGCCGTGATGCGATAGACCAGCTTGTTGCCGAGGCCGAGGCCAGGATCGACCACATCATTGAAGGTCGTCGCGCCTGCAGGCAGACTGGCGATCTTCACGAAGGGCCGCTCCGGCTGCCCCTCATCCTTGGCCCGGAAGACATCGTAGGTCCGGACACCGGCGATCGGGACCGCATACCCGCGATAGGGGATGAACCCGACCACCCGGTCGTCCGTCGACGCAGCCCAGGTCAATGTGACCGTACGTTCCTCATGAGTCTCCTTCTCGTTGGTCACCGCCGCGGGCGGGATGTTGTCGATCGCCCGGACCGAGGCAGCGGCCATCGTCGCATCCGAGGCCCGGATCGCAGCAGTCTGCGCACGGACCCCTTCCGGAACCCGCATCGCCACCTGCCGCAACCCATCCAGGTCCAGCCTGCCGTACAGCAGATCCTTCCGGTCGCCCATCAGGGCCTGCATGAAGTCGTAGGACGGGCTGATGATCTTCTCAAGGTCCGTCTGCAGCATCGCAGACTGAATCCCCAGCAGGGCCAGCGTCTCCTTCACGCTCTCCTCGCTGAAGACCACCTTGCCCTGCCTGGCGCCGATGGCGCTGCTCGTGGCCGCCTCGGAGGACTTGGCGCCCATCT